>Ga0214192_1000007_pt1 | contig 163505 bp, 217 predicted proteins | sample TroBogEpilimnion_44_FD_153030 | JGI IMG/M metagenome (GOLD analysis project Ga0214192, IMG submission 153030) | Freshwater microbial communities from Trout Bog Lake, WI - 29JUL2008 epilimnion | ecosystem: Environmental > Aquatic > Freshwater > Lake > Epilimnion/Euphotic zone | place: Trout... | reverse complement strand
TAGAACTAGATATACTAGAACTAGATATACTAGAACTAGATATACTAGAACTAGATATACTAGAACTAGATATACTAGAACTAGATATACTAGAACTAGATATACTGGGTACCTAGCAAATATAAATAAAAAAATTCAAATAAAAAAGTCTTTTTTAAAAAAAAATAAAAATCAACATATTTATAATAAAAAGAATAAAAGAATTAAAACAATAAAATAAAATGGCAGATTTATTAATGAAAATGCCGGTTCCTTATGAACCGAAGAGAGTTAACCGATTTATATTAAGATTTCCAAGTTCATTAGGAATCAATGAATGGTTTGTAACGTCTACATCAAGACCTAAAGCAAAAATTAATTCAGTTGAAATACCTTTTATCAATACATCAACATTTGTTGCTGGTAGATTTAATTGGGAAGAAATGCAAGTGACTTTCAAAGATCCAATCGGACCTTCTGCAGCTCAAGCGTTAATGGAATGGTTTCGTTTACATGCGGAATCAGTAACAGGTCGTATGGGTTATGCTGCTGGATATAAAAAAGATATTGAACTTGAAATGTTAGATCCAACAGGTGTTGTAGTTGAAAAATGGATACTTCAAGGTACATTTATGACTGGATTCGATGGTCAGAACTTAGATTACTCAAGAGACGAACTTGCAACTATTCAAGTAGGTTTACGTCCGGATAGATGTATATTAGTTTATTAGTTTTATACAAAAATATATCTATCGGGTTTACATTTTACTATTATTTCCATATATTTATCTAAAAAGGTAGATATATGGAAATTTTTATTTGTAAGATATGTAAAAAAGAGTTTAATAGTTTATTAGGTGTTTCAAATCATTCTAATAGATTTCATGGTATAAGTCCTAAAATGACTTATGTTGATTTTGTTTTAAATAATATAGAACCTAAATGTGAATGTGGTTGTGGTGAAAAAACAAAATTTTTAACTATAAATAAAGGTTTTAGTAAGTTTATTTCCGGGCATAATAGTTCCACATCAAATAATAACTTTCATAAAAATCCTGAAAGTAAAATTAAATCAGCTAAGACACAATCTGAAAATTGGAGTAAAGGTATGTATCGTAGATGGTGGGAAGAGGATACTGAAGATACTAAACAAAAAATTGAAGGGATAAAAGAAAAATTAAGAAACGATAAAGTAAGAGGTAAAAAAATATCTGATAAATTATCAGGTGTACCTAAAACAGAAGAAAGTAAAATTAAAAATTCATTATCTCAAATTGAGAGATATAAAAATAATCCGCAATTAAAAATTGATGCGTCTAAAAGAAAATTAATTTGGATGAGAAATAATTCAAAAGTTAAAACATCTAAATTAGAAATTATTTTCTCTAAAATTTTAGATAATCTTGGTTTAATAAAAGATGTTGATTATATACATAATCATTTAATATATGAAATTAAAACTTTTTTTGATTTTTATTTTATCAATAAAAAAATATTAATTGAAGTTGATGGTGATTTTTATCATTGTAATCCAAATAGTAAATTTTCAATTCCAAAATACGAAATACAAAATAAAAACATATCAAACGATAAAAGAAAAAATACATGGTGTAAAAATCATAATATTACATTACTTCGTTATTGGGAAAAAGATATAAACGAAAACCCTGAATATATAATAAAAGATTTAAAAGAAAAATTAGACATTTAATTTTTTATACATATTTTATTAAATTATACAAATTCCCATATTTTATATGGGAATTTTTTTATTTATAACAAAATTCTTTACTTTCAACTATATATTAATTAAATTAATGTATTATGGAAGAATTAAGAATTGACCCAAGTATTATGTACGATGTCGTACCGTTACCTTCACAAGGTATTCATTATGAAAATAAGAAAAAAAGTGTAAGAGTTGCATATCTAACCGCAGCAGATGAAAACATTTTAATGTCACCAAATTTATTACAGAGTGATACTGTTGTAAATGAATTACTAAAAAGAAAAGTTTTAGATAGAGACTTAGATTTAGAAGAATTGGTTGATGAAGATAAACAAGCAATTTTATTATTTTTAAGAAACACTGCATTTGGTAGTGAATATAAAGTAAAATTAAATGATCCAAAGACAGATAAAGTTTTTGAAGCTGTTTTAGATGTATCCGTATTGAAAACTAAGGAATTAAATTTAGTTCCTGATGAAAAGGGTGAATTTGAATATTATTTACCAATATCAAAGAAAACTGTTAAGTTTAAATTCTTAAATAAAAAACAAGAATTAGAATTAGATAAAATTAGAAATGGTGGTGGGGTTGTACCTATTAATACCAAGAAATTAGAATTTATGATTAAGTCAATTGATGGAGATAGAAATCAAATGACAATATATCAATTTATTCAAATTATGCCAATCAAAGATTCACAAGACTTCAAGAAGTTTGTAGATGAAAATAAACCAGGTTTAGATTTAATTGTTGAAACAATAGCCCCATCAGGAGAAAAAGTCCCAGTTTATGTCGACTTTGGGGTAGAATTTTTTCGTCCTTTCTACGGAATATAAGAAATATCAATTAACGATTCAGAATTTTTTAATAAGACATGGTTATACTTATCATGATTTTTTAATAATACCAATTCATGAAAGAACCAATATTGTTAATCAATTATTGGATGATGAAAATTAATTAAGAACTATTTATTTTTAAAGAAATTATATGGCAGATGATTTAAAATCAACGATTGAAAAAATTATTAAAAGTTCAAAAAATGCAGAAGATGCAACACAAAAAGTAATTTTACAAAAAAAGGCATATAATGCTGCAAATCCGAATAATACTGTAAAAACAGAATTAACGTATGAAGAAAATCAATTAATTGCTGAAAAACATTTAAAGACAAATGGTAATGTACAGAAAAGTCTTACAGATAGCATATCAAGTGCTTTTATTGACACAAAATCAAATGAATCAGGAAGGGTAAAGTTTAGTGATTTTACAAAAGGAATTTCAGATATTTCATCTGTTTTTAAAAATGCTCAAGGTATTACTGGATTAATAACAGGATTAGTAACAACAATTGCTTCAAAAGGTGGATCTCTTTTAATTGATTTGGCGAGAAATCAAACTGATTTGATAGGACAAATAAAAGGTTCAACAGGGTATATTGGTGAGTTTGGTGATGATATGGTTGAAATGGTAAGTTCAACATTAGCGGCAAGTCAAGCTATTGGAGTGTCTAGTAGAGAAGTTATTAATGGTTTTGGTAAAATGGTTGAAAATTCAGGAAAAGTAACATTATATTCAAAACAAACAATTGAAGAGGGTGTTAAAGCTTCGGCAGCTTTCATGAGAAGTAATACTGATTTATTGGAAAATGCTGAAAAATATAGAGATGTTGGTATATCATTATATGATGCGTCTAAGTCAATAACAGATATTGGTATGAAATCTGTAAATTTAGGTTTAAATGCAAAAAAAGTCACACAAACTATAACAGAAAATGTAACACTATTAAATGCAGTTGGTTTTAAAAATGGTATTGAAGGACTTTCTAAAATGGTACAACAAGCTCAAGCACTAAATTTTGATTTTAATAAAACGATTGATCTCGCAGATAAATTATTTGACCCAAGCGCTGCAATTGATATGACAGCAAGATTACAAGCAATTGGTGGTGCAATGGGTAATTTAAATGACCCATTAAGAATGATGTACGATGCAACAAACAATGTTGAAGATTTACAAACATCAATTTTAGGTGCTGCAAAAAGTTTGGCCACGTATAATACAGAACAAGGTAGATTTGAGGTAACCGGTATAAATTTAAGAAGAGCAAAAGAAATGTCTCAAGCATTGGGTATTTCAATGAATGATTTAACAAGTGCAGCAATAAAGGGTTCTGTTAGAATGGAGGCGATGTCCAAAATAAATATGTTTCCTAACCTTAAAGAAGATCAAAAAGAATTTGTTGCAAATCTTTCAACAATGAAAGATGGTAAAGTTGGTTTTGATATACCCGAAGGTATTGCAAAAAGAATATTTGGTGACAATGCAGAAGGTGGATTTAGATCTATGGAGGAAATGGGTGGTAATATGGATAAATTTATTGATATACAACAAAAAATCGCCAAAGAAAAACCGGAAGATATTGCTAGAGACCAATATAATGAAACAACAAAAACAAATAATATATTAACCGCAATATGGTTAGAAGGTCAAAATAGAGCAAGGTATAGTGAAATAGGTAGGGGTGGAGTAAAACTACAAAGAACAGGAACACAATTCATTACTAAAATTGCAGATAAAGATAAATATAAGGCCGAAGATGTTGGAAAAGATGTTGTTGTAGAAGGAGCAAAAGGATTGTATCATAAAATTTTAGAAACAATTGGTATTGAAAATAATAACACAACAATTCAAAAACAAACCGCTGGAAAAATTACCTCTGGTATTGAAAATAATAACACAACAATTCAAAAACAAACCGCTGGAAAAATTACCTCAATGGAAAATTTAGGTAAAGAACAAACAAATACAAATAATAATAAAAATACAAATAATACCACACCACAAAATGAACAAACAAAAGTTCATATAGAAATTAGAAATTTAGATCCAAATACGAAATTGACTGAAAGAAATAGTGCTAGATCATATACAAATCAGCCAGTAACTATTGTTGGTGCTAAGTAAAATTTTTAAAAAATCTCTATTTATAATAAAACACAATAATGCCAAGTTATTTAGATTTTAATTCAACAAAGTCTTTTAGAGATTATTTAATAAGTAAAACATTAAATCAACCTAACGGACCACAAACATTTACTAGTACAAATTATCCTGAACAAGGTACAAATGACTATTCTGATATATATCAAGGTACGGTAGAGGATGTTAGAACATTTGAATTAACACAATCTCAAAATGTTAATGTATATAAACCTACGACATACTTTATTGATGATACATTAAATACTTTACCAAGGAAGGCAAACTTATCATTATACCCTTATTTCGTATCTAGTGATCATAATCTAATTGGTATTATGACAAGTGGTGATGATACGACTGAATCAGAATTATATCGTTTTGCAGCACATTATATTAAAACAGATTCAAATGGACCTGTATTAGCTAGGGTCACACAAAATTTACAATCAGCCACAATTGGTAGATTTAGATTGGCTGATGCTTTAAATGGTGATACTGCAACAGCATTAAATTTATTAACAGGTAGAGAACCTTTAATTGAACCTAATTATAAAGTTACTGTATCAAGTTCATTACTTGGTCAAGCTGTTGATTTTATTCAAACAGTTGCAGGTACACAATTACCATTTTCAACAATACCTGGTGATTATTTAACAGATCCAAGAAATCCAATTAATTTTAGACCAACACCAAGTACACAATTAGGTTCAATAGTACAAGATGTTACAGGGGCTATTGGTTCTTTAATTGGTATTCAAAGAAGACCAAAAACAACAAGAAAACCATCTGATTTATTAATTGAAAATACAAGTAATGGTCAATTAAATAGATTATATGATTTATTATCGTTTTCAAAATACGCACCAAATTACACAACGACAGCAAGATCGCAAAATTCATCTAAATTATTTAATTTTATTGATAAATTCGCTCAGGGTGTAAAAAACATTTTAGGAACAGAAGCACCGGCAGGTGTGGCATATATTGGTGACGATAGATCAGATAATGTTATAAATGCAATGACAGACCAATTTCAAAGACCTGTTCATAGTACATATTATTTAGGTTTAAAATTTGATCCAATTCAAACAGACTATTTTGAAAAACCAAAAAATATAACAGAAGGTGGTGGTATTTCTGGTAAATTAACATGGTATGGTATTAACTCTATAAAGAATAATAAATTAGGTGTAAACAATGTAAATTATACGAATTCACAAGAAAGTAAATTTACACCTACATTATCAACTAATACTACATTTAGAGAAGGTTCTATATTAGGTGTAACTCAAGATTTACTTAACACAATGCCACCAGGTGGTCAAGCACGTACCCATGTTGGTAATGTAATTGATCAAACAAGCAGAGTCTTCAAAGAAGGACAACAAATGTTATCAAGAGGTTCGGCTATTAAATACACAAATAAATTCACTGGAATTGAAACTGGTGTAGAATATTGTAGAGTTTGGACTAAGGATAGACCATATTATACGATGAGTGATACCATGAAACGTACTGCAAATGTTAGAAAAATGGATAGTAGTGTTTTAGGTGGAAAAAGTCGTGTTTGGAATTTAAATTACGCACCAATGTCAAATGGTAACAAAGATTTTACAAATTCAACAAATATAACTAAAGCAGGTGCAAATAATAAATTCTATGCACCAAATGAATTTTATGCCAAAAAATATATGTTTTCAATTGAAAATTTAGCATGGAAAACATCAAACACACCAGGTTTTACTGTTAGTGATTTACCATCATGTGAAAAAGGTAATAATGGTGGTAGAGTTATGTGGTTTCCACCATATGATTTAAAAGTACAAGAGTCCAATAATGCAAGATGGGAATCAAATACATTTATTGGAAGACCTGAACCAATTTATACATATCAAAATACAGAAAGAACAGGTACAATTAGTTTTAAAGTAGTTGTGGATCACCCAAGTATTTTAAATTTATTAGTTAGAGAGTATTTTAAAGGAATGTCAGATGAAGAAGCAGATAACTATATCAATGCTTTTTTTGCAGGATGTCAAGATTTAGATTTTTATGGTTTAATTCAAAGATTTACAACATTAAATGGTGATGATTTAAAATTAGTCATGAATTATCTTAATGATAAAAATGCAAAACCCGAAGAAATTACTAAATATAAAACAGTTATTGATGATACTGTTACACAAGATCCATCACAAGATCAAAAAAATACACAACCACCGGTTGATTTTAATTTTGTTTTAAATTTTGATAATGATGAACCTGATCATGGTAGTCCTAGTATAATTTCGACACAAGATTATACTACAACATATAGTTTATATTCAGGTAAATCAAATACATATATTAATGGATTAACTAATGCCTTAAATACAACATTAATTACAAAGGATATAAATTTATTAACTGGTGGGAATACACCATTAACCACAGAAAATAAAAATACAATAATAAGTGGTTTAACAAAATCTTTTAATGATTTACAAACAAATTATGGAAATTATACAACAAAATTAAATCAATTAAAATCTGATATATCAGGAAAAACAGGACAAAATATTAAAGTTAAAATTTTATCCTCTTGTTCTTCAGTTGCAACTGAAGCATATAATGCTGATTTATCATTAAGAAGAAGTCATAGTATAACCCAAGATATATTTAATAACATTAGTGTAGATGGTGGAACAACTAAACCAAATATTCAATGGGTAGATATTTCAAATGTAAATACAAATGGAGGACAAACGAATTTTACTGAAACATATAATTTAAAAGACTTTGGATGGAGTGATAATGATAACACAATAGAATTTGATTATACAAGTTATGGTGAAGGATATAAAGGACCTGAAGCAAATACAAATTGTATTAATAAAGATTTTCTTAATCAAGATTTAAAAGTAGTATCACCAATTGCGTTTTTTTGTAGACAAGTAAGTATTGGTATTAAATATGATAAATTACCTGGTCCTCCACCGCCTCCACCAGTGGTATCACCAAAATATAAAGTTGTTGAAGATGGAAAACCAATATCAATACCCTCAAAAACAAAAAAGCCAACAATTGATGTTATGAAGAGGATTATAATGAAAACATTGACAGAATGTTATTATTTCAAACAATTGGAAGATACATCACCTGTTGCATTTTCATCATTAAGGGAAAAATTAAAATATTTCCATCCAGGTTTCCATTCAACAACTCCAGAAGGTTTAAATAGTAGATTAACATTTTTACATCAATGTATTAGACCCGGTGAGACATTACCAATAAAAGGTCTATCAGATGTTAGTGATTTGCCGGCAAGAAATACAACATTTGGTCCTCCACCAATTTGTATTATTAGGATTGGGGATTTTTATCATTCTAAAATCATTATTGAAAATGTTAATATAACATATGAAGAAAATGGTGGGATTATATGGGATTTAAATCCAGAAGGTATTGGTGTCCAACCAATGATTGCAAGTGTTACATTACAGGTTAAATTTATTGGTGGACAAGGGTTAGAAAAACCAGTCGAAAGATTGCAAAACGCGTTAACATCTAATTTTTATGCAAATACTGAAATGTATGATGAGAGATCCCAAGTTACAAATGAAACAATAGGTGGAATAGATAAAGATACATTTACAAAAGAATTTTTGGAAGGTTTAAAAAGAAGACCATCAAATAATGCAAATCCTGTTACTAAAAGTACAAATAAAATTAGTACTGGTGAATATATTGGTTCAACAGATGGTACTAATTTAACTGAAACAAAAATAGTAAATGATTTATTTACAAATGTAACAAGTTATTTTTCAAATTATGAAATTTTATATAATATTTTATTAACCACGTATGGTCCTGAAATAATGCCTGTTTTATTATCACCAAATTATAGAACAATAAAAAATTATGATGTATATACACCATCTGTTAATACTATAAATTTATTTGGACTTTATCCTACTGGAAGTGAATCTGATGTGTTAATCAATAATTTGGTAGATTCGTTAAATAATGCGATAAATAATTCTAATGATTTATCTGCAATATTTGATTTTTCAAGTAATGCATTAAAAAATAAATCTGATTTAATATTGGCATCAAATAATTTATTAAGACCATATTTATTAGGTATTATTAATACAAAAATACACACTAATTTAATTGATGATAAGAGTACAAGTGAGTTTGAAACACTTAGAAATAATGTAATTACAACATTGGATAAATTAAATTATTTAATAACATATAGTGCTGATGCAAAAGTAAATGTAAATGGTAATGATGGTACGAAAGCAGTGTTTAGTGGTTTTTCAAATATAGATTTATATACTGAGATTGGTAAAGTTATTGATTATATAACCAATAATACAAATAAAATGTATAGTGGATTAGGTACATTGATAAATTATAGTAACATAGTTATTAATGATAGTGTTTTAATAACTATATTACCTGTTTTATTAAAAAATGAAAAAACAAACATTTTAAATCTTTATAAATCAGCACCAAATACCTTTAGTCAAAAAGTAATTGATGATATTGAAGCTAATTTTAATGATTTCATTAAACTACAACCAAAATCAACATCATTAAAATTTGATAAACCGGTGATTAGAACAAATAGTAAAGAATTAAAATATACATATACCGAATCACCAATAACAGATAGTGATGGTAATATGTTAAATGAAATTAAATTAATTAAATCAGATCAAACTGATGTAATTAATAATAAATTAAATTTTTATAGAAAAAAATAAAAAAAATGAGAAATTATTTCGATAGATATCAATATTTTTTAAATGACGGTAATTTTAGGATTGTCCCTGGATTAGATATTCCGATTAAATCAACTGATAGGTATATGTTATATAAAAAAGGTAAAGATAGGTTGGATAAAATATCACAACAAAATTATGGTACACCGGTATTTGGTTGGTTGATATTAACTGCGAACCCATCTGCTGGTGGTTTAGAGTTTGAAATAGAAGATAATTTTTTATTAAGGATACCATTTCCTTTGATTACGACTTTACAAGATTACAAAAGATCGGTAGATTTATATACTTTATATTATGGCGAACAATAATTTATCAGATAATGAAAATATTTTAATTAAGGTTGATCAAAACAATTTAATGTATATTGATCCAAATAGTGTTATTGATAACGATGGAAACACACAACCTAGAAATATTAAACAAGAAAATTTAATGATGTATATTAATCTTGAGGCTGATTTGGTCCCAAGAACAATTCTTGCGTCTGAAAATAGTCCAAATACATTAACATCAATTGCTTCAGGAACATTTAATATGTTAAAAAATGCAAATGGTGATTATTATGATACCACATGGACTGATTCATTTATAAATAAACCAGCAGAAAATACACAAGTAAAACAAAATAATAACGATTCAAATACGGGTCCTAGTTATTATAATACCGATTCTTCAAGTCAAACTTTTGGTATACAAAGTGTTAATATTCAAGTTAAAGGTATGAATTATATACCTCAAGTTGATATGACATTTATTGATGTTAGAGGTAAGACTTTATTTGAATCACCTGAAAATTCTCCATATAACGCATTTTTTCATTTACCTTGGCCAATATTTTATTTAACTGTTAAAGGTTTTTATGGTAAAGCAATAAGATATCGTTTACATTTAGTTAAGTTTAATACAAGATATAATGATAATACCGGTAATTTTGATATAACTACAAAATTCATTGGTTCAACATATGCATTTTTAACAGATATACCATTAAAAGGTGTTTTAAATGCACCATATATGTTTCCTATTGAAAATAATACACAACCAACATTTAATCCTAAAACGGGAAGATATGAACAAATGGTTTCTAAATCATCTAGAGGTTATACATTATTAAAAACAGTTTATTCTGAATATAAACAAAAGGGTATTTTACCAAAAGACTTTCCTGTTAAAACATTAAGAGAGGTTCTTGTTGTTGCAAGAAGTTTAGATAAAATATTAGAAAGGGAAATATTAGATCAGGTAGTTAATATAAAAGTTGTTGGTGCTTTAAAGGAATATGACGATATATTAACAAATTTTGAAAACGATATTAAAAGTTGGGCATCAACAAATTTATCTGCAGAATATGTTATTAATAACGATACAAAAGAGTATGGTTATTATTTATCAGGACAAGATAAAACAACTTTAAAAAATATTACCGGTTTAACTAAAAATGATTCATTAGAATTTAAAATAAATGATTATAATAAAAAATTAAAAGAATCACAAAGTTTAATTAATAGTATTACCAAAGAAAAAGGTAATCCTAATTTTATTAAAATATCATCAAAAACGACTAGTTATGTTGATAAATATTTTTATCTATTATCAGGTTCAACACAAGTGATTGTTGAAATAAACAAACTAGTAAATGAAATTTTAGATATAAGAAAAGATTTTAACGAACAAAATAATAAATTTGAAGATTTTATTGAAAATAAGATAAATGAAATTGTTAAAGACCCTAAAAAAGGTATCGGTTTTAGCCCAACTATTAGAAACATTTTTGGTGTACTATTGGCTAATGCTGAAGTTTTTATTCGAATGATGCAAGAAACTCATAGAAAGGCATTTGAAGTTTCTGATAAAAGAAAAGATTTAATAAAAGGATTTACTGATGAAACAATTGGTAATGCAATTTATCCTTGGCCAGAAATTAAAAAAACATTTGGTGAGAATAAACAAAAAGTTATTGCCTATCCGGGAGAACCTGATTTACAAACTAAATTAAATTCAAATAACCCAATATTATGGCCTGAGATTGATTTTCTTGAAAATTATAAATCAATTGCAACACAAAAAATAGACCCTTTAACAGAAAAAGAAGGTGGTGTAAATAAATCAACTTTTGTATTTGAAAGTAATAGTGAAGAAAAAACAATTAATAGTATTGGTACACTATCATATCTTATAAATACTATTCCATATGGTGATGATACTCCATCCACAACCTTTTATGAAATTTGGGAAAGAGCATTATATTATAATAGTTTTGATACTTTTGATAATGATACAATTTTAGAATTAGCAAATTTAGAAAGTGATAACATAAGAAATTCATTTATTGAAGATGAAAATATATTAACATTTTTAAGAGAAAAAGTAACAACCCCAAAAGAATTACAAGATCTTTTAAAATCTTCATCACCATTCCAAAGATATCCGTATTTTTTAGACTCATTACCAACAACACCATATTTAACTGATGCTTTAAATGTACCATTTTCAATTGAATCTAATGTCAATATGTCTGGTACATCAAGTAATGATTTGGATTATGTAAAAACAAATAATTGTTTATTAAAATATACACCAGAAGAATATAGAAAATATATTTATCCATTTAATTCTGATTTATATTTATCATATCAAAAACAAAATAATAATGTTTATTCCTCATTAAAAGATTATGAAGATAAAACATTAAAATTTAATGGTAATTTAAGTATTAATACAAAAGAATCTTTTATTGTATCACCAATAAATCCAAAATCTTGGGTTAAAATAAATAATGGTTATACACAAAATTTATTTTCTCAACAATTAAATATAGGAACAGATAATGTTAATATATTAAACACACCATATTTTCATAAACAACTTCTTAGTGATTATGGAAAAAATGGTAGTTTTGGTAAATACGTAGGATCAGCATATCTTTTATTAAATTCTTTACCATTTTATGATTTAGAAGATAAAATAGATTTAAGTAATGGGGGAAATACAAGTATTGTAATGTCTGATTTATTTAGAGAGATAGGTTCAACACATTATATACCATATCATTTGATTGTTAAATGGGGATCTATTTATCATAGATATAAAACATATCTTCTTGATGGGTTTGATATACTTAATGGATTTTTAAATACCGATAATACAACAACCATAATTGATGGACAAACATTTTTCAACAATAATTTAACTGGTTCATCATATACTGCCTATACATTAAATAATAATGGTACTAATTATGATGTTACATATGATCTTATAACTAATGATGTAGGTGTACATCCATATTATGATGCAATTTATCATCAAATAGTTAATGGTTATACACCTTATGATATATATAGTGGAAACACATCATTTAGTGGTAATGTGATTAATGGTAATATACAAACAAGAATGAGAACTGTTGGTACAAATAGTATAAATTATTGGACAACATTTGTAGATAATTCGAAATATAATACAAGTGATTTAAGATATACTTTTTTACCTTCAGATGGTGGAAATGAAATAAATAAAAAAAGAATTTTTACATTAGCGGGAATAACCACAACAACAAATACCGAAAATATTTATCAAGCTGAACAATCTAATTTAAGAATTATTTGGTCAGATGAAATTCTTAGTTTAACAAATAATTTTAACGGAATAACACATCCATCATATTCTGAGTATAGTAGGACATATAATACAGGATTAACACCGGATAATATATATGGTTTTGATAAAGTCTATAGAAAAGTGATAGATTTAATTAGTACATTTAGTCCTGATATTTTAAATGAATTTGAAAATATATTTTTAAATTTTGCATCTGAAAGTATTAATTCGGAAGTAAGTAATAACCTTTTTGATTTAGTAAAACACGCATCTTTTCAAGATATGTTAAAATCATTATGTTCTGTTATTAAAGACCCTAATGATAGTTCATTAACATTAAATGATTTAATAAATACATTAAAAACAAGACAAGTTACTAATTTAAATCAAGTAACAAATGAAATATTGTCAGATAATAATTTATTAAAATTAACAATTGCAAATCCTAAAGAAATTAACTTATATGTAATTGAAGGATTTGGTAATAATTCAAATAGTAGTTTTACATATAATCCATTTAATGTTGGTCAATTAACAACAGAAAATAGAAATTATATTAAACTATATATTGGTGAAGATATTGATCTATACTATGAAAACTTTTTTGAACAAAATAATGTTGAGCTTAGTATGGAAAATATCTTAAATTTTAGACCATTAATATTAATTTATGCTGGTTATAAAAAACAAGGTAACACAATATCTTTTAATGATTATATCAATTCTAATATTATAGAACCTAGTATTCAGAGATCATCAACATTTTTAACGAATTTAATTAGAACATTTAGAAATAATAATTTTAAAGCAAGTAATAACAAAACTAACATTAAAATACAAGCAGGTTATAATCAAAGAGATGTAAATATTGAATTATATAATTATTTCAAGACATTAAATGACAAATGGATTGCTGGTAATTCTATTGGTCAAAGATTATTAATGGATGAATTCTTATTTTTAGATAAAGCCAATAAAGATATTGGTGATAAATTATTTTTAGACTTAACTAGATTAACAAGTGTTATTGATGAAAACAACATTGAAAAAGATTTATATAGTGCAATATCTATGATGATACAAGGTACTGGTTTAGATATGAGACCATTACCATCATATGTTAATTTTTATGGTACTAATTTTTCAACAACACCTAAATTAACAACATCTAAAAATGTTGCTAAAAATATTTTTGGTACATTCTTAGAAGTTGATTATCAAGAATCAACACCAAAAATTATTATACAATTAGTTGGTTTAAATTCAAAACATTTAGATATTGTTAGTAAAAAATATTTATTTAAAGATGATGGTTTTGATTTATCAAATACAAATAATAATCCATTAATAATAACAACAAATCAAGCATTTACCGTAAGTGATTTTTCAAAATCAAATAAAGTAGTTGCCTTTGAAGTTAGTTTTGGTGATCAAAATCAAAGTATATTTAAAAGTGTACAACTAGATCAATCAACCATAAAAGAAACAACGGCATCAATGTATGCATTGGAACAATTAGCTAGATCTGAATCAGGTGCTGGTGCATATAACGTGGATATTGGTTTATTTGATTATTATAGACAAGCATCATATAGTTGTGAAGTTACTTGTATGGGTAATGTTATGATACAACCTACAATGTATTTTTATTTAAAAAATATACCAATGTTTAAGGGTTCATATTGGATAACTGAAGTTAGTCACGATATTAAACCTGGTACAATAACAACAAAATTTACAGGGTCTAGAATACCATCATCATCATTACCTGATCCAAATGATAGTTTTACATCAAGTTATAAGTCTTATTTTGAAAAAATAAAATCAATTGCATTAACAAAAATTGATTTTACAGCTAAAAATATACCTGTTCAAGTAATAACAGTTGGTAAATATAAAACAGATCCGGGTAACTTTGTTGCAGGTGAAACACTTAACTCATTCTACCAAGATGGTGGATATAGTAAAATTGGTGGAATACCATATAATGGTATTAATGGTGATGAAACAATTCAAATGGTCACATATAAAGGTGATAATGGTAATGATCTTTGGTTAAGAGCAAGAGTAGTAAATATGGGAAATGAAACCGAATATCCTTTGGATGATAATGTTGCAATGAGTTTAATTAGTAAATTAGATCCAAAAACACATATTATTAACCCATCAACATTACTTTGGTCAGAGTTAAAATTAACTACAACTGATAATTATTTTTATTCGACTAAATTTGATAAAAATACAGATGTAAATAAATTAATGGATAACACTATAACTAAATTCTATAACCCTGTTAATACTAAAATTGTTTTAGTTGAATCATTATATCAATTAAATAGTATGGCCGGAGTAAGATTAGCTCAAGGTCCTGTTAGTATAATGCCAACAGTAAAAAATTATGGTATTGCCATGTCAGAAAAATTAATGAGAGAACTATCATTGACAACCGGAGATGTGGTATATTTTAGAATTCAAAATAAATAAGAACATTAGTGAAAATTGAGATATTTATAATAAAACATTATGGATAATAATAAAATAAATAATTCATTAGACCAATTCTTAAATCCAAATGTGGTTAAGAATTTTTCTAATAACGGAAAAGAACAAGAAGTTTGTGATTTACAAACTGGTGAATGTTACACAATAAAATCTAAAGACGGTATCGTTGAAAGAATAAATAAAAGATTCATTACCGAAGACGGTAGACAATTATTACAAGACTAAGAACCATGTTAGAAAAACAATTACACGAAGAATTATTGCGTTACAGAGAAATCAATAATTACGGAAAAAGATTTATAAATGAACAAGCAGATTTACCTCCAGCACCCGGTGCAGACTCACCACCAGCAGGAGGAGATGTTCCACCTGCATCTGGTGCGGATGCACCACCAGCAGGGGGTGATTTAGGTGCTGGAGCACCACCAGCAGGAGATACAGGAACACCACCAGCAGGAGATACAGGAGCACCACCGGCAGATGCACCATTACCCGAAGCAGATTCAACAGAAGAAATTGATATTACTGATTTAGTTAATATGACTAAAAACATTAAAAAAGATGTTGAATCAAGTAAACAAGATCATGGTTCTGTTTTATCTAAAATGGATGATGTATTTACTAAATTAGATGACTTGGCAGCAAAATTATCTGAAATGGATGCTGTTATTCAAAAAATTGATCAATTAGGTGCTGAGGTTAAACAAATGAAACCTGAAACACCGGTAGAGAAATTAGAAATGAGATCATTAGATTCATATCCATTTAGTCAAAAACCAACTGACTTCTTTAATCAGAAACAAGCTGAAATGAGAACAAGTGGTAAAAATGAATATGTATTAAGAAAGGATGATATTAGTAACTATTCTAAAAACACTATAAAAGATACATTTAACCCTGAAAAAGAAGACGATGAATATAGGTTCTAAGGTGAAATTCTTTATGGAAGTTCACGCACAATTTAAAATTAACCATTGGCAAACTAAAGGGTTTGCTAGACATAATGCCTTTGGTGGTATATATGATGAACTTATTGAATTAATTGATAAGTTTGTTGAGGAAGCCATGGGTAAATATGGTAGATTTGTATTAGAAGGTGATGATAAGACACTTGAGTTGAAAAATTTAAGTGAAATTGATATGAAATCTATGATTAAGACTATTAGAGAAGCACTTATACAATTTACTGATGAATTTGACGAGACAGATACTAACTTATTAAATATACGTGACGAAATGTTGGGTGAAGTTAATAAGTTATCGTATCTACTTACTTTAGAGTAAGAAAAACTTTATTTAAAAAAAACGACTAATCCATTTTTTTTATTGATTTTATTTTACTATATTTGATTTATTACAAAGATATTTAAACAACAATTATGAGTACATTTGACGCGGTACTGGCACAGTACGAAAAAAACAAGAATGGTTCTTACAATGGAACCCCACAGATGTCTGAAGCAGACAGATTAAAAAAGTATTTCAACACGGTTTTACCGAAAGGACAAACCACTGGTGAAAAAAGAATCAGAATCCTACCTACTAAGGACGGTTCAACACCATTCGTTGAAGCTTATTTCCACGAAATTTATGTGGATGGAAAGAAAGTAAAACTTTACGATCCAAAACAAGATGGTAAACGTTCTCCTTTAAACGAAGTAAAGGAAGGTTTACTAATGACCAAAAAACCAGAAGACAAAGAACTGGCAAGACAATATACTTCTAAGAAGTTTTATATTGTTAAAGTTATCGACAGAGATAATGAAGCAGATGGACCTAAGTTCTGGAGATTTAAACACGCTTCAAAAGGAGATGGTATCTTAGATAAGATTGTTCCAATTTGGAGAAACAGAGGAAATCTTGCAGATATTAAGGAAGGTCGTGATTTGACACTTTCATTGTCACTTCTAAAATCAAATACTGGTGGTGAATATACCGCAGTATCATCTATCATCCCTGAAGATAAAGCACCATTACATACTGATCAGTCAATTGCTGATAAGTGGATTAATGATGAAATGACATGGGATACCGCTTATGCAAAAAAATCAGAAGATTACTTGGATTTGGTTGCAAATGGTGAAACACCAAAGTGGGATGCTGATTTGAAGAAATATGTGTCAATGACAGTTTCTGATGAAACTATTGGTAGTCCAAAAACTTCAACACCAAAAATTGTTGACCCACAAGAAGATGATGAACCCGCAGATGATCTTCCGTTCTAATTTAAAAAAACAATAAACTTTACGGCACAGACTTATTTATTAATTAATATTAATGTCTGTGCCATTTTTATCAAAAAAAGAAAATGGCAACAATTAAGAAAAAAGAAATTGGGGATTACAAAAGTAAGTATTCAAGTAAAACAAAATACAAAGAACAAAATTTTTACTTTTGTGGTGATGCTTTCTTTAAAGCATCAGGTGTACCGGGACCTATAATGGGTGGAATTAATATGTTTTTAGGACATTCCAACTCATCAAAAACAACGGCAATGATTTTATCTGCAGCAGATGCACAAAAGAAAGGTGATCTACCTGTTTTTATTATCACAGAGAAAAAATGGGATTGGAAACACGCAGTTGAATTAGGATTACAAGCAACTAAGAATTCTGATGGAGAATGGGAAGGTGATTTTATATTCAATGATACATTTGATTATATCGAACAAGCAACAGATTTTGTCAATGAATTATTAGATGCACAAGAAAAAGGTGAAATACCTCGTAATTTAGTATTTTTATGGGATTCAGTAGGTTCAATACCATGTAAAATGACTTATGAAGGTAAAGGTGGTAAGATGCACAATGCATCCGTATTATCTGATAAGATAGGTATGGGTATTCATTCAAGAATATCTAAATCTAAAAAAGAAGATTACCCATATTATAATACTATGGTTATAGTTAACCAACCTTGGGTTGATTTACCGGATAATCCATTTGGACAACCAGAAATTAAAGCAAAAGGTGGTGAAGCTATATGGTTGGCATGTACATTGGTATTTTTATTTGGTAATCAAAAGAAAGCGGGTATCAGTCATATTGACGCTACCAAAAATGGTAGAAAGGTTACATTTGGTACAAGGACTAAGGTATCTGTGGTTAAAAACCATATGAGTGGTCTTTCTTATAAAGATGGTAAAATCATCGCAGTACCTCAAGGTTATATTGAGGATACAAAAGAAGCATTGGAAGAATACAAAAAACAATATTCCGATTATTGGAATGGTATTTTAAGTGGAACAGGAGAAATCGACTTTACTGAAACAAGTAAAGAATTCGAGGAAGAATAGTATTTTTTAACAATAAATAAACATGAATGTCAGTATTACTGGTAGATGGTGACAATCTTTTAATACAAGGTTTTTACGGGGTTAAAAACTATTTCTATAAAGGACAACATATTGGGGGAATTTTTCATTTTCTCAATACTCTTAGGAGATCATTTGAGACTTACAACTTAGATAAAATAGTTGTATTTTGGGATGGTGAAGAAGGGTCTAGAAGTAGAAAACTTATATATCCTTATTATAAGGAAGATAGGAAAACTAAAACCAAGAGTGAGGAAGAAATTAACTCTTATAACTATCAAAGATCACGTATACAACAATACCTTGAAGAACTTTATGTTAGACAAGGTGAATATAAGTATTGTGAAACCGATGATAATATTGCATATTATGTTCAAAATTCACCCAATGAAAACAAAATTATATACTCATCTGATGGTGATTTAACACAATTAGTATCTCCAAATACAAAATTGTTTAATCCATCACACCAAAAATTGTATAATAGTAGTGATATTATTATATATGAACATCAAGAAGTTTTAATTGAAAATGTTAAGATGATTAAGATGATGTGTGGTGATAAGTCAGATAGTATTTCAGGTATTAAGGGTCTTGGGGTAAAAACATTTTTATCCCTATTCCCTGAACTGAAAACAACTCCCCTTAGTGTAGACTACATCAAAGAAAAAGGTAATCTCCTTTTTGAACAAAATAACAAAAGTAAGACAATAACTAATTTATTGACAGGTGTTACAAAACATGGTGTCTTAGGTGACGAGTTTTTCGATGTCAATAATCGAATAGTGAGTCTTGATGTACCGTTCTTAACGGATGATGCAAAAGAAGAGATTACTAATTTAATCAATGAAAATATGGATTCTGAGGGTAGGTCGTATAAGAATACCATGAAGATGATGGTTCAGGATGGAATATTCAATGTTTTACCAAAATCAGAAGATGCGTGGATTAACTTTTTAAATCCATTTTTAAGATTAACAAGAAAAGAAAAAAACAAAAAATTAACAAGAACAATTAAAATTAACAATCATGAGTAACAATCAAGAGTTAACAAAGTTAGAGTTTCTATTAACATTGGAAGGAAACATCATTTGTCAGAGGTATTTTAACGTTAGGGATTTCAATCCTCAAGCAACAAGGTCGATGGATTTACATGAATATGTAAAAAATATTTGTAGAAAAATATCTGAAGATTTGAAAATAAAAAGTTCCAATTATTTGTGTGAAAATAAGGAATATATCCTTGGTTTGGAAGATGTGGAAGATACGACCGCAGTGGAAAATGAATACTTTTTGTTGCAAATTAAACAAAATGATCACGTATTTATTCAAAGAATATTCCCCGCATATGTGTTTCATCCAAAGGTGAGATATACGGTTGATATTCGTCCAATGTTAAAAAACTTTTTAACCGATTTGACAACAATTATGTCAATGGAAGAATTGGAAACAACCTATTTGGGTTATAATTTATAATTAAAAAAAAAAATTAATATGGAAGAAAGGAATTTTGGGTATTTGGGTGCTACGTTTCAACAATCATTAATCAAAGCGATTATTGAGGATAAAAAGTATGGTGAGAACATCATTGATGTAATAGAATCACGTTTCTTTGATAATAATGCTTTTAAGTTTATTATGGAGAACTTGAAAGAATTATATAGATCATATAATAAAATTCCTGATTATAATACGTTAGCTCAAAAGATAATGGCAGAAAACGGTAATAAAGAATCTGCTAGAATTCACATTGACACACTAGAAATAATTAAAAATAGTGTTGAAACAGAATATGTTAAAGATACCGCACTTAATTTTTGTAAACAACAAAATTTAAAGAGAGAACTTAAAAACGTACAAAGTATTATTGAAAATGGTGATTTTGAAAATTATGCAAAAATTGAACAAATCATTCAAAAGGCGTTACAAGTTGGTATTATTAATGATGACGCAACAGATGTATTTCACGATATTGAAGGTGCTTTAGAGAAAGATTTTAGACATCCAATACCAACAGGTATTGTAGGTATTGATAATCTTTTAAAAGGTGGTTTAGGATTAGGTGAATTGGGTGTTGTATTAGCACCAACTGGTACTGGTAAAGCATTACCTATAAGTGAACCAATATTGACTCCAAATGGTTGGATGAAAATTGGGGATATTAAATGTGGTGATAAAATTATAGGTTCTGATGGTAATGAACAATTTACAATAGGGGTTTTTCCACAAGGTAATAGACCAATATATAGAGTTGAATTTACTGATAATACTTTTGTTAACTGTGATCAAGAACATTTATGGTCAGTTAATACTCTTAATATGAGAACAACAAAAATAAGAAAAAATGGTAAATCTTTATATAAACCAAATAACAATTATAAAGTTATGAAAACATCTGAAATGATGTTGGATATAAAAAAACGAGGTAGATATAATTATCGTTTACCTATTGTTGAACCAATTAACTTTAATGAAAAAGAAGTATTTATTGATCCATATTTATTAGGTTTACTCTTGGGTGATGGTTGTTTAGGTTGTGATACAATACAAATTTCAACTAAAGATGATGAAATATTCGATAATATTAAACATTTGAATATTCATACATCATTTAATGAATATGAAAGAGAAACATTAACTGGTATAAAAACAATAAAGAAAATTTTATTAAATTACACAATTAAAAAAGATTTAGAAAAATATAATTTATTGGGGACAGAATCTAATAATAAATTTATCCCAAATGATTATTTATATAATTCATTTGAAGTTAGATTATCAATTTTACAAGGTTTAATGGACACTGATGGTTATGTGGATAAAAAAGGTTGTACACAAATAATAACAATTTCAAAAGATTTATCGTTAAATATTAGAGAATTAGTTTTATCATTAGGTGGAACATGTAATATAACTTTAAAACAACCAACTTTTAAATATAAAGGTTTTAAAAAGTTAGATCAAATGGCATATGTTGTAACAATATCTTTTTCAAATAATATTGTACCATTTAGATTAATAAGAAAAATAGAAAGATTTAGAAAAAGAAAAAAATATATTTCACAAAAATTTATTAAATCAATTAATTTTTCACATAACGAAGAAGCGGTATGTATAAAAGTATCAAATACAGATGAATTATTTGTTACTAGGGATTATGTATTAACACATAACACAACATTATTAACTAAATTTGCAAACACTGCTTATAATTTAGGTTATAATGTACTTCAAGTATTTTTTGAAGATAATCGAGGTAATATTAAAAGAAAACACTATACAATTTGGTCAGGTATCGCACCTGATGAACAAAGTGATAACAAAGAAGAAGTTTTGTTTCGTCTTAAGGAAATACAAGATAACACAAAAGGTTCAATTAAATTATTGAAATTACAATCTGATGGTGTTACTATTTCTGAGATTAAATCTAAAATCAGAAAGATGTATTCAGACGGATTTAAGGTCGATTTATTGTTGATTGACTACGTTGACTGTATTTCACCTGAAAGGTCAAATAACGGGGAAGAATGGAAGGGAGAAGGGTCAATTATGAGACAATTGGAGTCAATGACCAGTGAGTTTGAAATGGCAATATGGACGGCAACACAAGGTAATCGTGATTCAATATCATCTGAAGTGGTTACCGCAGATCAAATGGGTGGTTCTATTAAGAAAGCACAAATTGGTCACGTTATTTTATCTATCGGTAAAACTTTGGAACAAAAAGAACATAACTTAGCAACTTTAACATTACTTAAATCTCGTATTGGTAAAGATGGTGTTGTGTTTCAAAATTGTAAATTTAATAATGAATATTTGGATATCGACACAGAGATGCAAAATACGTTATTAGGTCACGAAGAAGAAAAGACAAAGAACAATATTAATAGGGCTAGAGAGGCGTATCAAAGGAGAAACCAAATGGCCAATAATCAATAAAATAAAAAAATAAAATGAAAGAAAGAATTTTAACGGAAAATCCGGACAGGTTTGTATTGTTTCCCATTGAACATAATGATTTATGGGAATTTTATAAGAGTCACCAATCTGCATTTTGGACAGCGGAAGAAATTGATTTGAGTGGTGATATCAAAGATTGGGGTAAATTAACAGATAATGAAAAGTTTTTTATTAAAAATGTTTTATCATTCTTTGCAGCATCTGATGGAATTGTAAATGAAAACTTGGCAGAAAACTTCTATAAAGAAGTACAATATACAGAAGCTAAGTTTTTCTATGGTTTTCAAATTGCTATGGAAAATATACATTCCTTGATGTATTCATTGTTGATTGATACTTATATCACCAATGAAAAAGAGAAAGACGAATGTTTTCATGCAATTGATAGATTACCCGCAGTTCAGAAGAAAGCAAAGTGGGCATTAGATTGGATTGAAAGTGCATCTTTTCAAGAAAGATTGGTAGCGTTTGCTGCAGTTGAGGGTATATTCTTCTCTGGATCTTTTTGTTCTATCTTTTGGTTAAAATCAAGAGGTATTATGCAAGGTTTATGTAATGCAAATACTTTGATTTTTAAGGATGAAAATTTACATTGTGATTTTGCAATTAATATTTTAAATAATCACCTTGAAAATAAACCAAGTGAAGAAAGAATTAGACAGATTTTATTATCTGCTTTAGAGATAGAAAAAGAGTTCATTACAGAATCATTACCAGTATCTTTGATAGGTATGAATGATAATTTAATGAAACAATATTTGGAGTTTGTTGTTGATGGTTTATTGGTAAAAATGGGTTGTAAGAAAGAATTTAACGTTGAACAACCATTTAAATTTATGGAACAAATTGCAATTGAAACAAAGGGTAATTTCTTTGAATCAAGAACGGTAGAATACCAAAAAGCAAAATTGGGAGAAAGTTTAACATTTACTGATGATTTTTAATATTTATAATTTATGTCACTAAGAATTAAGAAAAGAAGTGGGAGTGATGAGTCATTCAACCCACAAAAAATTTACAACAGAATAAAGAAAGCATCTAAAGGATTAAATGTTAATTCAGATGAGATTTTCATAAAAGTTATCACATCTGTACCAACCGAAGGTCAGATAAAAACAAGAGAAATAGATAAATTGGTATATGAAATTGCAGCATCATACACTGGTAGCCATCACGATTATTCGAGATTGGCCGCCATAATTGCAATATCTTCTTATCATAAAAAAACAAACCCAAGTTTTTCTGAGACAATGAAAACTCTATATGATGAGGGTGTTATAAATATTGAGTTAATAAACACAATTGAAAAGTATGGTGCGGATAAAATAGATTATATTATTAATCATGAAAATGATTATAATTTTGATTATTTTGCATGGAGATCATTGGCTGAAATGTATTTGTTAAAGAACTCAAAGGGTAAATTATCTGAAAGACCACAACATATGTATATGAGAGTGGCTTTGTGGGTAACAAAATCTTTTGAAGATGCTGTTGAATATTACAAATCATTATCAACACAATTAATATCTCCTGCAACACCAATTATGATCAATGCTGGTACTAAAGTTCCTCAACTTGCATCTTGTGTGTTGAAATATAATGAAGCAGATTCAAGAGAAGGTCTTTTGGGTACAATGAATGATATCTCAACATATTCATCTGATGCTGCTGGTATTGGTTTATGTATGTCAAATATCAGAAGTAAAGAAAGTAGAATTTCATCATCAGGTGGTTATGCTGGTGGTCTTTTAAAATACCTTAAAATTATAAATGAATCATTAAGATTCTTTAACCAACAAGGTAGAAGACCTGGTAGTGCTGCAATATATCTTGAACCTTGGCATAAAGATATAATGGATCTTTTGGAGATTAAAAAGAACACAGGTGCGGAAGAGTTAAGGGCAAGGGATTTGTTTACTGCATTATGGATACCTGACAACTTCATGGAGGCTGTTAAATCTGACTCTGATTGGTATTTATTCTGTCCAAATGACATCATTAAAAATGGTATTAAACCATTACAAGATTCATATGGTGATGAATATTTGGAGAATTATAATAAGGCGGTAGAATTAGGTATTGGTAGGAAAGTTAAGGCACAAGATATATGGAATAAAATAATTGAGTCTCAGGTTGAAACTGGTGTACCTTATTTATGTTCTAAAGATAATGCTAATAAGAAAACAAATCATCAAAACTATGGTGTTATCAAACAATCAAATCTCTGTTGTTTAACTGGAGATGTCCAATTAAACATCCAAAGAGAAAATGGTGATGTTGAAAATTTAACAATTAAAAACGTAATTGATTTAATTGAAACTTCGGAAAAATTAAAAGTAAAAAGTGAAAACGGTAAATTTGTTGATATATTAACCGGAAAATTAACTAAAAAAAATTCTGAAATTTTAGAAATAATTGATGAAGAAACTGGAAAAAGTATAAAATGTACCCCAGATCATTTGATTTTCACTAAGAATCGTGGTTATATTAGAGCGGATGAATTAGTTGAAACGGATGTTTTAGATGTGTACAAATAGTCGTTTACTCATTATTGATATATTTATATATGAACAATTTTTATGAATTATTATGTGTATGTTTTATTGGATGATAGATTTCCAGGTAATTATGATAATCCATATTATTCTGGAATCACTTTCAAACCGTTTTATGTTGGAAAGGGATTACATGAAACTAAAAATAAAATAAAAAGACATTTGTTCCATTATGTTAAAAATCCGATATCATGCGATGGGGATGTTAATCCCAATAAATGCAGAACTGTAAAATTATTAAAAGAAAACAATTATGAACCAAATTATATAATTGTTTACGAAAGTGAAGATGAAAATTTAGTTTTGAATATTGAACGTGAATTAATAAAATTTTACGGTAAAAGTATTGATGGAGGTATTTTAACAAATATAACTGATGGTGGAACAGGAGGTGATATTTTAAAATTTATTCCCGATAAGAAAGATAAAATAAATAAAATTTTGTCAAAAAATTGGTCAGGAGAAAAAAATCCAAATTTTAAAAGGCCAATTGAAGAAAATTTTAGCCATTTACGTAAAATAAACAATAATCATTGGAATAAAGGTAAAATAATGAGCGATGAGACTAAACGAAAAATAATTAAAACTAGAAAAGAAAAATTACCAATTGTTGAAATGATAGATATTAATACAAAAGAAATTTTAGATAGATTAACAACAATCTCAGCAATTGAAAAATATAAATTAACACCGTCTAGACTTTATTCATGTTTAAAAAATGGGGGAACACATAAAAATTACCATTGGAAATTTGAAAATAAAGATTTAGTTATTTTAAAATCTTTTAGAAATGACTATATTAAACCTAAAATAAAAGAAAAAATTAACAAAAAAGTTTTTTTTAAAAAAAACATAAACGACACTGTTGAAGTTGAGTATAAAAACACCTCCGAAGCGTCCAAAGAACATGGATTTTGTGTTGAGTTTATTCGTAGGAAATGTAAAAAAAACACTAGTTATGATAACATTTTTAGATATGAAAATAGCGAATATAAAATTGAAATACCTAAAGGGGTAAAAAAATCTGTTGTTAAAATAGATTCCAATGGTAACAGAACAGTATTTCAAAGCGCGACAGAGGCATCTAAAAGTATTGAAAATGGTAATATTTCAGCAATAGTGTCTGTATGTAAAGGTAAAAGAAACACTTATAAAAAATATAAATTTGAATATTTAAAAAATGATAAAAATAAATAAATTAATTAAAAAAGAAGACGTATATGATATACAAGTACCAGAAACGGAATGTTTTTATGGTAATGATATATTGGTACATAATTGTGAGATTTATCAATATACTGATTCTGAAACAACTGCAATCTGTACATTATCTTCTATTGTTTTAAAGAACTTTATTGTTGATGGTAAATTTGATTTCCAACTATTGTATAAAGAAGTAAGGAAAGTAGTTAATGCACTTAATAAAGTAATTGATATCAATAGTTATTCTACTCAAAAAGGTAGAAAGGGTGGATTAGAACAAAGAGCAATTGCAATTGGTACTCAAGGATTAGCAGATGTATTTTATTTGTTAGATTATATTTTCACATCAGAGGAGGCAAAAAAATTAAATAAACAAATATTTGAAACAATATATTTTGCGGCAATTACTGAAAGTAATGATCTTTGTAAAACTGGTAAATATTTGAATTATGAAGGTTTTGATGGTTCACCAATGTCAAAAGGTATTTTCCAATTTGATATGTGGGATAATGTTGAACTATCAGGTTTATGGGATTGGAACACATTAAAAGAAGATGTTAAAACATATGGTGTTTGTAATAGTTTAGTTACGGCACAAATGCCAGTAGCTTGTCAAACATCTGATACAAAGGTAATAACTGAAAAGGGTGTTTTAAGTTTTAAAGAGATTTGTGAATTAAATGATATAGATGTTGATAACATTGAAAAAAATGAAAATGGTGGTGTTTGGTATAATTTTAAAACTCCAATTTTAATAAAAACCTTAAATGGATATTCAATATCGGATAAAATTTATTACAACGGTTACTCTGAAATTATTAATATAGAAATGGAAGACGGTACTATTTTTAAATGTAGTCCGGAACATAAATTTTTAATTAATAGAAATAATGAAAACATATGGGTTAAAGTTAAAGATTTAAATGAAAATGATGACATAATTAATATAAACGAATAATATCTGTCATTTACGTGTTAAAAAAAAATAAAATAACATATTTATAAAAAACAATTAATATGAATATGTTATTTTTCAACAATACCAAAATTAAAACTAAAAACAGTATTATTTTTTTTATGTTAAATTTAGATGAAAACGTTATAAAAATTAATGGAGATGAAAGTTTTTTATTTAAAATATTAGAAATTAGCGATGAAAAAATTAAACCATTTGAAATAATTGATATTTTTATTAAAAACAAAAAACAAATTAGAAGTGTTATAAAATACATTGAAAATAATAAAACAAATATCGATATTGATAGAATGGTTAAATTTTTAAATTATAAAATGATGAATTTAAATGATTCTAACAGTAAAACATTTTTATGTTTAATGTATGGAGATGAAATTGGCAATGAAAAATTTAAAAATAATCAAAAACAATTTTCAAAATACTATGATAAAAATTATTATATTAATCTAGGATTTACTGAAGAAGAAGCTTTGGAAAAAATATTTTCTTATAAAACTAAAAAATCAACTACTAAAATTAATTTTATAAAAAAATACGGCGAAAAAGAAGGTATTCAGAAATATGACGATTATGTTAATAAAAGTAAAAACACTATAGAAAATTTTAAAATAAGATATGGAAGTGAATGGTTAGAAAAATGGGAAAATTACATTAAAAAAGATTCATCATCCCTTTCTTGGGCGTTGAAAAAATCAAATGGAGATGTTGAAAAATCAAAACAAATATTTGATGAAAAAAATAAAAAAACAACAATTAATTTAAATTTTTTCAAAAAAAAATATGGTGACAATATATACATTGAAAAATATATCGAAAATAATCTTAAAAAAGACAATTCAAGTTTAAATTATTTTTTAAAAAAATATGACGATTTAGAAAAAAGTTTAAAAGAGTATAAAATTAAAAATCAAAAAAAAGATTCTAATAGTTTGGATTTTTTTAAAAAAAAGTATGACGAAAATGGTGAATTATTGTATAAAGAAAAATGTAAATTATCGGATAATAAATCTTTAGGTTATTTTATTAAAAAAGAAAACGATTACGAAAAAGGTTTTAAAAAATATCAAGAGACTAAAGAAAAATTATTTGTTAAAATCTTAAAGGCAAGTAAAAGTAGTTTAAGACATTTTAAACCATTATATGATTTTTTAATTGAAAATAATTATGACGATGTTTATTTAGGTGTGGAAAATAATAAAGAATATTTTATTAAAGATAAAAAAAACATTTATTTCTATGATTTTACCTTAAAAAACAAAAAAATAATTATAGAATATAATGGTAGTTATTGGCATCCTAATTGGGAGAAACATGAGATTAACGAATCAATAAAAAAATTCAAAAATAAAATTGTTGACCCAATTAAAGTAATAAATAAAGATAAAGAAAAAATTAATATTGCAATAAATAATGGTTTTGAAGTTTTAATATTATGGGAAGAAGATGGGTTTTATTTTAATGAAGAAAAATTAAAAAATTTTTTAAATAAAAAAGGTATAAATTATGAAAATAAAAAAAATTACTAAATCAATTCTAAAAGAACCCGTATGGGATATTGAAGTTGAAAATGATCACCATTACATAACTGAAAATGGTTGTGTTAGTCACAATAGTTCTGCTAAAATCACAGGTTCATTTGAGATGACAGAACCTGCACACTCTGCATTATTTAACAGAAGAGTAGTTGGTGGTGAGATATTGATTGTTAACAAATATTTGATTAATGATTTTGAAAAACTTGGTATTTGGTCTGAAGAATTAAAGAATGAGATTATTATGAATGATGGTTCTATTCAAAATATTAATTTTAATAATTATTTGGATAAAGAAGAAAAGAATTATACTAAAAAAATTCAAAGAATTGAACATTTGATTTTAAAATATAAAACAATTTGGGAAATTTCACAGAAAGAATTGATTAATATGTCAGCAGATAGAGGACCATTTATTGATCAGTCTCAGTCAATGAACATATATATGTCAAACCCAACATTATCAAAAATTTCATCTTCACATTTTTATTCATGGGAGAGGGGTCTTAAAACATTATGTTATTATGTTAGAACAAAGGCGATATCAACGGGAGCAAAACACTTGGCGTTAGATACAACAAAAATTCAACAAACTAAGACCGATAAACCTAAAGTAGATTATGTTGAAACAACTAAACCAACAGATTCTATATTTGAATGTGTAGGTTGTAGTTCATAAAAAAAATCCCAATATTAAAAGTATTGGGATTTTTTATTTATTAGATTCAGAAAATATAGTCAAATTTCCCACAGAACCAATTTTTTCACAATTTAATTTATATTTATGTAAATAAGTAATAAGTTATTTATATAAAATATGAAAACATACTCAATTAGATTATTTCCAACTCAAGAACAAATATTACAACTTAACCAGTTGTCGAATATTAGAATGGATGTATGGAATACTCTTATTGATATTCAACAAAAATATTACGAAATAAATAAAAAAATATATTCAAAATTCGAATTAATTAATCTTCTTCCAAAATTAAAAAATGTAACAAAACCAGAATGGAAATTACTTAACGCAAAGGCAATACAAACAATTGCAACCGAAGTCTCCCAATCATATCAATCATTCTTTACCCTAATTAAAAAAGATAATACAGCAAAACCGCCTAAACAAAAAGAATTAGGAAGATATCATACCTTAGTTTTTAACCAATCAGGTTGGGTATTTAAAGATAATAAAATACAAATAAATAAAATATTATTTAACTATAAATCTAACCTAACTAATGTATCAGAATTAAATATTAAACAAATTTGTGTTAAATTTAATAATAATAATAATAAATGGTTATGTGATATTGTGATTAACGACACAATATCATATAATGATAATGTTATAATTAATACTAAGGTATTGGCGTTTGATTTGGGATTAAAAAATTTAGGAACTGGTGTGGATAATAAAGGTAATGTATTTATCTTAAAGAATAAAGCTAAAAAGATTAATCAGTATTTTGGTAAACAAATTAATGAAATTAAATCTAAATTAAGTAAAAAAGAAAAAGGAAGTAAAAATTACAATAAACTAAATAAGGTTAAGAAAAAATTATATTCTAAAAAAAATACTCAAATAAAAGAAACTCTACATATTCAGAGTAAACAATTAGTGAATATGAACTACAAAACAATTGTAGTAGGTGAATTAACAATTAAATCTTTAATGTCAATAGAAGGTATTAATAAGAATAAAAAAAGTATTAGAAAATCATTTAATGAATCTAATATTAATATGTTCTTAGAATTTCTTAAATATAAATTACAAAATAAACAATGTGATTTAATTAAGATAAATGAAAGAAATACAACACAACTTAATTCTTTAACAGGAAAAATATTTAAGAATAAGGTAGAATTAAAAGATAGAATTGTTAAATTAAGTGATAAAGTCGAAATAGATAGAGATTTAAATTCGGCTATTAATATTTTGAAAAGATATTATGACAATCACCTTGCTTCTATGACAGAGCCATTAGATTATACTAATGTAATTATGAACTTTAATGTTTGTAATAACCATTCCTCAATTGGTAATTTTATTGTTTTTTAGACAATGATAGGATGTCATTTATTACCATTTTGATATTTACTATATTTATGAATATGGCAGTAACATATGGTGTAGATTTTCCATTTAGAGATAGTTTTAAAGGACATTTTGTACAAATGACAGAAAGTCCTGAAAGAGAAGTTCGTGCTGATTTAATTCATTTAATATTAACAAGAAAAGGTAGTAGATATTATTTACCCGATTTTGGTACTAGATTATATGAATTTATATTTGAACCAAATGACCAAACTACTTGGGATTTAATTGAAACAGAAATTAGGGAAGCGGTAAAAAATTATATCCCAAATTTAGATATTAATTCAATAACAGTAACATCTGCAGAAGATGATCCAAATAATCAAGTAACATCAAATATACTTGAAGATGAAAGATTATTTAGAGTATCAGATGCGTCCACAGAACCATATACCGCAGTAGTAAAAATAGATTATACTGTAAATAATGGAGCATTTTCATCTTCCGATTTTATAATTATCAATATATAAACCATGAGTAAAAAAATATCATACGCAGTTCGTGATTTTGCGGGATTAAGACAAGAATTAGTTAACTTAACAACAGATTATTACCCAAATTTAGTGGGTAATACTAATGATGCTTCAATATATTCAGTATTATTGGATTTAAATGCCGCAGTTGCGGATAATTTACATTTTCATATTGATAGGGTTTGGCAAGAAACAATGTTGGATTTTGCACAACAAACACAATCATTATTTCACATTGCAAAAACATATGGAATAAGAATACCAGGTTTAAGACCTTCAGTTGCCTTATGTGATTTTTCAATTAATGTTCCTGTTAGAGGAGATAAAGAAGACGGTAGATATTTGGGTGTATTAAAAACAGGTGCACAAGTTTCTGGTGGTGGACAAATATTCGAAACAATTAATGATATTGATTTTTCAAATCCATTTAATGATAGGGGTGAATCAAATCGTTTAAAGATACCAAATTTTGATAACAATAATAAATTAATATCATATACTATTACTAAAAGAGAACCGGTTGTTAATGGTATTACAAAAATTTATAGAAGAGTAATTACAAATTTAGATCAAAAACCATTTTTAAAACTATATTTACCTGAACAAAATGTATTAGGTGTTACTTCTGTTATACATAAGGAAGGTACATCATTTAATGCTGACCCAACATCATCAGAATTTTATTCTTCACAAAACAAATGGTATGAAGTTAAGACAATGATACAAGATAAAGTATTTGTACCTGATCCAACATCTGCATCAGATACACAAAATTTTAAATCTGGTGTTTATTTACCTGTTACAAATAAATTTGTTACAGAATATACCCCACAGGGTTATTTTTCTTTAACATTTGGTTCTGGTTCTGTTGACCCATTATCTAATTTAGATGATTATATGACAGGAAATATGAGAGTTTCCTTGGGTTCATATCTTAATAATTTATCATTAGGTGCAACACCAAAAGTAGGAACGACATTATTTGTTCAATATAGAATTGGTGGTGGTAAAGATTCTAATTTAGGTGTTAATGTTATAACTAGTGTGGACGATATTGACTTTGCGGTACAAGGACCAAATTCAAGTGTTAATGATCAAGTCACACAATCATTAAATGTAACAAATGTAACACCAGCAGTAGGGGGTGCTGACCAACCAACAGTTGAAGAAATGAGAAATATGGTTGCATATAATTTTGCTGCACAAGACAGGGCAGTAACATTAAATGATTATAAAACACTAATAGAAACAATGCCATCAACATTTGGTGCTCCTGCTAAGGTAAATGTAATGGAAGTTGATAATAAGATTCAAATTAAATTATTATCATATGATGAATTAGGTAATTTAACTGATGTCGTTTCAAACACATTAAAAAATAATATTTTAACATACCTTTCTGAATATAGAATGATAAATGATTATTTGGATATTGTTAGTGGTGAAGTAATTGATTTAGGTTTACAAATTGACTTAATAATAGACAAAAACTCAAATCAAACTGATATTGTTAGAACATGTATTAATGATACAATAACTTATTTCGATATTACAAAAAGAAAAATGGGTGACCCATTATTTGTTGGTGATTTAATTAGACAATTAGGTAGTGTTAATGGTGTGGTTAATGTGGTTGATGTTAGAGTTTATAATTTAATTGGTGGTAATTATTCTACATCTCAAGTTGCACAAGATTTTGTTGACTCTATAACAATGGAAATTCAACAACAAGATATGACTATTTTTATGAAGTCAAATCAAATATTTCAAATTAGAATACCAAATACCGATATAAAAGTTAGGTTAAAAACTTTAGGAACGACTACATATTGATCTTAAAATTATTTATATTAAAATTAGAAAATTAATTTTTTTCTATTTATATAAATATGGGTATACAAAAACATAGAATTTACACCAATATTGGTGTAGATCAAAATATTACCGTAGAACTAAAACAAAATTTCGACATTCTTGAAATTTTAAGTTTAAACAGACATTAGGTTTTTTTGAAATTTTATATATTTATAATTATGGAATATATATTTAAAGAAAGAATTAATGTTATTAGTTATAATTGTGTTTATATGATAAAAAATATTATAAACAACAAAGTTTATATTGGATCAACTATTAAATTAAAAAAAAGAATAATAGTTCATTTTAATTTATTAAAAAATAAAAAACACACTAGCATAAAATTACAAAGATCTTGGAATAAACATGGTGAAGAGTCTTTTAGATTTTATATAATTGAAGAAAATATTGATATTAAATTTTTAATAGAAAGAGAACAATTTTACATTGATACTTATAATTCTGTAAAAAATGGGTTTAATTTAACACCAAAGGCAGGAACTACATTAGGAAATAAATGGTCTGAAGAATCAAAATTAACGTATTCTAAAATGAAAAAATCATTAGAGCTGGGTGAACCAGTAGTACAATATGATTTAAATGGAAATAAATTGAATGAATTTAAAAATATGAAAATTGCTGCACTTACAATAGGTTTAAAAAATTCTTCAAATATAGGTATGGTTTGTAGAAAAGAACGTAAAACTTTTGGTGGGTTTATATGGGAATATAAAGATTTAGAAAAACAAAAAAAATATGGGGTTCATGAATTTAATAACAATTTTAAATTAGAATGTCCACATTGTAAAAATATTGATTTAAATCGAGCTGGATTTGTTTATTTAAAAAATATAAAAAAACAAAATTATAAATGTAAAAATTGTTTAAAAAGATTTAGTGAGACTACTAATAACGGATTTCCACCTAATTCTGACATAGAAAAACACAAACAAATAAGAGAACTAAAAGATAAACTAACTTATAAAGAAATTAGTGAAATTGTAAATTTACATCCAAACTCTGTATATCGAATAATAAAAAAATATATAATTAATGAATAAGTATAGAATATCAACTAATATTGGTAAAGATCAGTTTTTAACTATAAATTTGGAAAATTCTTATGACTTATTAGAAATACTTTCCCTAAAAATTAGTCAAACAGACGTATATAGATCATTTTGTAGTGATTATGGTGTTGTTGTTGGTAGAGTAACTGCAAACAATGGATTTGGTGTACCAAATATAAGAGTTTCAATATTTGTACCATTAGATGATGTGGATGTTAATGATCCCGTAATTTCAGTTTTATACCCTTATACCACAGTAGAAGATAAAGACGATAATAATTATCGTTATAATCTATTACCCTCAAGAAAACAACATGGAGGACATGAACCAACAGGAACATTTCCGGATCAAGAAGATATTTTAACTCGTGAAGAATATTTGGAAGTATTTGAAAAATATTATAAATATACAGTTAAAACAAATGATGCTGGTGATTTTATGATATGGGGAGTACCATTAGGTCAACAAACAATACATTTTGATGGGGATTTATCTGATATTGGTTGTTTTTCATTAAGACCCGATGATTTCATTAGACAAGGTAAAGGTGTCGATCAATTCAAAAACACATATCAATTTAAATCATCTGAAGATTTAGATTCACTTCCTCAAATTTTTAAATATAATAAAACAATACAAGTTTCACCATTTTGGGGAAATCAAGATATATGTCGAATTGGTATAACAAGAACTGATTTTGATTTATCCTCTATTGGTATAAGAATTAAACCGATGGCTTTAATAATTGGGGGAACATTTACTGATACAGGGAAACATTCAGTAAATAAAAATTGTATGCCCACAAAAGAAATGGGTAGAAAATGTACTTTATCTACAACTAAAGGTAAAATTGAAGCAATACGTTTTACAACGGAAAAAGATGAATTAAATAGACCATATTTAGAAGAAGTTATTTTAAATGAAGACATTGGAGATGACGGTGCTTTTGCATTTAGTATTGAGATGAATATGGATTATTTATATACGAATGAATTTGGTGAAAATGAATATACCAATGATCCAAATAAAGGTATACCAACCTCATCTTGTTATCGTTTTAGGTTCACATTAAAAGATGAAGGATTGGCTAGAGTTAGGGCAAGAGCAAGTTTTTTAGTACCAAATATTAGAGAATTTAATGATGAAAATGGTATTGATTTAAATTCATATGCATGGACAACAGACTATTCAGGATATCCTTCAAATGGGATTTCTTTAATATTAAATAATTATGAAGGGTTTTATTATCCCCAAGATTATTTTTATAGATTTACATATAATAAAGTTTATACAGTTTCTTCATTCCACAGTAGATTACCTGGTGATATTACAAATAATAGTAATAAGTATGTCGGTATAAAAGATATTGTACCATCCGAAGAAAAAGATTGTATAAGTAGTGTTAACACATTACCAACAAATTTTGCAACAAAACATAGTGGATTAAATTTTAATATTTTAATAGGTACATTAGTTGCATTTATAACATTTGTTTTTGCTGTTATAAAATTAGTTGTTTTTGAATTTGTTGGTACATTTTTATATGATGTCGGAAAGGGATTATATGGAATATATTTTGGTTGGCCATTTAATTGGAGACCATTTGCCGCAATTGGTGAAAAATTTATAAATGCAGCCTTTAATGTATGTGTTGCTGGACAAAAAGTTTTACCATTAACAATTTATGATGATTGTGAATTATGTTCAGATGATGATACGTCATATACCACAGGATTTAATACGGGTGTTTATGCAAAAATAGGTGAATTAAAATTTGATATTTTACAAACTTGGGTACCTAATACATCTAATTACATTATAGGAAATAGTATTAGTACTTTTAGAAATAATGATACTGATTATATGTATTTGTTTTTAAGTACAGGTACGACTAGTTTAAATGAAGATATTAGTGGTAATACTTCCAATATTTTAACTAATACAAACGCAAGAGATTATTGTGTTTATTCTAGTTACACTGCATCCGGTTGTGTAAATAATGGTTCATATCAAATTTCACAAAGTGGTTACACATATTTAGGAAGTGCTGAAGAGTTTACCGACCCGGATAATGGTGAAGTTTTCCCAAGATTTTTTATTGATTTAGGTCTTTCTCCATCAGGATCACCAATTAATGAAGTTTCATATTATCTTAATAATAAAGGTCCTATAGGTGGTATGGATCCAAATACAAATCAAACAAATCAAATTTATCTTGTTGAACAAAATGGTTACCCAAGTGGTTCAATATTTGGTTTTTATAAAGGTAATGTTACTATATTAACTGAAGTTGCCATCAATAATGTCCCTTTAACAACTATTTATCCTGATGGTACACCATATATGATAATTAGTAAAAATGATATGTTAAATTTATTTGGTATAACATTTAATGGTGATTCACCTAATAATGGAACAATAATAAGTGGAACAACATATGGTTATATTGAAGATAGAATGTTTAAAAAAACAAATAAACAATATACAGGTTCTACAATATTGGAAAGTTGTAACATATATAATAGATTATATGATAAATCTATAGCCGATGAAGTATTATGGTTTGATGGACAAACAACAACATATGGATCTCCTACTTTACCATATAGCAATGGTAATAAAAATTATCCTTTAAGTGGTATTAGTACAAACACACCTGGCATAATAGAAAAATCAATAACAACACCAACTAATTTATTAATAGATAGACCAAGTCCAGAATATTACATTGCTGGTGAAGTTTGGTCTATTGGTGGACAACCTAGATTACCAAGTTATTATAATTTTAGTGAAATCGGAACAAAATATTATAATAGAAAAACTAAAACAGGTTATTCGGAATTTAGATCCGGTGTTTTTACGATAGTTCCATCTTTAGCGGGAATATCTGGTAAAAATTTGAATGCATTAAGAGAATGGTTTAGAAGAAAAGTTGTTGGTATATCTTTTTGTGGTGGTATTGTTAATTATTCATTTATGGATAATTGGTTATCTGGTTCGTTATATTTTCCACAATTTAAAGCAAAATTTAAAAGTAATAATACTAGGGTTAAAGCTTGTCATGATTTAATTACATATATACCAAATCAAAATAATTTAGGACAAGGTGTTATGTACTATAGATCAACATATTATAATAATGGAACTTGGGGTATTGAGTCTACGAATAATATTAAAATACTTGCACATCCAACGACATTTGTTGATTTAGGTCCAAGAGATGAATTTGTTAGAGAAATTTGTACTGACCCATCGTTAGATCCAAATTGTTCAGTTGCTCGTTCAATAGGACCAACATCATTTAAAAGTTTTGGTGAACTAGTTGCATTTGCAATAAATTATAAGATGGATACAACAACTGATGCGACTGGATTATCAACAGTTAAGAATTTTTTCACAAATGGAATAATTAATAATTATTTACCAAATATATCTGTTTTTGAACCGGATTTACTTCAACTTATATCAATCAATAGTGAAGCTGGTATTGAAGGATTTGATTTGAATCTTGCACATTATGTTGAATATGATATGGGTTATTTAGACCCTATTGATAATCCTTCTCCGTTTTATGCTGCAGGAAATGGTACATATGGACCAGTACCAATAACGTTACAATATGAAAAGGATGGAATAAGAATTAGAGAATGTTTAAACGCACCTGGTCATTTAACAGAATCATCTCAACCTGTACCATTTTATTTATGGGATAAAGGTGGATATGGGTTCGGTAGAAATGGATATCAAGTTTTTGATTATGGAAATATACAAGTACAAAATTTACAAGGTATGACATATGGTTATCGTTTTACTGGTATAACAACAAATCCAAATGATGCATATCTTTTACCACCAATAAGTTATGATTATTCTGGTCAAACAATAACAGGTATAACGTTAAATTTGGCCGAAGAATTTGATATAGTTGTTATGAGTGGTAATGTAGATCCTACTTTTGTAAGTGTTAGTGATACTCTTAATTTATATGAAGAAACACCATTAAATTTTAAATTATTAATTGCATATAGTGGTACGGTAACAGATCCTACTGATGGTTATGTTTATATTAGAAATGGTGATGGAGGTTCATGGACTGATCCGATTATTTATCATAATGGAAACGATTATAGTACGGATTTAAGTATATATCCAACAAAAGACCCATATAATACTACTAAACAAATTTTATCCACACCATTTATGTTTTATTTTGGTTTAAGACCTGGTAATACTGGCGTTGATAAATTAATTGAAAGATTCGGTCCTAAAAATGCATTTACACCTGTTAACTAATGGAAAATAAAAGAATATTATTACCTACAAAAAGGTATTTTAAGGCGGATGAACAAGACATTGATTTAAGATTAGATCTTGAAAAAGAAGAAGTTTTACTTAGAGAAGGTGATATGGATATATCATTAAATTTAAGTGATTTATTTGAACAAGAAAGAAATAATTGTTATAATTATAAAGTCTATGGTAAAATAAAAATTATTTTTAGGAATTTATATTCAGGTGAAACACAATATTATCCTCTTGTTAGAAATTTATATTTAAACGGTGATGGTTCTGATTATGATTATACACATGGTTATATTCCATATAATGAATTTGCATTTTTAAGAAATGATGTTTTAAGAGAAGTTAATAATCCTGTAAGTGGAAATACATTGGGTACATTTACGCCAGATATTCAATTATCAGGATATACAGGACATACTGTTATAACACCAATAACGGCACCGTATCAAAATTGGAATTTATATTTAAGTTATATTTATTCAGGTGATCCAAATTTTAAAATGAATTATACATTAAGTGGTGGAACAAATTATAGTTTTACCGCACAAGATGGTATCCCATTTAGAGTTACAACAGGTTCCACCTATTATACACTTACATCACCAATTGAACATGGAATCAGCTCTGGTGAATATCTTATTATATCTGGTGGTAGTTTTAATGATTCAGTACCAATAAGTGGAAAAACCTTTTATATTGACACCGTTGGTAATGAAACATATAATTCTGAAAAATATGTCATTATAATTCAAAATAGTCAATTTCCTAGTGGAACTACTTTATCATCAGTTATATTTGGTAAAAGATGTTTAGATATTAATGATATTAGTGGTACCACATCACAATATTATGTACATAAACATAAAACATTAACAGGTATTAATGATATGTTAATGGATAAAGTTGGTTTTGAATCACCAATTTTTAGAGATGAAAAAAAATTACTATTTCAAAATGTTGACGGTACGTATGATTTTTTAGTTGAAAAAAATAGAATGGAATCGGTTCTATTTGATTTTACGACACCATTTACTTTAACTGGTATAACAAATAATTTGGGTTATACACCTACTGATGTGTATGTTACAAGTATTTTTAGAAATGGAAACGGATTTTTTAACTATCCACCTAAAGTAGGTTATAAATTTAATTTCCATGATACATACATAGATCAACAATTTAGTGGAAACACATCTTTAGAAACTTCAATTAGTGGTGTTACATTTACAGGTAATACACCCTCTGCATCAGGTTATACTTTTATTAGTGGAGAAACATTACCTATTGGTACATTATTAACAGGTGCATTTGTTGAATATAATGTTAATGAATTAAAAGAAAGAATAATATCGGAGTCATTTCATCAAATAAGTAATCCTCCTAATATTTTTTATTATGGACAAACTGGTGATACATCAGGTTTTTCAGGGGCAACACCTGATAATATGTTTGGTTTAATTTATCAACCACATTATAGGGTTAAATTAAGACAACAATCACCATATATTGAAACTTCGGATACTAATCAAATTTATGGTTTACCTGAAAATTCCAAATACTTTGTTAATGAAGGTATTTGGAAATGGAGAGATTTGTATGATCATGGTTATGTAGATATTGATGGTAATGGAACTGATTTTCCGTTTTTAAATAATTGTCATGCCGTTAAAATAGATATAAATTTTTATTTAAGAAATGAACAATATTATATAAATAAAAAAGATGGTATTAACAATTTTAATAATAATAATTTTAATAACAATAACAATAACAATAATAATATAATCTGCTAATGGAACTTTTAAAATCAAAAAATGACATAAGTGTAATATTAAACACAGAACAAAATTTTAAAACTGACGCAGGTTGGGAGGAGAATTTAGTTGATTTTGAAATTGAGGTGTTAAATAGCGTTATTAACCCGATAAATAATTTTGAAACATTTAGATATATCCATAAACCATACACATCAACAAACAATATAAATCAAACAGATATTTGGTTTTATTTTTATTTTTTAGATAGTGGTTCAACATATACGAATGGTTTAGATTACAGTCTTATTGGTATAACAACACAAGAAAATGCTTTAATGTTAAAAGATTCAACTAAAAGTTTTTTTAGGTTAGAATTTTATAAAACACCTAGTGGTGCGACTCCTGATAGAAGTAATAGAAGATTAGTGATGACAAGAAATTTATTATTACCAAATGGTGAAAAGTATTTTTATGGTCCGTTAAATGAGTATATATATTTACCTGTATTTACAGGTAATAATTATAGAAATAAAGAAAATATGTATTTATTTTGGTTTCAAGATGATAGTGCAATTGTACCAACAACATTAACTGGAGACACATTTTGGATGACTGGTAAATTCTTTAATGCAAAAGATGGTACAATTGCAGATTTTACAACTACTGGATTAACTTCAGTACAAGAAGTTAATGAAAGTAGTGATATGTATTATAAAGTTGTGATAGATAGAACAGATTATTCTTATCAAGTTTTTAGATTTGATGGAGTTAATGTTGGTTCTAGAATAGGTGAATCTGGAGATCCAATAATATTTTATGAAAAAAGACAATAATGGAAAATAGTTATCAATTATTATATGTTACAGGGTCAACATCGTATCAAATACCCATATTTTTAGAATCAACTGTGGATGAAATGGGTGTCATGGTTGGGTTTGATGGGAATTTAACGCAGGTAGAACAATTATGTAATTTTTCTTACACACAAACTGGTAATACTATTCAAGTTTATAATACTGTTGATTCAACACAATTAAGAACGATTGTAACTCAAGAATTTACAATTGATTGGGGAGATGGTAATATATCTGGTATTACTGTTAGTCAAAATATTGGTGAAAATCTTCCAACATTAACCCATACATATAGTATACCTTCTGGATATACTTTATCTATTTTATTAAATTCTCCTTGGAATTCACAAACATTAAGTAAAAATATAAATGTACCACTAAATTTAACTATTGTAAATCCATTAGGTACATTTAGTGGTTTTACAATTCCATATACAGATATAACAGGTCAAACACAAGATTATATTAATGATTTAGACTATACAAATAACACAGGATATACTACATTTTCATTTGCAGCATTAGGTAGAAGTAGGATTAGTGAATTGAAATTATATGGATCTGATACATATTCAGGAGTAACAGGTGGAATAACTACGGATGGTGTTGTTTATAGTTCATATACAATTGATAATTTATTTTATACTGATTATGCGGATGGGATTACATCAATTACTGGAAATACAAATAATTTTCAAAAAGAAGAAGTGTTTAATCAAATGTTAACAAGAAATGAACATTTTATAGGGTTTATTGATGATCCAATTGTTTATTCTGACATATTCGTGGAAAGAGGTAAATTAAGTATAATGGAAAATAATTTAAGATTGGGTGAAATAGAAAATACAGGAGAGTTAGAAATATACGGGGATGGATTTTTTAATATTCAAAAACAATAAATTTTATATTTATAAAAGAGACAAATAAATTAATTAAAAAATAAATAGGATGGCGATAGGTAGCTACGGGATTATAAGACCAAGTGATGTTTCACCGGCAGATGTGGATATTTTTTATCATTATACTGCGGATAGATTAACAACTTCTGCGGTTACGTTAAAAAAATTAACGTCAACAGACATTTTAACTCCTGTGTATCATAATTCAGATACCACGGATGACGTAAATGCACCAAATGTTGAAATATTAGGTGGTTTATATAATTTAAAATTAAATTCTTCTGATTTTAATGAATTAGGTATATATACAATACATATTAGACCAAAACAAATAAGAACAACAATTACAGATTGTGGTATATTGGCATCATTACCTTCTGTTAGGGGTTTGGTTATTGATTTAAGTACTGTACCCACTGCCGATATGAATAAATTCACACCACAAGGATTAGTTGGGTATAGAGTGGAATATATTGATACAAATACAAATCAGAAAACACCCAATTTTTATAAGATTGTAACATCTTCTTTTTATTGTACACCAATTACATCAAATTTAACTAATACAACACAAAAGGCGATTAGATATCAATATAGTGAAAATGCAACAAACTTAATGTTTTTAACAATAACACCATCATCTGCCCCATCTAATAAACCAAATACAGTACCATTTATTGGACAACCATCTCAGAAAATTATATTAACAAATACATATGTTAACCCAACAACTTTGGAGGTTGAAATGGTTGAATACGATACAAATACATTGGCTTATGCTCTTTATGGTAATCAAACTAAAGCGGTTACTCCGGGTATATACACAATATATGATAAGGACAATAATATCTACAAACAATATAACCTTTATGAAATTAAAGATACATTTAATGATACGTTATTTGAGGTTAGAGAAGAAAGAACAGATATTGATGAAACACTAAACTTTGATACTATTACAAATATATAATGGCAACAGTAAGATATAAAGTTCCAAGTCAAGCAGCAAGTGGGGCGGATACTTTCGCAGATAATCTTGTGGGTGTACAAATTACAGACGGGTCAAGTCAAATGACTATGACTAGTTTTGCTATTGATAATGTCATTCCTGAAAAAGATTCTAAAAAATTTAAAACAAGTCCATTTTCAGATTTTTTAACATTAGATAATTTAAAACAAGAATTAGATGCACCAACAACAATTTCCGATCAAGAAAAACAAAATCTTATTGTTTTTAAAGGTGCTAAAGATGATGCTGGTAAATCTTTATTCGGTTCTTTAAAAAGTAGATTATTAGTTTCAATAACAAGAATTATCAATAAATTTCCTGCTGGTTTTGTGGTTAATGTCAATGCACCGATTGGAGGTTCGTTAAATTCTGCATTTAATATCAGTTATAACACATATTCTAAAACAACACAATTTCAAATTGAAAATTCTAAATTATTTAATCCATTTGAAATTGTTTTATTAAAACCAAATTCAAATACTATAATTGAAACTGACAATCCAATAAGGAATTTTTATTCGTCATATAAAAAATATGTATTAGACATTAATGGCACAACATATGATATCATTAATTATGTACAACCAGTTAATAATATAATTACTTTTACTGTTAATGGTAATCCATTTGGAACCGGAACTACATATAATCAAAATTTATTATTTAGGCCAAATAATGGGATCACTGAAGAATTTTTTAATAATTTAGATGATGTTGAAGGTACGTTATTAACAAAAGACACTAGTCCAAAATATAATGCGGGATTTTATATTCCAAAAGATACCTTTGATAGTTCAAATACCGCATTAGTAAGAGTTGAATATAATTGGCCAATATCAGATGATAATTGGAATTTACAAATTGTTGGATTAAAATTTGATCAATATGTTCAAAATCTAAGTGATACCGCTGATTTGATTGATGATTATAAATCTAATTTAATGGTTAGATTTTTATCTGCACCACAACTATTTGAATACGATACACCAGACCAAAAAATAACATCAGTATTTCAATTATATGGACAAAGTTTTGATAGTGTAAAAAAATATATTGATAACATTGCATTTATGAGAAATGTAAGTTATGATGGTATTAATAACTTACCTGATATTTTATTAAAAAATTTAGCAAATAATTTAGGTTTAGAAACCATTAATTTATTTGATGAAAACACAATAGATCAAACATTATATACAAGAAGTACTAATCAATATAGTGGTGTACCAGAAGGTAAAACATTTATTGAGGCGGAATATGAATTTTATAGGAGACTATTAATTAATTTAGCACACATTTATAAATCAAAAGGTACAAAATCATCGTTAAATTTCTTTTTAAAATTTTTAGGTGCACCTGAACAATTAATAAATATTAATGAATATGTATACGAAGTAACAAATTTACCTAAATTGAATGATATTGAAAATCAAATTTATGATGTTATTCAAGGAAATAAAAAAAATGTAATATTGAGTTTTGATCCATCTGGGTTTACATATACTCAAACAATTTCTAAACCATCAACAACATTTGTAAGATCAGATTATCCAATTGATGAAACAACTGGTTTACCTAGACGTGCAAATAATGTTGCTAGTGACATTTTTTTCCAAAAAGGTTCTGGTTGGTATGATATTACAACAAATCATAGAACACCTGATATTTTAGATACTGAAAATTCAATTTTAACTGGTAGAACAAAAACAATTAAAACGATTGCTGCACCATATACTTATGGTGAACAATATTTTGATGTGTTTAGAACTTTACCAGGTTTAGATAGTGGTTTTGAACTTACGTCAAGGATAGATAATGTTAAAGGTTCGGTAGATGATATTAAATCATCATATATTCTTAATAGAAAAAATATTAGTATTTATTTGGATTCCGCAAATGGGGTTAATTTTGACATATATAGAAAATCACGAGATTTATTATTAACATTTGGTTCAAATACATTATACCCTCAAACAGGTGTAACATTTGCAGAGTTTGCTGGTCGTTTATTAAGTGAACAAATACCAAATTCCAATGTGATTAGATATAAAAAGAATTATATCACATTGGAAGATGTTTATCAAAGTTATATTAGTAGTACCGGATTCACACCATATAATATTACAGACGTTCATGAATTTATTAATAAAATGAGTCCATATTGGGCTTCTATTATTGATCAAATGATTCCATCAACAACTTTATGGACAGGTGGTAATCTAATCCAAAATAGTGTATTTGGTCGTTCTAAGTATGGATATAGATTGGGTTGTCAACCAAAAACAATAATTGAAAATTTATATCCAGATTTTTCAACAATATTAACTGATGATTTATTAGATTTAATTGGTTATGAAGAAAATTTTAGAGGATTAATTGATATTAGTAGAATAAAATTATATCCGGTAATTGAAATAGACGGTATACCATACTCAAGTACAACATATAGTGTTAATGTATCAGGAAATTATAGTTATTTAACTAATGCTAAATTATATGATACGATAACAGGATTAACTGGTTGTACAATATTAACAGGAGGAACATATAATATTAATAATAAATTACCATTAGTATGTGGTTATGAAGGTTATTTAAATCCAGATATTGCACAAATAAAAAATTTATGGGTACAAGCATTAAGTGGACTTATAGATAATGTTATTAATACTATACATACAGGATATACCGCTGGTTATGAAAACTATGCACCATATACCGCAACTACGGGACAAAGTGCAACACTTACAACTGATCCATTGTTAAATTATTCTTTTTTTACTGATGTAGATGGTATTCAAAAAATTAAATTTTCATCATTAAAATATGGACCTAATAGTTGTACAATAATGAAATCATTTAGTTTTACAATTAAAACTGAATATGATCCATTTACACCAATTTGTTTATATAATGTTGTGCCAGAAGTAGTTAATCCAACATATACAGGTGGTACAACAACTAGAGATATTATTTTACATAATGTAAATCCTGTTGGAATTATAAAATCAAACCCAACTAACGGAATTAGAATATTTATATATTCTGGTAGTAGTCCAACATTATTTAATACATATTCAGGAAATACATGGCAATATGTTGACCCATGTACTGAAAAAATAACAGGTTTCACATCAACAAGTATTGGTGATTTTTTATTTTTAGATGGTGCAAATTGTCAAGTTAAAATGAAATTTACACAACAAGAAGTATCTTCATCAAGTAATGTTAATATTACTTTTAAATCGGAAGATACCAGTACACCAAATCCTGATTTATGTGTTATAGATACTAAGACAGCAACAACAATATCAACATATAGTTCAGTAACACTAAATGTTGTTTATGAACAACCAACAAATTTTGGTTTAAAATGGGATACTATGTTAAGAACATATACTGGTAGTTCATACGTTGAAACACCAATATATCAATTAAAAACCGGTAATACAATTGCAGTGGCGGAATATATACCAAATTCACAAATTGTTAGTCAAAGTATAAGTAATTCATTGAGTGGTGGGACTAATATCATTAGTGGTGTTGCATTTACAACAAAAAATGTGGTAGTAACTAGTATTACACCAATGGCATCAATTAAGAAATATTCAATAACAGGTTTTTCACATGACCTTTATCAATACGGTGGAAATTTTGTTTTTGAAGTATTACCAACAACAAAACTTAGAGTTTATACAAGATATTCAGTTGATAACCATGAACCAACTTTAACGGATTCATATTTCTTTGATTCAAGATACCCGGAAGATTTACAAATTACATCATCACAAATTACACCATGTTGTAATTATCCAAATAATTATTATGTTAATGGTGATCGTTTAATTGGTTTATCGGGTGAATTAATTGATGTTATTGATGTTAGTGTTGATTATTGTAATCCAAATATGTATTATAATATAACATATAGTGGACAAAATACAGATCTACACGTATTTAATGGCACATCATCAAAACATATATTAACTGAAACAACGTATTGTTCAGGTTCTCCAATTTTAGTAAGTGGTAATGTTACAGATGAAGTTTGTGATGAAGACACTAATATTATATCATATGGTTCAATAGAAATAACTGTTAGTAATGGATGTGGAACTTATTATTATTCTTGGTATGATTCATATGGTAATCTAATAAGTAACAACCAAAATGTGTATGGTTTAACATATGATGATTATACTGTTTATGTTACTGATTTATGTAATGCAACATCAGGACCAATAACATTTACGGTAGGACCGGGTAATTATTGTGCACAATAAATAAAAAAAAATGAGTAAAATAATAAAAATTAATTTTAGTAATCCATGTAGTGGTAGTACTATATTCACATCAAGTAATTCTGGTGCAACATATAGTCCATATCAAACTAATTTTACTGGTACAAGTATAACTATTAGTGGTACGTCTATTAATAGTTTTACCGGAACAACTTTTTATGTAAAAATTTCTGGTGGAACTTGTAATACTGTTATACAACCAATAAATGTATATGTACCACCATGTTCAACACCAACAGGAGTTACAACAACATGGTCAACTTAAATAAAAATAATAAATAATGGCATCAAATTTAACAATTAATTGGTCAGGAAGTACAACAGGAAATACTGTTACTAACTATACTTTAGTATATTTTAGTGGCAATACTACACCCCATATAATTAGTGGTATCCCATCTGGCACAACATCATATACATTAACAGGATTAAATGAAAATATTTCATATAGTGGTTATGTTTATAGTAATTGTTATAATTGTTATTCTAGTAATACATTGAATTGGAGTGTACCTTCATTAGGGTGTCAATCAACAATTATTAATTTTACAGGTCAAACAGGTATGACAATTTCTTTGGGTACAATACCTGGTTCAAATTTATGGTCAATTTTAGAAGTGAGTGGAACAACTATAACACCATCGAACTCTGCATGTACAAGATTTGATATTTATTATCCATCATATAATCCATTATATAAGATTACAAACATAGGAAATAATGGTCATCCATTATATAATAATGGAATATATTATGTGTATTTTTCATATGTTTATGATGGTACAAATACAAATGTATTCGTTAAATATAATTCATCACCAGATGGATGTAATCCATAATAAAAAAAAATATTAAAATATGCCAACAACAATTACGGGTTTGACAATGAGTTCGACTGGATTAACAATAACATGTCCTACTGGTATTACTAGTGGTTGTACTGTAGTTACGGGTACATGTACAACAATAACGTCTTTTGGGATAAAAAAAGTGATTAGTGGTTTAACTGCTCCAAATCAGACTTGGTTTGATAGTAATAATGAATTAACAAATCCAGGTAAAGTTTGGGTTATAGACACATCAGACTTTAAAAGAGGTAATATTTATAATTTCAACCCTGTTACCGCTATTAACAGTAATGATATGAATTATATACAATCAGGTGGATCACCAATTTTAAATATAACTGATTTATATGGTACATATATAGATACAACATACAAAAGAATGTATTTTGTTGGATGGAACCAATTTGCTGGAACTAGTAGTCCATATAATGGGATTGATTTAACAAAGATAGGGTTATTGACTTATGATATGATTAGTAATACGATATATCATGATACATTACCATCTGGTACATTACCATCTGGTACAAATGCACAATATCTAATCCAAAATTTATTGGTAACTAATGATAATATTTATTATTCGTATTTTAATGAAGACACATCAACACAATATATACGATATTTTGATAGAAATAACATAATTCCGGGTCAACTTGGAAATACCGGAACATCAAAAACAACTTCTTTTGGTGGTTCTGGCAATTCAATTATACAAGTCGGAACTGCGACAAATTATACATTTTGGGTTGTTGGTGGATCAAGTGGTGGTGGAGATAACACGGGGCCATGGAACCCACAAGTATATGACAAATATTTTAATCTTTTAGGAAGAATAGACGTTTCTTCTTATTTAAAATCATTAAACATATCGTCCCCAAATAGTGGTAATAGAGATTGGCAAAATGGATTTTATGATCAATTAAAAAATAAATTTTATTTAAATGATATTGGTAGTAATAATCTAATAACATTAATACCCGATACAATACATTATTCTTCAGTGACGTATTCCGCTGTAACATCAATTGTACCATATTTAGAAACGATGAATAATAGTTATTATACTAGTTTAACATTTTCAATTGACCCAATAAGTAATAAGTTATATACCAATTTTTATTCAACACCTGATGGGATTAGTACTACAACATTTTTTAAGTCCTATGAAACTGATAGAGATTCAAATAATTTATTATTTAAAAATTTATTAAAACATACCAACGTCCAAACTTTAAATACTGTAAATGATGGACAATCAAATAGTTTAATGGGTACGTTTGCTGTACCATATGGTAATAATGGTAATGTATATTCAACTGGTGGAACAATTACGTTTTTTAATAATGAAGCGGTAAGTGGTAATACAGGACAATTTAACCCAACAGATTTACAACAAGTAGATGTGACAAATGGTAATATTCCTATGGGGTTTTACACTAAAAACACAGTAGGGAATTTTTGTGGATTTTTTGATAGTTATACTGATACGAGTGTAAATCGTTGTCCATTAACCACAGGTTATACATGTCCAAGTATTTTTAGTGTTACATTTAGTGGAATCCCTTACAATAATAGTTCTACAGGAGGGACACCCACACCAACAATAATTTCATATGAATTAAATTTACCAAATGAAGTAATTAATACCACTGGTATTACTTATGTTACTTTAACAGGATATAGTGATACATTCGCAATTATGACTGGTTCAATTCCAATGTCACATTTTTCAGGTTTTACTGGTCCTAATAATAGTACATCTAATCGTATTTATTATTTTACAAATACAACTAATTACCCAGCTAATGAAATTACAAGTATTACAAGTTTAACATTTCAATATTTAGATTCAAATAAAAATGTGTTACGAACTTGTGCTAACATACCGTATGTATCGGCATCTAGTTGACAATAATAATTTTAATTAATATATTTATAAAATATGAGTTTTTTAAATAACAATAACGCAGAGTTTTTATCGGCAAGAATAACCCAAAAGGGGAGAAGATCAATTGCTAGTGGTAATTTTAATATAAGTTATTTCCAAATTGGAGATTCCGAATATGATTATACAACACCATTTGATAATTTAAATGGTCTAAATGGTACTCCATACCAAAAAGTTTTTTCACCATTTGATAAAGAATCTGGTGTTAAATATCCATATACATTTGATTCAACTACATCAGGAACAACATATGGTGTTCCAATTAATAATCAAATAACAGAATCAATTAGAAATGTTATGGGTCCAGCAGGATACATATCAGATTATATGGATTTTGATTCCGTATCTGCAATGGGCACAACAATTTATTGTCCAGTACAGCAAGTTACTGTAGCAAATTTTGATAGTACATATAATTATATTACCGTACTTAGTGGATCAAGTTTCCAAAATTGTAAATATATTACTTTAGTTGTTGGAAATACTTTTGTAGGTCCAGACCCAACAAGAAAAATTGTAACAGGAAATTCAATAAGTTATATTTATAAAATAACAAATATTGTAGGTAATAATATCTATGTTGATAGAAATGTACCTGAATTGGATTATTTACCATCTAATACAAAATTTCAAGTAATATGTAATAGTTGTGAAGTTGAATATCCATTATCAACCCTAACATCACCAGCATGTTTACCTGAACCAATTACATCTGGTGATCAATTAAATCCTTGGACAATGAACATTGTTTGGGGAGATAAACCAATTGGTATGGATACGGCAGGGTTATCTCAAAGTTTATCAGGTTATAGTGGTAATATACATGTCTCAACAAAAAGTTTATTAGGATATACCACATCATCAGGACAAACATTTACAGATTTTACTGGTGGGACTTTAACAAATTCAACATCTTATGTAAATACATTAGGTGAAATAATAAATGTCCCTTCTGAAGAACAAAGAACAATAGCAATAATACATTATTCAAAATTGGGTGATATTGTTAATGATCCTGAAAGATTTTTTAAATATGATGATTATATCAGTACAAATACATCAACAAATGATGATTCAATAATAGTAGATGATAATGGTAATAACATATCAGATATGGAATATTTTGAATTGTATATTCCATTTATATATTATCATAGAAATACTGGTAATACTATTGGAGCAAAGTTCACAATGGATGTAAACGATAATAATCAACCTTATTATATAAAATCAAATATAAATGAAAAACACCAATTAGAATTTTCATATTTAATTGATGAATTAGGAAATCGTGTTGGTAAAGTTTTTCATAATAATAAAACAATTGTTATAGATGATCAAGAACTGGTTGCAATATTGGATTATAAATCAAATAGAAGATTTTCATTACCAGCACCAAAATTAGGATTAACACCAAGTAATGACCTTTCCGGAAATTCAATATTGGATGGAACAACTGGTAAAACAATATGGGTAACATATAATTTCATAAACTTTAGTGATAATATTGCAAATACTTATAATAATTTACCTTGTAATTATTTTACAAAAATAGAAAGTACAACAACACCATCAAACGTATTAATTACTTTTGGAGCAAATGAATTTGCAAATATGGTGACAGCATTTACACAAACTATTTCTGGATATGTTGTTACAGATTTTCAAGTATTATTACAAATTACAAATACAGGACAATTACCAACAAATGATAATTGGGGTATTATTAATATGTACGATATTTTAGGTGGAAGTTCTGCATTTACATCTTTAGACATAGATACCGGACAAAATTACTTAATTCCAAGTAATATTATTGGTAACACATTTACAATTAAAAAATCTGATTTAAGTGGTCATTTATATGATATGTCATCATATAGAGATGATTTTCAAAATACAGTAACACCAGCAACACAATTTGGAGATGAACAACCTTTCCCTGGTAGTGTTAAATTTGTTAGAGCAACCGATATTGAATCAATGAGATTTATGGTTAATTTACCATCATCACAATTCACAACAACTCAAAACCCAACATATACGAATGGTCAAACTAAAAAAATAACTGAAATTGCATTATTAAATGATAATAAAGAAGTTATGGTTATAGGTAAGACAGCATCACCAGTAACAAGAAGTGGTACACAAGTATTTGGAATTAAATTAGACTTTTAACTTTACAAATATGAAATTATTATTTAGTTTTAAAAGGTAGAGTATCACCAAATAAAGGAAAAAAATTTTCTAATGAATTATGTTTAAAACTTTCTAATTCATCAACATCAAAAAAAAGAGTTAAACAATTAACTATGGATGGTAAATTAATTAAAGAATGGGATAGTATAAATGAGGCGAAAAAAAAAATAAAAAACGGGCATATTTCAGAATGTTGTTTAGGAAAAGTTAAATCTGCTGGAGGCTATAAATGGGAATATTGTTAAAAAAATTAAAATGGAAAAAAATATAGAAGAAAAAATTAAATTATTTAAAAATAAACCTAAAATACTCGGTTTAGATATTAGTACAAAAGTTATCGGTTTTGCATTGTTTGATTTAACTGGTTCAAATCTTTTGGAGTTAACACACTTTTTCACCAAAGTAAAACCACAACCTGTTGATAAAATTGAAGAAATGATTAAGAAGGCAGATGCTTTCAAAAAACATTTAACCAATTATAAAGATTTGGGTATCACTCAAATTATCATTGAAGAACCTCTATTAAATTCAAATAATGTTTATACTGTTAGTACCTTATTAAGGTATAATACTTTAATTTTAAAGGCATGTTATGATGAACTGGGTATTCTCCCAACTTTTATTTCCACATATAACTCAAGAAAGTTTGCATTTCCAGGTTTAGTTGGACCTAATGCAAAAGGACGTAATGTTCTATTTGGTGGTTATCCAAAAGATATTGATAAGAAACAAGTAATTTGGGATCACGTTAATGCGGTATGTCCTGATATTAAATGGTTATATGGTAAGAAAGGAAATTTGAAAAAAGAAAACTTTGATATGGCGGATGCTGCAACTTGCGTTATTGGTTATGTTAATATGATTAAATTAGAAGGTGATAAACCACCTGTCAATAAGTTTAAAAAGAAAAGTAAAAAAATAGATGAGGACTCCATTTAAATTATACAGGGAAGATGAAAAAACATTGGCACCTGTAATTAATATTGGAACTAGTTTTAGACCCCCTGGTGTTTTTTTAGTTGAAAGAGATATTAACTTTACCCCAAATAATTTTGAATCTTTAAAACAAAATAGGTTTTTAATGATTTTTCCATCCGAATTTAATATACCTGAATATTTTGTAAAAAATCTTACAAGACCATCATGTCAAATTAATAACGGTATGATTCGTTGGGATGATGTTGTTGTTACTTTTCATGATCCAATATCACCATCATTACAAAAAAGATTTTATCAAATAATGACCAATTTAACAAGTAATAATCATCATTTTCAAATTAAAATGTTAGATAATACTCACAATGTCGTAAGTGAATGGTCTTTTTATGGAAGTATAAGTAGGTTGGATAGTGGTTCACTAAGTTACGATAGTCATTATTCAACTGAATTAAAATTAACCATCATGGTTAATAGTGCGGAGTTATTATATTAAATTATTTTTATTTTTGGTTGGTTAATAATTATAAAGATTCTTTTTGAATTTTTATGGGGTAGGAGTAGTGGTGTACTTCTACCCATTTTTTTTTCTCACATTTTTTGTCTATATTTGTTCTTATGACCGAACAATTAGTAGATTATTCACCAGTGATTGATATTCTCGAAGATATTTTCGGAGATTATAAATTACATAATGATTATAAAGGACAAATATCTTTTGATTGTCCTGTATGCTCCCATGAAATCAAAGGTTTAGATGATGGTGATGGAAAAGGTAATTTAGAAGTCAATTATAAAGAAGAAGTCTTTAAATGTTGGTCATGTTCGGAAACACATAGTACACATGGTACATTATTTAAATTAATTAAAAAATACGGAAATAAAAAACAACTTGGTAAGTTTCAATTACTAAGACCTGAAAGTAACGAGGATTCTCCAAAGAGAGAATATAAACCAGTTAGATTACCAAAAGAGTTTATTAGATTTAAAGATGTAAGTGCTGGTTTTAAAATGACCCCATATTTTAAACAGGCATGGAATTACCTTAAAAAAAGAAACATAACCAATGAAATGATTGAAAAATATGATATTGGTTTTTGTTATCTTGGTGAATATGGTGGTAGGATAATTATCCCATCATATGATGAGGACAATAAGATAAATTATTTTGTTGCGAGATCGTATCAAAATAAACCAAAATTAAAATATAAAAACCCGGAAGCACAAAAAGAAGTTATAATATGGAATGAAGATCATATAAATTGGGATGAAACAATTTACTTGGTTGAAGGAGTTTTTGATAGTATATTTCTTCCTAATTCAATCCCAATGTTAGGTAAGGTTTTACATGAAAAGTTATTTAAAAAACTTTATGATTCTGCAAAAAAAATTGTAATAGTGTTAGATGGGGACGCTTGGGATAATGCTGAAAAATTATACCATAAAATAAATTGCGGTAAATTAATGGGTAAAGTATGGATTGTAAAATTACCTATTGATAAGGATATTGCAGATTTACAAGGTAATCTTAGTGATTACAAAATTAAACAATTAGATTAATGGATTTAAAAGAAGCTTCAAAAGAAATAAAAGAGTTATTAGAAAAAAGAAGACAAGAATTAGAATTAACATTCATTGAAGATGAACACGTTTATTTCATGAAAGATACTGATGGTGTAGTTAAGAATACATTCCCATCAGTATCCAAAGTTATTAAATGTTTCCATGAACATTTTGATAGTGAAGGTATATCACTATCTATGGCAAAAGGTGATTTATATGAACAAGAATTATTATTAAAAAAATGGAAAGATGCTGCAGATTACTCGACGAATATGGGTAGTAGAGTTCATTATGAATTGGAAAAAGAATTGATAAAAAGATATGGTAATTATAAAGAAGTTAGACAACCTATTTTTGAATGTGATGAAAGTCAAATTATAAAAAGTGATTCGATGATTATTGCCGGAAATAAATTTTTAGATTTAATGGAAGAAAGGAATGCTGTTTTATTGGATACGGAAATTGTGTTAGGTGATCCTGAATTAGGATATACTGGGCAACCTGATAAAGTTTGGTTAATAATGGATAAACAAAATGTTAATATATCATTATGTGTTTCAGATTATAAAACAAACCAACCAAAAAACTTTATTGCACAACCATATACAAAAAAAATGTACCCACCATTTAAATCATATGATAATACAGCGTTAGGACATTATTATGTTCAGTTACCATTATATGTAAAACTACTATTAAAGATGTTAAAGGGTACTAAATATGAGAATTTAAAATTACTTGGGTGTATTGTTGTATTGTTAAAAGATGATGCAACATTTGAGGAATATAGAGTTCCTATGGATATAATAAACACAGTATTAACAATGGATGTAAAAAAATATTTAAACAAATGATAAAAAAAATAGTACACATTTCAGATTTGCATGTTCGTACATTCTTATTACACGAACATTATCACAAACAATTAAATGAATTCTTAATTGATTTAAGACCAAAATTAAAAGGTTTTGAATATGATGAAATAAGAATAGTTTTAACAGGTGATGTGGTGCACCAAAAAATTAATATTTCCAATGAACAAGTCGTATTAGTTACTTGGTTCTTCAATGAATTAAGTAAAATAGGTAAACTTATCATTATACCGGGTAATCATGATTTCTTGGAAAATAATATGAATAGATTAGATACAATCACACCAATTGTGGAAACATTAAACAACCCGAATATAACCTATTATAGAGACGGTGGAATGTATTCTGATGATAATGTTAACTGGATAGTCTATTCGTTATTCCAACACAATAATAGACCTGAATTTGAGGTAGAAGAGGATAAACTTCATGTTGGATTATTTCATGGTCCTATTCAAGGATTTACTACCAATACGGGATATGAATTTGATGAAACTGCATATGATAAATTAAACTTTGTTGGGTGTGATATTGTTTTATGTGGAGATATACATAAGAGAGATATAAAATATTTAGAAAGAGAAATTGAAATAGATGAAAAAGATATTGATGGATATTTAAAAAAAGGTTGGAAAAGAATATAACACTAAAATTTTGTTGAATCCCTTTTTTTTATAATAAACAACAAAAACATGGAGAAAGAATGCATACAATGTAAAAAAAATTATCAACCAAAAAATAAAAGAAAAATTAAAAGAATTATGGGAAAAATTAAATTATTAAAAAAAATACCTATTATCCAAATAGGTTCATTAATACAACAAAATTTTGGTGAAACAGTTAACCATCATGGTTATGGTTTGTATGATGTGGAAAGTGATGAATATACATTTCATGATGTATTGAATGAAAGTCCTTTTTTACATTTTAAAATAAACGATATAAAAGATATAGAGAATGGAGAAGAAGTATTCCTTAACCTTGGATAAAGAATTTATTCAGTATTGTAAATTAAACAACATTGAAGATATTGAAGGTAAAGCAAATGAAGTTTTTAAACAAGGTTTTACAATATTAAAATATGGAGAAAAACCTAATATAAAAACATTGGATGACTTAAAAAAAGAGACAATAAAGAAATGGGAAGATGCTGGTTTTTTAGATCAATCTAATTTACCATTCCCACATGCTATTAAAGTTTTTGCTAAAACAACACCAAACACACCCGAACCACCACCAACTAAAATGATAAAAGAAGGTGAGAAACCAGTGGTAAAAGTAACACCAAAAAAAGATCTTTATGATGAATAATTTGGTATAATAAAAATTTTTAATTATAATTGTAAAAAAAAAAGTATGAAAGATTTAGTAATTTTTTTAGTATGGTCATTTATGGCATACGGAATGAGTACCATATTGGTATATGGGTCAATATTTGATAAACCAAGAAATTGGATAAAAGATAATTCATTGTTTTTCGGGGCATTGATTGAATGTGTACTTTGTACATCCACATGGATTGGATTTTTCTTATCGTTAGTATTTGGTGGTTTAGTATCCAAATATTTTACAGATTTTGGATGGTTTATTAATATGTTTTTTGATGGTATGTTTACTGCTGGTATAGTTTGGTCAATAAACGCAATAATAGAATTTTTTGAAGAAAATAGAATAAATTAAATATGAAATATAAATCACCGGTTATTAAGGTTACATGGGAAGATGTACCTGAGAATTTTACTGAAGAAAAGGTTAAAAGAATAAAAACATACTTCCAACATAAGTATGGATCAAGAAACGTACAAATCGTTCCAAAACACATCATCAATACTGATGATACTAAACTAAAATCATTGGAAGTTTCTGATAGTATCACCGATCATCAGTTCCAAAAGAAATTAATGAAAGATTTTATTGAAGAAAATAAAATCAACATTAAATGGGATATGATTGATAGGTTAGATAATAAAGTTAATGGTGCAATTGATTTGTTAAATGAAAATAAAGTTCGTTATAACAAATGGTACATAAAGAGAATTGAATTTTCAAATTTCTTATCATTTGGTGGTAATAATGTTATTGATTTTACAGAACTTGAAGGTATTACCGCTGTGGAATCTAACCCAAAAAACTTTGGTGGAAAATGTGTTGATGAAGAAACTTTAATAGATATTGAATATGATGAAAATGAAATAATTAAAATATTAGGGTTTTTACCTGATGAATTAAAATAATTTTTTTTCTAACAGTAGTTTTTCCACTAATATTATATTTTTATAAATAAAAGTTAAAATATATATGAATAAAAAAATAAAAATAGGTGATATTAAGACAATATTTGAAAAATATGGTGATTTAAATTTAAAAGTAAAAACACCATATGGATTTAAAAAAATAATGGATTGTCAAATTACAGAAAAAAACTCAGAGGTTCATAGAATTGAAACTTCCGATGGGTTATTTTTAAATTGTTCTAAAAACCATAGAATAAAATTAAAAAATGGTAGATTCTTACCAGTTAAAGAATTAATTCCTGGACAAATTATAAAAACAGAAAATGGGAATGATGTTATTAAATCTGTTATGACAACGGGTGTTTATAAAGATTTATTAGATATTGAGGTAGATGAGGTAAAACAATATTATTCAAATGGGATATTATCGCATAATTCTACGATGTCCGTAGACTTATTGATGTTCTTATTCTTTAATACAACAACCAAAACTAAAACCAATATTGAAATATTCAATAGGTTTTCTGATGAAAATGAGTTATCAGTTAAAGGGGAAATAACAATTGATAATGAGGATTATTTCATTGAAAGGATCTTAACAAGGAAGAAAAGTAGGTCGGGTGATTATACTGTTACAAATAAATTGGAGTTCTATAAGAAAAATACAGATGGGACTATAACTAATTTAAGTGGTGAACAAAGAAGAGAAACAGAAGAGTTTATTGAATCTGCAATAGGAACACAAGAAGACTTCCTTTCAACCATTCTTACGACTGGTTATAATTTGGAAGAATTGATTGAATCTAAACCTACTGCAAGAGGACAGATTTTAACTAAGTTTTTAGGTTTGGAAGCACTTAAAGCAAAGGAAGATAATTGTAAAGAAATTTATAATGAATGGTCTAAGAAATTGGTATCTAACACTTATAACTTATTACAATTAGAAAATGATAATACTCTTTGTAGAAATACTATAATTGAATCTGAAAGTGAAATCATTAAATTAACTGAAAAATTGGGTGATTTTAATGTTAGGTTAAGAGATCTTGAAGAAAAAAGAGAAACCGCATTACGTTTAAGGAATAATAACATTGACCAAGAACTAATAAAAGTTAATCCGGAAGTTCTTTTAAAAGAAATTAATGATTTAAAAAGACAAAAACAATTAACATTAGATAGTGCCAATGAAATTTCTGTTCTTGAACCTTCTGAATATTATTATGAAGATAAACATGAAGGTATTAAAAGTACTATTTCTGACTTTAATTTTGACCTTAAAGTAACTCGTAATGATATTGATCAAAAACTTAAATTGATTAAAGAATTAGAGGAAGGAAGTGTTTGTCCAACTTGTAAACGTTCATTAGAAGAAGTGGATCATACAGATGAAATCAATGATTTAAAATACGAAATAAAAGATTGTGAAGGACATATTAGTGAAGTAGAAACATCATTGAAGTTTAGGGTAGAAGAAGATGAAAAATTGAATTTACTGAAGAAAGAATATGATGAGTATGAGAAGAATAAACTTCGTAGAACTCGTCATGAATTGGAGGCAGAACAAAAACAATTGGACATTGACAAGAAACAAGTTAAACTTGATAACTTTGAAAGTAACAAGAAAAAATTAGAAGAGAATCAAAAAATTGATAATGAAGTTGTTACTTTAAAAACATTGATTGAAACTACCAATGGTGATATCAGACAAACTAATGGTTTCATCGAAAAACACAAAAATCAAATCACCAATATGGGTGAAAAGATAAAGGTTAATGATGATTTGGTTAAAAAGATTAAATCAGAAGAGGAATTGATACAAGTATTTAAAACCTACTTAACAATTTATGGTAAGAATGGTATATCTAAGATTATTCTTAAAAATATGATACCATTATTAAATCAAGAATTATCTAGATTGTTGACTGATAGTTGTCATTTCATGTTGGAATTAAATATTAATGAAAAGAATGAGGTTGAGTTCTTAATGATTGATAATGAGTCAAGAGTAGTTAAGCCATTGAATTCAGGTTCAGGTTATGAAAAGACAATATCATCATTGGCATTAAGAAGTGTATTAACTAAAATATCTTCATTACCTAAACCAAACATTGTTGTAATGGATGAAGTATTTGGTAAAGTTGCTGATGAGAATATAGAAATGGTTGGTGAGTTCTTTAAGAAGATTAGAACCTACTTTGAACACATATTTGTAATTTCTCATAATACATTGATAAGAAACTGGTCAGATAATTTAATCATGATTAAAAAAGAAGAAAATATATCTTCAATAGATTTCATCACAAAAAATATTTCGTAGTTTAAAAAGTTTACCATATATTTGCAACACAAAAAAATAAATAATTATGAGTCCAACGGATTACAAGAATTTTGGTTTATTTGCCAAAGACAAAGGAATTAGTTCCTTGAATTTACACTATTACAACAAACAAGTTGAGAATAGTCTTACTCCTTATGTAATTGAGGAACGTCAATTGAACATTGCACAACTTGATGTGTTTTCTCGTTTGATGATGGAAAGAATTATATGGGTTGCTGGTGAAGTTAATGACAATATGTCGGTAATAACACAAGCACAATTGATGTTCCTTGATAGTGTCGATACAAACGATATTACCATGCACATTGATAGTCCCGGTGGATCTGTGAAATCAGGTCTTTCGATGGTAGATGTTATGGATTACATTATCTCTGACATTAGAACGATTAACACAGGTATGGCAGCATCTATGGGTTCAATTCTATTGGGTGCTGGTACTAAAGGAAAAAGAAGTTCTTTGAGATTTTCAAGAACAATGTTACACCAATCAAGTGGTGGTTTTAGAGGTAATATCCAAGACGCAAAAATTGATATGATTGAGTGGGAGAAATTAAATGATTCCCTATTTGAATTACTTGGTTCGTATTGTGGTAAGACTGCAGAACAAGTTAAGAGTGATACATCAAGAGACCTATGGTTATCATCACAAGACGCTCTTGAATATGGTATAATTGATGAAATTATAACCAAGAAAAGATAATTTTAGATAAGTGACATATTTATTTTAAAACAATATTATGTCACTTATTTTTAATTTTTTTACAAAATATTATAAATTTATATTTTCACTAATAATAATCTGTATTATCTCCTATTTTATTTTTAATTATATAAGTGGAAAAAATAGAGATCCAGAATTTTATCAAAAAATAGACTCAATAAATGAGTCTATTAATAGGATTGAAGTTAAACAGAAAAAATTAGATAGTAATATTACGCATTATAATGTTGAAATTAATAAAATTGATTCAAACATAAATAAAATAAAAATTGAAAAAACAACAATAAATAATGTTTATCATGAAAAGATTAATGATGTTAATAATTATACTGACGATCAACTCGACAGTTTTTTCACAATCCGTTACGGATACATCCCACAACACTAAAAAAGATACCACACATTATAAATTTTTTCCTATTCCAATAGTTAAAAAAATAACCCAAGATTTATTAAGATTTGATTCTTGTAAAGAAAATCTTGAAAAAACCAATGAAGAATTAATGGAGGTTTATAATGAATTATCTTTAAAAGATAGTATTATAAATAAAATGAAAATTAAAGAAGTTAATTATGATTCCATAATTAATCAAGAAAAAATTGAAAATAATTTATCAGAAAATAGAGTTAAAAATCTCGAATTCAATTTGGGTGTACAACAAACAAAAAATAAATTTACATCAATTTTTTCAGGTGGAATCATTTTAATACTTACATTAATTTTAATTATTAGACACTAAACCATTCTTTTATCACTACACATACCAATAAAATAGATTTGTTTTATTGGATTTTTTTACTATATTTGTATTAAATAACTATTTTATATGACACGTAGCATAAGCTTGATTTTAAATCACACAGACGAAGTAAAACAATACATGAAAGATATTCGTCAGTATCCACTCTTAACATTAGAAAGAGAAGAAGAAATCTTTAAAGAATTAAGAACAACTAACATTAGTAAAGAACGTAAAGAAAAGTTACAGAATGAATTGGTGACTGGTTGTTTACGTTTTGTTATATCAGTTGCAAAATCATATCAAAGTCAAGGTCTTGAAATTTTGGATTTAATATCTGAAGGTAATATAGGACTAATTAAGGCAGCGGAGAAATTTGACCCTACAAGTGGTTTAAAATTTATATCATATGCAGTTTGGTGGGTTAGACAATCAATTATTGCCGCATTGAATGACCATTCAAGAACAATAAGACTCCCAACAAATGTGATTCAAGATTCACAAAAGAAGAAAAGACAAGAAGAAAGAGGTGACGATACAAAGATTAACCCAACAGAGGAATCAGGTTCAATTGATTTACCTTATTGTGTTGGATTATTTGACCCAATAAATGAGGATGGAGATCAGATAATTGATTTGATACCAAATAATGACATTAAAAGTCCTGATGATTTATTTAATTCACCAGAAGAAATAAAAAAGAGGGTTAATATGTTATTATCTGTTTTGGATGATAGAGAAAAGGTAATAATTGAGAAATATTATGGGTTATGTGGGTATGAATCGAATTTGGATGATTTGGGTGAAGAATTTGGTTGTACTAAGGAAAGGGTTAGACAACTTAGAGATAAGTCTATAAAGAAATTAAGAAACGAAAGTTTTGTTTTATTAAATTATCAAGATTAATATGAAAAAGAATTGGTTAAAAGCAATGGTGGCAATATCTGCATTTTTAATTGCGGGTAGTGCCGCATTTTTCTCGGTGACAGGTTTAGGTGTACTTTTTAGTGGTGCATCTACTGCTGTGATGATAATGGCAGGTTCGTTAGAATTTGCAAAATTAACTACAGCGACATATCTTAAACAATCATGGGATACTGTTCGTGGTTTTAATAAATGGTATTTGACTAGTGCGGTTGGTATTCTTATGGTTATCACATCTGCGGGTATATTTGGTTATTTGTCAAATGCGTTCCAACAACAAAATATTAAATTGGAGCAAGTTAAAAGAGAAGTATCTGTTTGGGATAATAAGATTAAATCAAATGAAACTCAGATTAATATGTTGACCAATCAATTAAATAACCTTGAATCAAATCAAGGTAAAATTATTGAAAATGGTAAGGTTAATAGAAGTTTATTAAGATCTGTTGATAATAGAGATAAAGAAGCCTCTTTAATTCGTAATAAAATTAGTTCATTACAAGATAGTTCTGTTGTTTATAATTCTAAAATTAATGATGTTAAAAATAACAATATCGGAATTGAAAGAGAAGTAGGTGGTTTTAGATTTGTTGCTGAAGCATTTGGTGTTGAACTTAATAGTGTGGTTAAATTCTTTATTATATTAATTGTTATTGTATTTGACCCTTTGGCACTTGCTTTAATCATTGCATTCAATCAATTGGTTATGGGTGAGAATGATCCAAAAGAAGATGAAAAAGTGGATATTGATGTTGATGATATTAAAAATGTAATTTCTGAATCTGATAGATTAAAACCAAATGAAAACGAATTAAATAACATTGAATCAATATTAAGTAAAAAACAATATATTAATAGGGAAGATATCGTTAAATCTAATGATGATCATAAAATTAAAGTTTATGGGGAAATTAAACCTGATGGTGAGACAAATTTACCTAAAGATACATATACTCCACCAAAGTCAAGAGAAGTTTATCCTGCTGTAAGTGATGAAGAAGTAGAGGAAATGAATCAAGATGAATATGAAAACTATAATGGTCATAATTTATCTAATTTTGAGGAAAATAATGATGATGAGTATATCCCAACAAAGGAAGAAGAAGAACAAAATTTTTCCACTATAACACCACCAGAAGAACTGAATGATACAAATTTTTCCATTATAAAACCTAAAATGGAAAATAATTTCCAACAAGAGGATTATAAGGGTCAATTTGAAGATTGGAAAAATGAAACGGTAACAGAATCATTTGCAACACCGGAAGAAGTGGAAGAACAAGTTATTGATACACCTATTGAAGAAGTTTCAAAAGTTGAAACAATTGAAGAACCAATTCAGGAAGAACCTGAAGAAAAAAAAAAGTAATCGAGGAAATAGTTGAACCAGTTATAGAAGAAGTGGTAGATGAACCTGTTGTTGAAGAGAATATAAAAAAAACACCGAATGAAGGTACTAACTTTCAACTTTATTACACACATGGACCTGGTAGAAACATTTCCTACGATAGCATAAGAACCCCAAGTGGGAAAAAATTAATATCACGACATGTTAGTGATTCACAACGTAGAAATATTAGATAATATAAATGTAGTTAAGAAGAAATATAAAAAAACACAAATATTATTATACGACACTAATAGGAGAACGGAAGATTTTATTAAAATGATAAAATATAGGAGAAATGGGAAGTACGAAAGTGCTCCCCATTTTGTTGTTTCTAAGAGTGGTGAAATATTTAAAATATTTGACACAAATTATAGTTCCAATACTTTTAACGATCCTATAAAAGATAGACGAATAATAAAGATTGCTGTAGAAAATTTGGGTTGGTTAGAGAAAAATACGATTACCGGTGTACATTATAATTGGATAGGTGACCCTTATAGATTAACACCATTATTAAAAAATTGGAGAAATCATTATTGGTGGGATAAGTACACAGAAGAACAATTAAATTCCATTTCTTTATTGACAAATGAATTATGTGAAAAACATAATATCTTCAAACAGGTTGTTCCCTCCCAAGGATATTTTAAAAATGCATCTAATTTTAAAGGAATTGTATGTAAATCAAATTTCTCAGATATTTATACAGATATAAACCCTTCGTTTAATTTTAGAATATTTTTTAACAATGAAAAGTAAATACATAGGTTATGATGAGACCAAAAAAATGTTAAACACATTAAGAAGACTTAATGAAAGTAAACAATCATCAAATATACTTAGAGAACAAATCGAAAACACACCTGAACAACAATCTTCAGATAACGAACAAAATGATGTTACTGTTATTAATGACGTTGAGGTTAAGTTAAATTCAAATGACCCATCAGATATGAAATTAACTGATGATCAAAAAAATAAAATATCACAATTAATAGATAATTTTAAAGCACAAGTATCTCAGTTAACAGAATTTGAACCCGGTATGGTAATTTCTACCGAACAAATTAGATTAGATGGACATATTGATGATTTAAAATTTGTTTTAATTACGGGTCAAAATGATGGTCTTTATTTAAATGCGGAAATGTTTAAACTTGAACAAGAACAACTTGATTTAATAACAAAATTAAGTAAATTTTTAACAGTATATCAAGATGCAATGAATCCATTAATTACTGAAAGAAAAAATAATATATAATGGCATTAACGGACCAAGATAAAAAAGAAATTGAAAGAATATCCAAGAAAGAAATAAAATCTTTTTTGGATTCTACTGATGCTCATAGAATTGTTGTTAAAATCATTCAAGATGAATTGGGTACAAAAAAAATTGATGATAAAATAATTGATCTTTCCACCAAAGTGGTTGTTGAATTATTTAAAACATTATGGCAAAGAAAGTCATTTTGGGAAGGTGCGTTAAAGAATGTTAGATAATGGATAAAAGTTTTAAATATAAAGGTTTTTTTTGTGAAATTAAACAAATTACAAAAGGTTGGTTATGTGCAGTATATAAAGGTGATAATTCTAATGGTGAATATGTGATAGCTGTTAAAGGACCAATGAATTCATCAGAACGTGCTATTCAATATGCTAAAAATTATATAGATAAACTAAATAATAAGTTAGAACAAAAAGAACAAACTATTAATTATATATCACCAAATGATGAAACGAATTATTATAATAAACTTATGGGGATAAATATACATGAAGAAAAAATGAAACAAAAAGAAACTAAAGAACAAACAACTGCAAGTTCATCAGGATCATATTCAGGTGCATTGAGTGGAAGTCCTATTAAAAGAAAAATTACCACAATTAACAATTCAAAACCACAACAAGATATTGATGAAGTAACAGATGCCAGTTCATCAGGTGCTTATACTGTTCCAGCATTTGGTAAAACATCTAAAGGTGGTCGTAAAGATCCTTTGGCAATTGATGGTGTAAAGTCAATTGGAAATTCAAGAGCGGTTAAGGATAAGAATTTTCCTAAGTTCGGTGGACCTGGTGGTGTGTTTGTTAAAGTAAAAGATAAATGTAAAAAATTTCCTTATTGTAATCAAGGAGATATTAATGCGATTGAACCATTACGTGAAGCAATACTAGAAACTTCAAAAAGTTTGGGAATACCAACATCAGAAGTGGAAAAAATCGTATTAAATGAAATTAAACGTATATTTATATAATATGAAAACAAATCAATTAAATACGATTTTAGAAAATATTATTTCAACTGAAGTTAGAAAAAGAATAATTTCTGAAATGGAAGAAGATAAAAAAGAATATTATCACATTATGTGTGATGGTGAACCTGTCGAAACATTTAATTCAGAAGATGAAGCTAGTGAACATTTAGATAAATGGAAGAAAGAACATCCTGGCAAACAATTTATTATTGAAAAGGGTGATTATGATTCACATGAGGATATGTTAGATAAATTGGATGAAATGTGTGATAAATTAGAAGAAAATACAAATCAAAATATGGAACAACCAAAAATAAAAACAATTAAAGAAGCAATTGCATTTGCAAAAAATAAAGGTCTTAAAAGAGTTAAGATTAATGAAAACATTTATGATGTTGATGAGTGTTGGAAAAACATGGAAGAAGAAGAACAAACCACAGATGGTATGTACTTGAATGATGTTTATGAAGATGAGGAATGTGATGAATGTGGTGATGGTCAAATGTATGAAGAAGATGGTGATTCACAATCTTCAGATAAAATGTTAGAAGAATGTCCACATTGTGAAGGTTTTGGTCAAGATGAGGGTGGTGAAACTTGTCAACATTGTGGTGGTGAAGGTCATGTGGGTGGAGATCCTTATCAAGATGAGGTTGATGAAGAAGAATGTGATGAATGTTGGGGAAATGAAATGGAAGAAGAATTTGAAATGCCAAAAGAAGATAGTTTTGAAATGGATGAACAAATTGATTTTGAAGATGATGATGAAAGATATCCAGAGGAAGAAGATCCTGAACATATGGAATTAAATGTTCCAAAACCATGTTCACATTGTCATGGAACTGGTGAAAACCAATTTGGATCTGTATGTAAGAAATGTAAAGGTAAAAAACATGAAATGGGTACAGATAAATTCTCAAGTTACCATAAATCACCAAGAGAACACTATAAAGATATTTCTAATATCATGGGTGAACCATCATTAAATGAAGGTAAAAGAACAATTCGTTTAAGTGAAAGTGAATTTGCTGAGGTAATTAAACAAATTGTTAAAGAATCAATACCAGGTTTAACTGCGGCAAAAAAATCAAGAAATGATAGTGGTAAAGAAAATGATCAACACATTAAAGATGTTGATAAAAAAATGAAAGATTATTTATCTTTTGAGGGTAATGATAATCCTGAATTTCCACATCATATAGGTAAAGGTAAGAATACAAAAGAAGTTGTTAAATTCAATAATAATAAAGAAGAAGATGAGTATGTTGAGGATAACAGAGGTATGGGATTACAAGATGCAAAGTATGATCATGAACCATCAGAACAATTTAAAGAAAGAGTTAAAAAAGCGTTAGAAGGGGATTCGACAATGGGTAATTCACAAAAAAATGGTAATTCAATAAAAACTAAAACCGGAGAAAATATAGGTAAAGTTGCTAAAAGAAAGAAAAAGGAAATTGAAGACCAACCAATGTATGAAAAAGATGTTCAACCAGTAAAAGTGGTTAAAGAATCTATTCAAAAAAAGGTTATTCTTGAAAGTGAGATAGATAAAATGAAGAAACTTTATTCTTATAATAAAAAATCTCAATAATATCTTCTTTTTGTTTTCTTTTATTCTTATATTGTTAATATTATGGAATTATGGAATATAAAGAAGAAAACTTAGACGATATATCATTAGATAATTTCAAACATCAACTTGATGTTTGGTGTAGAACATATAATATAAGTCGTGAAAAATTAGAACTCTTTCACGACTTTCTTATTTCATTATATGAGTTAATAGATTCAACTTACCTTGGTCCTAAATTCATTCAGGATAAGGATGAAAAAATACACTTCACTTGGTGTTGGGACAAAACAATCAATAATTTTGAAAAAGAAAGAATTTTCTTTAGAGAAAGGGGAACTCATTATGAATATTTTTGGGTTTTCTTTCTTGAGGCATTTTATATATGTCAAGTTAAAGGAAATGAAACTAAGATAAATAATTATTTGAATAATTTATTTAATATAAACAATGTAAAAACTAGATCTGAATTGGATGTTTTATTAGAAGTTTATAAAATTTTAGAACAAAACTTGAAAAAATAATTTTTTTTCCGTATATTGATATTGAAAACAGTAATTATATGGAATCATTACAAAAAATAAAAGACCTTATAGAAAAAATGTCTGTTGAAACAACTAAAGTTACTCAAAAAGGTAACCATTCTGCATCAATAAGAGCAAGGAAATATGCTCAAGAAATAAAATCCTTGATACCAGTTTATAGAAAGGATATATTAAAAAACATACAATCACAAAATGCATCAGATTAAAGTATTTTTATTCGTATTGAGTATTATTTATTCATTACGATTTCTAATTGAGTTTGGTCTTAAATTCTTTCAAGAAGAACCAACTCCAATAAAAATAAATGAGATTGAAAAAATTATTTTATATTTTTCATCATCATACATAATAACTTGTTTTTTAAATTAAAAGAAATGTTTGAATATATAAGAAAATTGAAACCCTATTTTTTCTCATTAAGGGAGATTGACAATAATGTTAGTTTGGATATTAAAGTTCCAATAAATTGGTCATATGATGAGATAATTAAACCTTATAGGTCAATAAAGACAAAGATACAAGATAAGAATGAAAGATTTACATTACTATCATTGATTGCAGTTGGTACTGAAGAAGGATATAATGTTGCATTAACATGTGCATTAGATATAATTGTTACTAATAAAGAAGAAGAAGAAAAACATAAACTCTTTATGTCAAAAGTAAAAGAGTTAGAACTTCTTTTTAAAAATCAATCATTAGATAAATTAAAAGAATTAAATTTTATATCAGATAATGGAGAACAAGAAACCGGACAGGAGGATTCAACAAGCATTAACTTGGTTGGACAAGGAATTGACGAAGGATTCGATAGAGATTCAGATTCAGAAGAAGAAGATGATTGAGGAAATTAAACAATTGGATAAAACCAAGATGTTTCCACCAAAAAAGAAATTAACTTTTTTTGATAAAATAAAAAGAATTTTTAATATTAAATAATGGAAAAGAAAGATGAGTTATTAGTGGATCTTGCACAAGTTTCCGATTTGCTTGATAAATTAAAAATTAAACCAAAATCTAAAACGGTGATTTTGGAAGTAGGTGTGGAAGAATATAAAAAGATGTTTTCTACAATACAAAGTAAATTTGCAATGAATATGGAATTACCAGAAGAAACATTTAATGTTAAAGTTGGTGATACCGATTTTATCTTTAATAAGAATAGTGTCTAAATAATTCTGTTCTTTTAAATCCTTTTGATTCTAATAGTTCATAGAGTTGTTTTCTCTGAGAGGTAGTTATGTCTTTAACAAAGATAAAATTACCTTTTTTCTTTTTCAATAAGTCTGCTCGAACAATTTCAAATAATCTTTCTGTATCTGCAATATTCTTATTACCAAATAAACGTATATCATTTTCAACTTGAACAAATAATTTATTATTTAATGTGAATATTTGGGCAACATCATTTATTGATTCAATATATTCCATCATAATATGATAACGTATTCTTTTTTTAATACTGAAATCATATATAAGTTCTTCTTCCCAATATGGGATCATTTCTTTTATACGGAATTTATTATCTTCAATCTTAGCTTCAATATTTCTACCTAAACTATCTTTAACCCAAGGGTTTGTTGCCCATCTATTATTTGGAAAGATCAGTGCTAATTCATATGTTAATTCTAGGTTACGTTTTCTACCTTGGAGTTTTATAAATGGGGGTTTCTTTTGAGTCTTGAATTCGTACCAATACTCATAAACAGTATGTCTTTTTTTACATCTATATAACGTTTTTACTCTTTTTTTATTGCAAAAGAGTACTATAAAATATTTACCATTTTTCATTAAAAAATATTTCTAATTAAACTATATAGACCATATAATGCTAATAATGTCCAGATAACACTAAACCATACAATACCTTTCTCAACATTTTTAGTACTTTGAATTATTTGATCTTTATAATTTGAATTCTTTTTACAACTTGTACATCCCATAATATTAAATATATAAAATAAAAATCATTTAATCAATAAAAAATTTTTGATTCATTTTTTTATTTAAAATATTTTATTTATATTTGTCACACAATAAAAGTATAAATTAATTAAAAAAAAAGATTTTGATCAGTCAGTAAAACAACAAGAGTTAATTACCGAAAATACTGAATTTAATATTATATACTAAGTTGCAGATGAATTATTATCTGAAATGGGGGAAATTGAACAATATGAAAATATTAAAAAGTGTTTAGTTAATATGTTTATTGTTGGTAGAATGTTTCCTGAAAAAATATATCAGGGATTTTATTTTGAAAGTAATTTCTTTTTATCAAGAAAAAAAATTATATTTGATGAGGTTATTGAAATAATAAAAAATAAAAAAAAGTACAGAAAAAAATAAAAATTATGTGTATTAGTTACATTGGTGGTAAGTCAAGAATAGGTAAATGGATAGTAGAATACATCCCTCAAGACATAGAAACATACGTAGAAGGATTTTCAGGTATGTTTTGGGTGTTTTTTAACATGGATTTGAATAAGTACCCAAACTTAAAAACGGTGGTATATAATGACTTTAATGGTCTTAATTCAAATTTAATGAAATGTGCTAAACATTATGACAGATTACATGAAGAATTAAGTAAATACCCTTGTCAACAATTAGGTGTTGAGAATACACCACCAGAGTATAGAGAAATGTATAATCAGTATCAAAAAGAAATATTTGATCCTGAGTTTGTAATTGGAGATGAACCTAATTTTGAAGTTGCTTGTAAATATGTATATGTCTTATCACAAGTTTTTTCTGGTTCAAAACCTGAGACTGCAAAGTATACGGATTATAAAGGGAAGTATCGTTGTAAGGTATTAATTTTCTTGGATAAACTTAAACATCCTGAATATCGTGCACATTTTGATAAGATTACATTCATTGAAAATATGGATTTTGAGGAAGTAATTAAGAAATATGACTCTGAGAAAACATATTTTTACATGGACCCACCATATTGGAAAACTGAAAACTATTATTCCAACCATGATTTTGATAGTGCTGACCATGAAAGACTTGCTTCACGTTTAAAACGTATTCAGGGTAGATTTAGTCTATCATATTATGATTTCCCTAAATTGGAACAATGGTTTCCAAAATTAAGTTATAGATGGGAAGTTAAGGCGTTTAAGAAGGCGGCATCAGCGAAAAAAGATGGTACACAAAATGAAGGTTTGGAATTATTAATTATGAATTATTAATATTTATGATAGAGAATATGTCACCCGAAGTTTTAATATATATCCAAACAGTAAAGAAATTCTTTAATAGTAATGAAGAATCAAAACGTTATTTTTTAGATAACGGTGATGAAGAAATATTCTTCAAATATTTGGAAGAAATTGCTCAAAAGAATTTTGATAAGAATGGTGAACCAATGTTATCGGAAGTTCAATTTGAACTTTTGAGAAAGACAACAAAAGTTATATCAATTGCAAAAAAAGAATACCCACAGGAAGAAAAAAACAATATTTTCATGGATGTAACTGGTTTTGAACCAGTATGTCTTAATTAATCTTTATTTTATCATTATTTTCAATTATTATTATTTTATGAGTAAAAAAATAGGTAATTATTTACCAACAGACTATAATTTCTATGATGAGGCATATGGTGCAGATCTACCAACGGAACAATTATTTACACATTTATTTGATTCATTACCTTCAAAACGTTCAACTACATTGTTTTATGATCAAACAATATTAGAATATTTTAATAAAGAAGGTTTTAGTAAAGAAGTTAGGATTGAGTCAAACAAAAGACAACATAGTATGTATCATTTAACATTATATGTTAATCGTAAAAAAACATTAATGTTTGTTGTTAATTTTGATAATGATAAAAAGAATGATCTAATCTCTATTGATTTTTATTACAATCTAACTAGAGGGTCTTTGGAAGAACAATTAGATTTTAATGTCATTAAAACATATGAAAGACCTAAAAAGAAATCTAATATAAACCTAGTTAAAACAGATATGGGTCATTTGGATAAAGAAGAATATGATTTGATAGTACCAGATATTGATTTAGAGTTGAATTACGGGAAGAAATTTCTTGAGATACATAATGTTATTGTTGACAGATTAAACAAGAAAAATGACAAGGGTATTATCCTTTTACATGGAGATCCGGGTACAGGTAAGTGTGTCATAGGTAAAACAAAAATTAAAATAAGAAATAAAAAAACTAAAGAAGTATCAATAATAAATATTGAAGATTTAATGTAGTTCTACCCTTTCCTGCATATTTAATATGTTCAAAAGAAAAAATTAATGAAATTATTAAAAAAAGAAATGAAACTTATTATAGTAAAACAAATGAAGAAAGAGAAAAAATTAATATTAGTAGAGGTTTAAATAAACAAGAAATCATAAATAAATTTGGAATTGAAAAATCTGAATTTATTTTTAAAAATAGAGGAAAAGGTAAAAAACGTGAGTATGAAAAAAAATAAAGATGAGGTTATAAAAATTTGTAACGAATTTATAAATAAATAAAAAAAAATGAAAAAATTTATACAGAGTACAATATTAGAAGATATTGAAGTTTTAACAGATAATGGTTGGGTAGATATTAATGTTATACATAAAACGATACCTTATGAGGTTTACCATATTAAATTATCGGATGGTAATGAATTAAAATGTGCAGATAATCATATTGTCTTTTATATGGATGATATGGAAGAGGTTTTTGTTAAAGATTTAAAAATTGGTGATAAAATATGTTGTTTTGGTGATGATTTATTAACAGAATCTGAAGTAATTGAAGTAACTAAACTTGATTATGAAGAAAATATGTTTGATCTAGAATTAGATGACGATTCTAATCACAGATATTATACAAACGATATATTATCACATAATACATCATATTTAAAATATCTTTCCAAGTTAATAACAGATAAAGAAATATTATTTATTCCACCATCAATGGCGGATTCATTATCTGAACCAAGTATTATCCCATTCTTAATGGAAAACAAAAATTCAATATTAATTATTGAAGATGCTGAAAGGGTAATTAGTGATAGAGAGACAAGTGGATCACCAACAGGTGTTTCAAATATACTTAATTTGACTGATGGTATTTTAGGTGATTGTCTTAATATACAGATAATTGCAACCTTTAATATGAAAAGAGAAAGAATTGATTCTGCATTACTTCGTAAGGGTAGGTTAATTGCCGAACATAAATTTGGTAAATTAAATGTAGAAGAAACAAATAAATTATTAAAACATTTAGGTAAAGAGGAAACTGTTAATGAAGAAATGGTATTAGCGGATATATATAATATAGATGTTGAATTATTCAAAACAAATAACACAAGTAAAATAGGATTTAAGTAATGGAAAATGTAAATGCAGAAAAATTAAAAGAATTACAAGAAGGTGGTAAAAAAATTTTGGTGGATCTATTCGGTGTTTGGTGCGGCCCATGCAAACAACTAATACCAAGATTGGAGTCAATCGAAAAAGAATATCCAGATGTTACATTTATTAAGATAGATGTTGATCAAAATAGAGATTTTGCCGTCGCATTAGGTGTAACTGGAATACCTACAGTATTAATTTATAATGGAAAAGAATTAAAACATAGATCATCAGGTGTTAATTCAGACAAGTTCTATAAAGATGTATTAAATACTTTATAATGGGAAACGATGTGATTGTGTTCACATTATTAGGTTGTGGACATTGTGAAAGTTTAAAAAAAAGACTAATTACACAAAATATATTTTTTAATGAAATTGAGATAACACAAAATCCTGATATTTGGAGTCAAGTAGTTGAACAAACAGGTTATAATCTTTTACCAACAGTTTTTATACGAAATGAAGGTAGTGAAGATGGAACGGTATTTGTACCTGGTAGAGATTATCAAAGTGAAGATGATATAATTAATTTAATTAATGAATATATTTTAAAAAAGGAAGATTAATCTTCCTTTTTTTATGCCCATAACTATTTATAAACTATTTATTTAATAATAATAAGTAAATATGTCATTACGTAGAATAGATTGGACACAAATAGATAGTGTTAACATTCCTTCTGGTTATACAATAGATATCGGTCAATTAAATACACCGATTGATAATGTATATGCTAAAAATTTGTATATAAGTGGTACTAGTATATTTGATTTTATTAGTAGTGGTAATACTCAAAACAATCCAAATAACATTACTGGAGGTACATTCAATTCATCTAATTATCAAATTACGTTATATAATTCAACTGGTGGTACTGGTTCTACACTTGATTTATCGGTATTGTCTAGTGATTTAACAATAACTGGTGGTACATTTGACCCTCAAACAGGTAATGCAACTTTTACAAATAATAGTGGAGGTACATTTCAGGTATCAGGTTTTACCACTGGTATGGTTGATACATACCAAACAACATTATTTTCAGGTTTAACAAGTAATGGTGTTGGTGGTATTTCTGGAGGTACGACAGTTGCTCAATTGTCAGGGAGAACATTTACAAGTATATTTGATGATTTATTGTTTCCAACAGTATACCCCACATTAAACGCACCATCATATTTTCTTAGTGTTAATTTATCTTCATTATTAGAAATTAGTGCTGTAACAACAACATTTAATACAACAATTACTGGACGTTTTAGTGGAGGAACAATTGTATTAAATGGTCAAACTCAAAATCCGAGATCGGGTACTGAGACAGGTTATACATTTAGTGGACAAAATATTGGTACAACAATTTCACAAGTTGGAAGTGGGTATACATATACTATAACAGGACAAACAGGATATATGTATTTTAATTCTAGTGTTTCTTATAGTGCTGGTCCACAACCATATGATAATAAAGGTAATGTATATAGTACACCATTACCAAGTGGAACTATTATATATCCCACAAATACATTAAAAGTTGAGGGTGTTTATCCGTTATATGCCACAGTTTATAATGGTAGTTTAAGTGCAATTAGTGGATTTACTAAATTATCATTGATATCAATGATAAACCCACCAAGTATTGCACCTTCATCATTAACTTCTCTTGGTAATGGTATTGGAGTGAATTTTGCATCAGAACTTGATGGTGGGGGTAATGGATTAGGTTATAGACAAACATTATTAGTACCAACGGGAATAACAAAAACATTACATATATGGTTATGGGGTGGACAAAGTTGGGGTGATGAAGTTAATAATTGGGTGTTAAGTTCACCATACACATATAATGGAATAAATTATAAAAAATATACATATAATGGTTCAACTAGAGGTGCGACAAGTTCTCCACTTCTTTATTTAACATGGACTTAAAAAAATATTAAACAATGAGTAGAATACAAGGTAATGTAGGATTTATTTCTTCATATGAAATACAAAATTCAGCACCATTAGATGCTAGACAATGGGTGCAATATCAGTCAGATTTAACAGGATCAACAACTTTTGGTTCTAAATATTCTGGTATGACTGTATCTGTATATGGAGACACCGGGTCTACCACTAATAATGGTGTTTATTATTTTAAAGGTGGGGATTCTACTGTATTTAGTAATTGGGTTAAATTACTTGATAGTAACAGTAATATTAATAGTAATGCCCTTTCGATACCGACCACAACTGGTTCAACATATGGTGTTATATTACAAAATAATGTTCCTATATTTCAATCGTATGGTATAAATAATTTATTTTTTGGTGTATTATCTGGTAATTTTTCAGGAATTACGGGACAAAATAATACGGCTTATGGTGGATTATCATTAACTAACATTACAACCGCAAATAATAATGCGGTATTCGGTACTAGTGGATTATATAGTAATGTTACTGGTAATACTAATACTGCTTTTGGTAATCAGGCTGGTTTTAATTCATTAGGTAGTGGTAATCTTTTTTTAGGGTTTCAATCTGGGTATAAAGAAACAGGTTCAAATAAACTTTATATATCTAATACCGCAACAACAACACCATTAATATATGGACAATTTGATAATAATTTAGTTGTAATTAATAATATATTATCTGCAACAACAATATCAGGTGGTACATTTTATGGTAATGGATCTAATTTAACAGGTATAAGGGATACATATGTCACTGGTGGTACTTATAATAATGGTGTTATAACATTTACAAATAATAGTGGAAACACATTTACAGTATCTGGTTTATATACAGGTTATACGGATAATGGTCAGTATCTTTTTTTATCTGGTGGTACATTAACGGGAACATTATATGGTACTTCAATTTCTGCCACAACTATTAGTGGTGGAACTTTCTATGGTAATGGTTCGGGTATCACAGGTTTAACACAACAACAAATAAATGTTGCATTAGGTTATACCCCTTATAATAGTACAAATCCAAATAGATATATTACAGGATATACAGATACCTTTGTTACGGGTGGTACATATTCAAATGGAACAGTAATATTTACAAATAATACAGGTGGAACATTTAATGTAAGTGGATTTACAACACCATTCACAGGTGGTATTGTTACTGGTTTAACTGCAACAACAATATCAGGTGGTACATATTATGGAAACGCATCAGGCGTAACGTTAACAACTTCTCAAATAACAACTGCATTAGGTTATACCCCTTATAATAGTACTAATCCAAATGGATATATTACAGGATATACAGATACATATGTTACAGGTCTTACATATTCAAGTAATACTTTAACATTATTACAAAATAATGGTCAACAAAATATATCTGTAAATATAAATAATTTTACTGGATTAACAATAAACGGTATATTATCTGCAACAACAATATCAGGTGGTACATTTTATGGTAATGGATCTAATTTAACAGGTATAAGGGATACATATGTCACTGGTGGTACATATAGTGCAGGTACTGCAACGTTTACAAATAATACTGGTGGAACATTTAATGTAAGTGGATTTACTACGGGTACAACTGCCGGTGGTTTAAATAGTCAAATTCAATTTAATAATAATGGTCTATTTAGTGGTAGTACTGGACTTACTTGGAATAATACAAATAATAGATTAGGAATAGGAACATCAAATCCTTTATATAATTTACATTTAGTTACTACTGATGGTACTTATTTTTATGGATCATCAGGTTCAAATTATTTTTCCCATACACAAGCAAGTGATAATAATTCATCGCACGTATTAAACTTTTTTATAAATGGTGGTGGTGGAGCAACATTAACAGTAAATAATGGTTTTAATTTTAATTCAGCAATAACAGCAACAAATGTAAATAGTAATGGAACATTAACAATAGGACCACAATCTACTGATGCAATTTTATCTTTATTATCGAATAATGGATATAGTCAATATATTACATTTAGAGAAAATGGTAACTATACAAGTGCTTTATTAGGAACTTCTACGGGATTTCAAAGTAGTTCTAATGGTTCACTTCAATTTAGACTTCAAACATTAAATGGTGTTCCTCCAAGTACAATAACTAGTGGCCAATTGGTAATGGAATTATTTAAAACCGGTAATGTTGGTATAGGTACTAATAATATAGATCCAAAATCATTATTAAGTGTCACACAACCTACAACAGGTATTGGCACAGTAACTACATTAGGGACAATTATAACTGGTTTAGGAACCCAATTTACAAATACATTTAAAGTAGGTGATACTATTTCATTAGGGTCTTTACCAACAATTTGGAATAATAGTACAACATATTCGGTTGGACAATCTGTAAGTAATGGGGGTAATACTTATATAGTAACTACTGGTGGTACAGGTGGAACTGGACCTACTGGTATAAGTATTACCCCTACTCAATTTCCTAATGGAACTGGTCCTTACTTTGCATATAACGTATTTACAATATTAACAGTAACAGATGATACTCACTTAACAACTACTACATTACCAACTATACCGACTGCTATAAACTATAATTTAATAGGTGGAACTGTATTTAGTGCTAAAGGTAATGGAAATATTACTTTATCTGGTGGTTTAACATGGTCACCTTCAACAGGTACGTTACAAGTAACTGGAGGTGGTTTAACTCTAAATTCTACTAACTCTATATATGGTTCAATAACTATGACCGCAGCAGCAGGTGTAACCATTACTCAAGGTGGTTTATCTGTTAATGCTCAAAGTTTTAAAGTTGCGGGACCTAATGGTAATAGTGGTGGTTTAACATGGAACGGTACTCAATTATCGTTTTCTAACTCTGCGACTAATTATAATATTATACTTACTGCGGGTCTACAAAATGGTGCTATCTCATCTAATCCGTTTTATATTATTGGTCAAGCACCTGGTGGGGTTAATATTAAAGGTGGAAGTATTTATTTAGCTGGTGGAAACGGGGGAAATAATCCGGGTGATATTATTCTTGGTATAGATACAAGTAATAAAGTGGCGGGTAATGTATCTATTGGTACTAGTACAGTATCTTCTTTATTTCAAGTATATCAACCATTAACTGGTGTTGGAACAGTATCAATTTCATCAGGATCAACGATATTAACTGGTACTAATACTCAGTTTACAAATACATTTAAAATTAATGATACCATTACAATAAGTGGTACAACATATACAATAACCAGTATAACATCTGATACGTCATTAGGATTATCAACGGCAGCAGTAACAGGATTAACAGGTCAATCATATACATTAACAGGAGGTAATAGATTTTCAGTTAAAGGTAATGGTAATGTTCTTATTGGTACAACAATAGATAATGGTACTAAATTACAAGTAAGTGGTGATACATATGTATCAGGATCAGTATCTGCAACAACAATATCAGGTGGTACTTTTTATGGTAATGGTGCTAATATAACGGGTATTGCCGGTACAATTAATGGTTTAACATCAAGTCAGGTAGTTTTTGCAAATAGTTCAACAACAATAACGGGAAGTACTGGTTTTACTTGGAATATAACAGGACAAACTTTAAGTATAAGTGGTAGTTCAACAATACAAGGAACTACCGGTATTTTATCAATAATTGGAACAAATACAATAAATGCTGCTCAACCGGGATTATACGTAAGTAGAGGTGCAAATCCATATGGTCCAGCATTGTCTGCTGATTTACCTGCTAGGTCAATAGCGGTATTTAACCAAGGTAGTAATAATACATATATTCATAGTGGTGCAATTAGTAATACGGGTGGTTTAACTATAAACCCTTATGGTGGCGATATAACATTAGGTGGAACTTATAATAGTTCTGGTTCGGCGGTTTCAATATATGGTAATGGTTCGACACATAATACTAATTCATTTTCTGTTTGGAATAACTTTACACCGACATTTAGAATATTTAATATCACAAGTGGGGGTAATGTATCGGTTGGAGGAACGGGAAATACAGTATTTCAAGTTTATCAACCTATAACAGGTATTGGTACTGTTACAATTACATCTGGTTCAACTACTGTTACTGGTACTAATACTCAGTTTACAAATACATTTAAAATAAATGACACAATCACAATAAGTGGTACAACTTATACAATAACGGGTGTGACTTCAGATACTTCATTAGGTCTCTCAACACCGGCTGCAGTAACAGGATTAACAGGTCAATCATATACATTAACAGGTGGTAATAGATTTTCAGTTAAAGGTAATGGTAATGTTCTTATTGGTACAACTAATGATAATGGTACTAAATTACAAATAAGTGGTGATACATATGTATCAGGATCAGTATCTGCAACAACATATTATGGTGATGGTAGTCATTTGACTGGAATTAGTGGTGGTGGAACATTTACAGGTGGTACAGTTTCAGGACCAACAACATTTATAAGTGGTTTAACTGCAAATACAATATCTTTAACATCAGTTTTATCAGGGTTTATACCAAATAAAATGACTAATGCACAAAGGACGGCATTAGGAACACCGCCAACGGGAACAATTGTATATTGTACAGATGCGACAGAAGGTTTATATTTATATAAATCATTTGGTTGGGTACAAATAGCATAAAGTTAAAAAACAAACATATTTATATTAAATGACATACGGTTTAAATTTTACGACATCTGGTTTAACTATAACAACCAATAATGCAACTGGTGTTACCACATCATTATTAGTAACAACAGGTGCAAGTATTAATACACTTACAACTAATCTAACGGGTGGTACGGTAACAGGTGCAACTGCTTTTATAGTTCAAGATTCTGGCGCTGGTAGTACTGTAAGAATAGGTAATAACAACTGTGCAAGTGCTAGTTGTTCCGCTGTTGTTGGTGGTACTTATAACTGTGCAACAAATGCCAATTCTTTTGTTGGTGGTGGTACACATAATGTTGCTAGTGGTACGGCAAGTGCTGTAAATGGTGGTATCTCTAATACATCATCTAATCAGTATTCAACAATAGGTGGTGGTAATACTAATTCGTCATCAGGTTACGCATCAACAGTAGGTGGTGGTCATACCAATTCATCATCAGGTTATGCATCAACAGTAAGTGGTGGTTATGGTAATGCATCTGTTGCTTATTATTCAACAGTAGGTGGTGGGTTAAGTAATACCGCTTCTGGTTATTGTTCATTTATTGGTGGTGGTACTTATAATAGTAGTAAGTGTTTTAATTCAGCACTAATTGGTGGACAAAATAATTCATCATCGGGTTATTTTTCAACAGTTGGTGGTGGTAGATTTGTTAAGGCAATAAATGCTTATTCAACAGTTGTTGGTGGGTTAAGTAATTCGGCTTACTGTAATTATTCATTTATAGGTGGTGGTAGACACAATAAAATAAGAAAAGATATAAATGGTACTGTATCTTCACCTCTTTGCGGTAGCGGTGCTAGTGTTATTGCTGGTGGTCAAGGTAACGCTTTAGTCGGTTATAATAATTTTATTGGGGGTGGTGTGATGAATACTATAGGTTGTGGATTACAAACTTATAATATTATTAGTAATTGTAATAATTCAATTTGTGTTCAAGGAAATCAACCACAATTAAATGAACATTATGTTGAATATTATAATAACAGTGATTGTTTAGTATATGGTGGACGTATAATATATTCATCGTATTATGGAGGTTATTCAATTTTTTCAACAACTTTTTATGCGGGAAACAATGCTGGTGGTAATAAATTATATGATTTAACTTCATTAACTAATACCAATAAATGTTATCATCATTCAATAATTGTTGGTGGTAAAATGAATACAATTTCTGGTAAATATAGTCCGAGTTCATTCATTGGTGGTGGATATAGAAATACCGCTTCTGGTTATTGTTCAATAGTTGTTGGTGGTGGTTATAATTGTTCAAATGGTTCGGGTTCATTTATTGGTGGTGGTGGTGGTAATAGTATAAGTGGTACGTATAATTGTCAATCGTCAATAGTTGGTGGCCGTAATAATAGTGTTTCTAGTAGTTCTAGTGGGTTTTCATTCATTGGTGGTGGGACTTGTAATTCAATAAGTGGTTATGATTCTGCTAATTCATTCATTGGTGGTGGTGCTTTTAATAGTATTTCTGGTTGGTACGCCTATTGGTCTACAATTAGTGGTGGTTATGGTAATCAGATTACTGGATATAATTCATGTTATTCAACGATAAGTGGTGGTAGGAATAATAGTATTTCTGGATATAATTCAGGTTGGTCAACGATAAGTGGTGGTAGATTTAATACAATTTCTGGTTGTTATACTCTTTATTCAACAATAGGTGGTGGTCATGGTAATCAGATTACTGGTACAAATTCACAGTATTCAACAATAAGTGGTGGATATAATAATTATATTAATGGAACAAATTCACAGTATTCAACAATAGGTGGTGGTGTTGGTAATCAAATTTCTGGACAATATTCATATTATTCAACAATAGGTGGTGGTCATGGTAATCAGATTACTGGTACAAATTCATGTTATTCAACAATATCTGGTGGTAGGGTAAATTACATTTCTGGAACTAATTCATGTTATTCAACAATAGGTGGTGGTTACGATAATCAGATTTCTGGAGATAATTCATACCTCTCAACAATAGGTGGTGGTATAATTAATACAATTTCTGGTTGTTATACTCTTTATTCAACGATAAGTGGTGGTTATAATAATCAGATTACTGGAACTAATTCACGATATTCAACAATAAGTGGTGGGATACATAATTATATTAATGGTATAAATTCATGGGGTTCAACGATAAATGGAGGTGTAGGTAATTGTATATGTGGTACATACTCACAATATTCTACAATAGCTGGTGGTTATAGTAATTGTATTTCTGGGCAATATTCATTTGCTGCTGGATATGGTAATACAGTATCAGGTAGTTACTCAGCAGCTATAGGATTTGGGTTAAATGCAACTAGTTGGTGCACTTTATATATAAATAATTTAGTATCACCAACAATACAAACTAAAAATTATACAAATGACACAACAGCCGCTACTGGTGGAATACCAGTAGGTGGGGTATATCATACCGCAGGTGTATTAAAAATAAGATTAACATAATAAATGTGTTTAATAACATATTTATAATAATAAAAATAAAAAAAAATAAAAAAAATGATTTACGCTAAAATTAATCCAGTTGCTACAAAGGTAGAACAAATTACACCATTTTCAAGTACGACAATAACAGCAGATACAATAACTGCAATTGCTCGTCCATATATTTTAGGTTCAGATAAAACTAGATTTGAAGTTAAATATGGTAACGTAACTTTAGATGAAAATAACATTGTAATTAAATTTAATAATATATTATCAAGTGAATCAATATTAACTTCTGAACAATTATCTACTTGGGGTTCTGATGATTCAGTAGTACTTAATATTATTGCAACAAGTTTAGGAACATCAGTTACAGAAATTTTAAGTGGTGCCACTAGAAATATGTTCTAAAGTATTGACAAATAGGATTTATATTCATAAATTTACCCTATGAATATAATTTTTCAAATTAATGGTGGTATGGGTAAGTGTATCATGGCCACCGCAGTATGTGAAGCTATAAAAAAACAATACCCAGATGATACTTTAATTGTAGTATCTGGCTACCCAGACGTGTTTTTAAATAACCCAAATATTGATAGAACATACGCATTTAATGGGTTTTCTTATTTCTATGAAGATTACATAGAAAATAAAAAATTTAAAGTTTTAGCTCACGACCCGTACTTAGAAACAACTCATTTGTTACAAAATGAACACCTTATTATTACATGGTGTAATATGTTTGGTATTACTTATAATGGTGAACAACCTAAAATTTATCTTAGTGATAGAGAAAAGAAATTTTTCGGTAATAAATATGTTTTTGAAAAACCGATTCTTTTACTTCAAACAAATGGTGGAGCAAGTACCGATATGAAGTATTCTTGGGCAAGGGATATTCCTGTTGTAGTTGCATCTTCAGTAATAGAAGAATTTAAAGATTCTTACACAATTTTACACATAAGAAGGGATGATCAATTCCTTTTAGAGAATACAATACCAGTAACAGATAGTTTTAGGTCACTAGCAGTATTGATAAGTCTTAGTAGAAAAAGACTATTCTTAGATAGTTTTGCACAACATACCGCAGCAGCATTAGGTATGAGTTCAACAGTTTGTTGGATCACCAATAAACCAGAGGTATTTGGATATGATTTACATGATAATATAAAATCAAATCCATTCACAATCAAACCCGAACTTAAAAGTTCATATTTACAAAAATTTAACATTGGTGGAGATTTATTAGAATTTCCATATAATAGTGAAAAAGAAATTTTTAACGTAGACGAAATAATTAACTCAATTAAAAAACAAAAGTAATTGCAAAGTCCGTTTAAAAATATCAAATCATATAACAAACCCAAAAATGATAACATTGCGGTTTGTTCTGTGTTTTTTAATGCTGGTAATTTCACTAAAACAATAATGAATAACCTTTATGTTAGTAATTTATTGAAAAAGAGTGAAATTCCACATTATATGATTGAATTAATCTATCCAAATCAAAAACCAACATTTATTGAAAGTGAATTTGTATTTCATGTCAAATCAAATTCTTATATGTTTCATAAGGAAAATTTATTTAATATCTTAGTAAGTAAATTACCTCAACATATTACAAAAATTGTTTGTTTAGATGGTGATGTTATTTTTGAAAATGAAGATTGGATAAATGATGTCCATACTGAACTTGAAAATTATGATGTTGTTGTCCCTTATCATGATGGATGTAATTTAGATCCATATTTTGATAAAATCTTATTTCATGCTAAGACACTTTTAGATGTTAGATATGATACAGATGAAGGACCTTTTTGTTCAGGTTATGCAATTGCATTTAAACGTAGTTTTTTTGAAACCATTGGTATGTATGAATATGCGATATTTGGTGGTGGAGATAAAATGAACTTAGTTAATTATATCAGACGACCAATAATGATTAATTCATTTAATTCAACAAAGAAAGATGAATATATTGAAAAACTAAAATCTTTAAATTTAACTTATTCTTATTTAGGTGGTATTGTTTATCATTTATATCATGGTAATGCGTTAGATAGGAAATATTTGGATAGACACGTACTTTTACAAGGATTACAATTAGATAGTGAAATAAAAAAAAATAATGATGGGGTTTTAGAATTTGTAAACCCACAAAAATATAATAAAATAATGTATGATTATTTCATTGGAAGAAATGAAGATTATATAGACCCAAATTTACTTTAATATGATAGAACAAATATTTTATCAGAGTTCAATGCCTCGTGCGGGTTCAACTCTATTACAAAACATTTTAGCACAAAATCCGGATATATATGCAACACCAACATCTGGTGTTCTTGAATTAATTTTTGCTGCTAGAGGTAATTACACCTCATCACCTGAGTTTAAAGCACAAGACCCTGAATTGATGAAATCAGGATTCTTAAATTTTTGCAAAGAAGGAATGCTTGGATTTTATAATGGAATTACAGATAAAAAATATGTAATTGATAAAAGTCGTGGATGGGGAATACATTATGATTTTTTAAATCAGGTACATCCAAATCCTAAAATTATTTGTATGGTTAGAGATCCAAGAGATATTTTTTCTTCTATGGAGAAGAATTTTAGGAAATCAAGTGATAAGGCTAGTCCAATGGTTGATTGGGGTAAAATGCAAGGAACAACAACACCTAAACGTATTGATATGTGGGTTCAAAACCCACCAGTTGGTATGGCATTTGAACGTTTAGGTGAAATGATTAGAATGGGTATTGATAGTAAAATTCATTTTGTAAGATTTGAAGACTTGTGTCTTTATCCTGAGCAAACAATGGGTAAAATATATCATTATTTAGATATACCATATTTCGATCATGATTTTGATAATATTGTACAAATAACTAAAGAGGATGATGAAGTATATGGTGTGTATGGTGACCATGTTATTAGAACTAAATTGGAACCAGTACCATCTAAATCAAAAGAAATACTAGGTAAGGATGTTTGTGATTGGATAATGAATAATTATAAATGGTATAACGATAAATTTAGATACGGAAAGTAAATGATAGTAGTTATATATGGACAACCACATAGTGGTAAAACAACATTAGCAAAGGAATTGTGTGAAGGTATTGATCCTTTAAGATTCCCTGTTAATATTGATGGTGATAAGTTAAGATCTTTATTTAATAATAAAGATTTTAGTAGAGAGGGTAGGATTAAAAATTTAAATAGAGCATCTGATATTGCAGTGTTTTTAAATAGTATTGGACATGATCCTGTATTATCATTAGTTTATCCATATAAAGAAACTAGAGACTATCTTAATTCATTATGTGATGATGTTAAATGGATATTTTTAACTTATCATGAAATAAGGGGTAGAGAAAAATTTCATGTTGAAGATTTTGAAGAACCTGAAAATGAATCTTATCTTCATTTACCGACATCAGAAATGACAAAAGATAATTGTTTAAATAGTATAAAAGAATATATAAAAAAAAATCCCCTTTAAAGGGGATTTTTTTATTTCTTATTAGATAATAGATGTTTTATAAATTCCGATTTTGACATTGTTTCGGTAACAGGTTTTTTATTAATAATCTTTTTTTCTTCGATTATTTTTTTTGTTGGTTCTTGTTCATTAACAATAACACTTAATTTTGGTTTTGATTCAATTTGTTCATTAACAACAACACTAACTTTTTTATCTTGCTCAACAACAAAATCAGAATTCCAAGGTTCAAAATATACATCATCTGCGATTACTTCCAAATACATGTTACCTTTTTTACCTTCTGATAAAAACGATTTAGTTTTTGGTATTTTTACTTCACAAACACCGGTATCAAACAGTTGACCATTGAACATATATGTCATATCTTCAGATTCAACTACCAATCTTACTTTAGATTTTGATAATGAAGTTCCTTCCACTTGGATTGAACAACTAAACTTATTTATTTTGTCTGTATATAATTTATAACTCATTATGATTTGTTTTCATTAATAAATATCTTCAAATTGATCTTTTTCGCTTCTCTTAACACCAATTCTACTTTTTTTATATTTATTTTTACTTTAGTATTTTTCTTTTTATTTATTTTACTCTCAATTGTCTTATCATTTTCGACAACTCTTGTAATTAAATTAATTAATACTTCTTGATCTTTCTTATCAAGTTTTTTAATTCTGTTTCTTAATGTGAGTGGGGAATGTGGTGCTCTTGAAAATGTTCCCCCACCACCAATAACTTGTTGAAGGACACAAGCTTCCCTCCAAGTTATCTCAACTTGATTCCAAACAACATCAGCATCACTCCATGTATAACAAAAGGATATCATATAGTATTTATAAATAGTAAATTTTTACTTAAATTTAAATAGATGGCAGATATTTCAAATGAATTTATAAAAGATAGTTTTGATTATGTACTTCAATCAGACCTATCTACGGGAGTTGTTTATCGACTTGGAGGAGAAGTACCTATTAACCCAATATTTCAGTCAGGATTGACTATAAATAACGTTTTCACATATTCTGATGGTAGTGAATATAATGGGTTTGTATTAACTTCCGATGCTAATGGTAATGCAAGTTGGAAACCGGTATCAGGTACAAGTAGTGGTTTTGATACATATGTTACTGGAGGTACTTATTCTGATGGTGTTATAACATTTACTAACAATAGTGGAAATACATTTACCGTTACTGGATTATATAGTGGATATACTGATAATGGTCAATATCTTTTCTTATCTGGTGGTACATTAACGGGAACATTATATGGTACTTCAATTTCTGCCACAACTATTAGTGGTGGAACTTTCTATGGTAATGGTTCGGGTATCACAGGTTTAACACAACAACAAATAAATGCTGCATTAGGTTATACACCATACAATTCAACAAATCCAAATGGTTATATAACAGGATATACTGATACATACATAACTGGTGGTACATATTCTAATGGAACTGCAACATTTACAAATAATACAGGTGGAACATTTAATGTAAGTGGATTTACAACACCATTTACAGGTGGAATTGTTACTGGTTTGACTGCAACAACAATATCAGGTGGTACAATTAGTGCAAATGCATTTTCTGCGACAACATCTATTACAAGTGTTAACGTAAGAGTGACTGGTAGTATGGCATTAGGTGCTAATGGAACAATAGGTAATGGTATAGATATTGAAGACTCTATTTCGGGAAAGGATAACTATAAAGTAAGGTTAAGGAATAATGATAGTACGTCTGATTGTAGGTTTCAAGTTGTTAATGATTCTGGAGGACATTGTAATTTATTAAAAATGGGTTCAACAGCGACTTCACAGTATACTTATTTTACAACACATGATGCTGGTTTATATAATAGTAGTACTGCCGGTAATATCGTCCTATATAATTCTTTTACAAGTGGTAAAGTAAATGTAATCGCTGTATCCGCTGGAGTACAATTACCTTCAAATGGTACAAGTTGGAATACATTATCAGATGAAAGAGATAAAATTAATTTATCACCAATAACCGATGCATTGGATAAAGTAAATACGTTAAGAACTGTTACAGGTCGTTATAAAGAAGATATTGAGGGTACATCTAGAGCATTTTTAATTGCACAAGATGTTGAAAAAGTGTTACCGGAAGCAGTTTGGAAAGATGATGATGAAAAAGAAACATTAAGACTTTCATATACGGAAGTAATACCATTATTAATTGCTTCAATTAAAGAATTAACTGAAAAAAATAACAATTTAGAAACAAGATTAAAATCATTAGAAAATAAAACACCATAAATATAACTTTACAAATAACATATAATTAATTATATTTAATAAAAATAAGAAATATGGAGAAAATAGTATTAAAATTAGGTGAATATTATTCATTGGAAGCGGAGATTAATGGTTCTAAAAATCAGGAAACTAATGAAGTTTTAATAACTGGTTTATTGAATGAAAAAATAAAGTTAACCACAAAATATTGGTTAGATGATTTATTGAATAAAGTAACAGTTGAAAAGACTTCTATTGATAAATTAAAAGATGGTTTGGTAATAAAATATGCAACTGTAGATGAAAATGGTAATTATTCAATACCATTTACTGTTGATAAACTAAATGAAAAGAATGAAATAGAGATGATCGAACAGGATGGTGTTCAAGTACCATTAAAAGTGGTTAATCCTTCGTTTATTGGTTATCAAAATGAGTTAAATGAGTTATTTGGACAGGAAAAAGAACTTGAATATAGACCGTTTAAATTGGAGGAATTCGATAATATTGTGACAACTGATAATTATAAGGTAATATTTAAACTAATAGAAAAAGGGACTAATTAAAGTCCCTTTTTTATTTTATGGAATACCTATACCATATTTAGGATGTAAATCCATCATTATAATGTCAGATTGACACCCACCAAACCACCATTGTAATTCACAAAAACTACTTCCATATGACGATAAGATAGTTTTATTTTTTCCACCTAAATATAAATCAATAAGAGCATCTTGTAATCCTTCTGCAGTTGAAAAATCACCAAATTTTGTTCTTTTTGTGGTATATATAATTTTTTCACTATACTTATCAATTATTTTATTAAATGTTTCTTGATCATCGCATGTTAAAAAAAATTTTTTATTTTCATATGAGTTTAAATAATTGAATAAAGATTCAATTTCAAAATATATACCCTTTTTTTGTTTAGTAACTTCTCTATCATTCCAAGTACGAACACTAACTGATATTGTATGTTCATCAAATAATTTTGAGTACTCATTAATTTTATCTCTAACATATTTGACGGGTATTAATCCATTAATTAAACTTTTATAATTATTTTTAATATTATCAGGAATTTTATCTCCCCAGTTGTTACCATGAATCAAATCTAAATGATTACAATTATTTTCACCAAAAAACCTACATTCCGTATAAAATGATAAGTTTGGATAAATTAAAGAACATTCGTCCATTGTAAAAAATTCTTCGTAATTATTTTCAAATAAATCTGAGAATTTACACCAAACACCACCATCATAAAGAGAATGATCCCAAACAATTTTTATATCTTCATCAATACTTAACGAAGATAATAAACATTTTAATCTATTTGATATTCCACCATAAGGTTTTGTTATAATCATAATTTCATTTCTTTTTTTAAAATTGACATTATTATAGAATCAATGTATATGTTTTTTTTCATTACTTCTTCTCGTTTAATACCATCTACCTTAAACCCTAATTTTTGATAAAGTTTTATTGCTCTTTCATTTGTTGAAAGAACTTCCAAAGTTATTTTATTTAAATTGTATTCATTAAATAAATATGGTATCATTTTTTGATAACATTTAAACCCTATTCCTTTATTCCAAAAATTTGGATGTAAATCCGCACCTAAATATAAATTCTTATTACTAATAGAATAATTACTAATTCTAAAGTAACCAATCATTTCATTATTTAAAAAAATAGAATAATAGTTGGGTGTTTCTTTGTCAAACCACTTATATGACTCTTCTAAAGAGAATTTTGTTGAATTGTGTAAATAATCAACACATAAATTCCTAATTTCGTTAAGTTTTTTAATATCTTCTCTAGATATTTTTTTAAATTCTAACATTACCATCCTTTTTTAATACAATCAACAATATATTCTCTTTGTTCATCACTAACCCACCACCCAACTGGAATTGAAACTATTTTACCAATTGTTTTGTCTAATGTTGGTAAGAATGTTTTAAATTCATTCACACAAGTATGTTTATCATTTCTTTCATGTACTTGAGAAACTGCTATTTTACATTCATCCATCCATTTATAAAAACCATCTCTATTATCGACTAACATACTATAAATCCAAAATGAAGAGTCATGTCCTTCGTGTCTATCCAATAATTTAACACCTTGTACATTTTTTAAATTATTATCATAATAATTGGCGTTATTTTTATGTTTAGAAACTATTTTATTAATATCTTTTAAATTTTCAATACCAACTGTCGCACACACATCATTCATATGGAATTTAAACCCCCATTCATCTATATTTGATTCACATCTAAAATCTTTTCTATCACTATCCCTATCAATACCATACCATCTTGAAAGTTTACCTCTTTTGTACAATTCATTATGAGGTAATAGTAATAACCCACCATCAATAGAAGTCATATGTTTAATAGCTTGTAATGAATACATTGTAATATTACCATGTGAACCTATTGGTTTATTTTTATAATTAGAACCAAAAGAATGTGCACCATCTTCAATTATTGCCGGTTTAAAACCAAATGTTTTAAATGCTCTATCCTGTATATTTTTAATTTTATCTAAGTCATTCGGATAACCACCCCAATGAACTAACATTATAACTTTTGTTTTTGATGTGATTTTTCTTTCTAAATCATCAAGATCAACATTTAAAGTTGTTGGATCAATATCTACCCATTTAATTTTTAATCCATTTGCTAAAATAGGCCAATTTGAAGCGGTACATGTTAGTGCGGTAGTTAAAACCTCATCACCATCCTGAAGACCTGGCCAATAATTTTCATTAAAAATAACACCTTCATATTGTTTTATATTATTTGATGGGTTTTTTAATAAATGTAGTGCTAAATGAAGTCCAGATGTTCCTGAATTTAAAGACAATACATAATCATGATTAAAATATTTTTTAAGCAGATGTTCAAACTCTTCTACTTTTGGTCCTTGACCTATAAAACCACTATTTAATACTTTAACAACTTCCTCACCCGCTGTTGGTGACATATAAACTTTAAATAAAGGTATTTTTTGATTTTCCATTATATGATATTATTTTTAATTTGTTCTTGTATCCAATTATATGTTTTTTCCATTCCTAGTTTTAATGATTGAGTTGGTTCCCACCCAATCTTTTCTCTATAAAGATTATTATCTGAATTTCTACCCCTAACACCTGTTGGACATTTAAATCCATATTTTTTTTTAAATTCATCACCATCAATATTTTTAATTTTTATGTCTTTTTTGGATGAATTTATTGCTATTTGTGCAAGGTGGTTTATTGTCACCATTTCTTCTGAACCAATATTTACAGGACCTTTAAAATCACTATTCATCAATCTTAAAATGGCTTCAATACATTCATCAACATATAAAAAAGAACGCGTTTGTTGACCATCTCCCCATACTTCAAGTTCATCACCATCATTTAATTCTCCCGATTTACGACACATTGCTGCGGGTGATTTTTCTTTCCCACCCTTCCATGTTCCTTGTGGACCAAATATATTATGAAAACGAGCGATTCTAACATCTAAACCATAATTACGATTAAATGCCATAAAAAGTCTTTCACTAAATAATTTTTCCCATCCATATTCTGAATCTGGATTTGCTGGGTATGCCGAACTTTCTTCACAATTTGGATTATTTGGGTCTAATTGGTTATGTTCAGGATACATACATGCAGATGAACTATAAAAAAGTTTTTTAACTTTAAATTTTGATGCATAATAACTAACATTTAAGTTAATCATTGCCGAGTTGTGCATTACGTTCGCATCATTTTCACCAGTAAAAATATATCCAGCACCACCCATATCTGCAGCTAATTGGTATACTTCATCAAATGAATCGTCTATTGTTAATTGTGAAGGAGGACACATAATTTCTGAAACAAGATTTTCATTTCTTAAATCACCAATAATAAATTCATCACATATTTCATTTTGTTCAAAATATTCATGTTTTTTTATGTCAACAATCCTAACATAATTACCTTCGGATTTTAATCTTTTACCTAGATGACCACCAATAAAACCACCACCACCTAATATTAATATTTTTTTCATTTAAAACTTTTTTTATATAAATTATAGAAATCTAACGTTTCTTTTGGTAAAACCCTGTCTAAATTTAATAAATTTTTCGTTAATTGTAAAGTATCTCGATAACCAATTATTTCTTTTTCTAAATTAACAATTAAATCTTGTACATTTCTTTCTTGATAAACACTAGCTGGTGAAAATATTAATGAATTTGGAAATCTTTCTTGTAAAATATATGCACCCCAAATATCATCCATTCTACCTATAAACGGTAACACCGCATAATATGGAATAACTTCTCTTGATAAAAATGTGTTTTGAGAATTAAATGGAGAAATTTTATTTGAACAATATGGATTTATAATATCACTATATTTTACAATTGGTTTATGTATCAATCTAGCCATAGCATCAATGTCAGGATCTCCATCCCACAAATCTGCTTGTATTAAAACTTTTCTGTTAATTTTACCCTTATAAATTACACGATGTCTACCATGTAAATATTCAATAGGATAACCACGATGCCAAATGTAATTATCTTTTGTTATTGATAATGGATCAAAAATATCTAACTCAGGTTCATACATATCAACTTCAATTGTTTGACCAATATAATTAATCCCCCAATTTTCGTATGGTATATTATCATCATCAACTGTAGCCATAACATCTGCGCCATTATCATATGCATATAAAAACCCAATATTTCTTCGTTGTATTGTTTTCCAACCAATTATTTCACTTAATTCAGTATATAACTCTCCTTGTTGTTGTGGGTCTAAATATTTTACATTTTTAAAATTTTTCTCTAATAAACGATATTCTTGATGTGGCGTTTTTGTATCACCAATAATAACAAATTGCCAATTTTTTTTATCTGCAATTTCACAAAATTTTAATGTTGCAATTGTTGGGTTATTTATTGTTGTTGTAACTATAAATTTATTCATATTTATATCTTTTTGCAATTAAGTTTAAATTATCTTCTGTACTATTTGTTATTGTAAAACCATCATTTATTAATCTATTAATACATTTTTCCGCATTTGTGGATTTATTATAAGGACCATCAGAATGAATAATTTCAAATTCGATGTAATTTGTTTTAAATTTATTGTAATCATAATCTAATAAAATTAAACAATCTAATCCTTCAGTATCAATATATAATCTATCACATCTATTAATCGAATTTAATGTTAAAAAATCATTTAATGTGAAACAATTAACATCTCTAACTTCCAAGTCGGTATGACCATGCACAGATAGATGGTTTGGATTTGAAGACACATGACCTGATGTTTTATCATTATTAGGTAAATAAATTTTCAACTCTTTTTGATCTTTATCATTTGTTATTGCGATGTTATAAATTGTTTTTCTTTCAAAAAAATCATAAGATTTCTCAATATAAGGAAAACAATCTTTAACTGGTTCGATTAGGTGAATAAATTCAATTTCGTCTTTATTTTCTTTAACAAATTTTAGACAAGAATCACAATGAATGTTACCATTATCTTTTTTAACTGGACCAGCAGATCCATTATCGTAGACTTCCCATGAAGCCATATTTGTTCCAATTTGTACTACTATCATATTTTTTATTTTATATTACATTAAATTCTTTAAAAAAATCAATTAATTCATTTTCTAAAAACATTTTTGGAAAATCATAAGATTGACCATTGTTATTATTTTCTAATTTTAATAATAATTCTTCTACTGTTTTAAAAAAAATAACACCATTTATGTCTCTTTCAATATTATAATGATCTAATGTGTCATCATTAATTTCTTGTATTGGAATAGAATCGACCCATAGACTTTCATAAAATCTACCTGGTATCCCATTAACAAATTGAGATTTAGGTGATAAAACATATTTATATTCAGCCAATTTTGAAATAAATTCAAAATATGAATCATTAGGTAATGAACCCCTTTCAATTATATCAATATCAATATGATTTTTTAATTTATTTATCAGTTCTGATCTATTTTTATACATTTTACCAATAAAAACTATTTTGTTTTTTTTAACATTTGGTTTTCTAAAATCATAATAGTTTTTAGACAATAAAACTCTTGCAATATTTCTTTTTTGTTTTTTACAATCTCCAATATCCCAACATCTTTGATTTAGTACATTAAAATTTTCTAATTTTTTTTGTATATCTAAATTCCAAGGATATAAAGGTGTATCAATATGTTCCACAGTATGTACAAAAAAAGGTATATTTCTGATGTTACATTCTGATATAAAATTATCATCTTTCCAAATCTTTATATGATGATGATCATTACCACACAATAATATTTCTACACTATCTAAATCGTTAACACTTTTAACATTTTTAACGTTTTTAAATAAATTTAAACATGCGTAGTAATAACTAGATAATGCAGGTGAGTTATCTAAATTAGAAATAACTCCAACGGTTATATTTTTTATCATATTATATTTTTTTTATAAAATTAAACTTTTTATTTATTTCAGTTTCTAAAATTTCAAATTTTGAACCATTTTCTATTTCGTCATTCCATCTATTATGCCAATGCCACGTATATGAACCATCAAACAATTCAATTTTTTCTTTAAATTTAAAAGGATTATTTTCAGTACCTTCAAACCCCCATTCTGGATTAAACCAAATACCTGGTAATATTGTTAAATCATCACTATTAATTTTTGAATATAATTGATTACCCCATGAAGTCGTGTTTTTTGATGGTTGGGTTATTTTTAATTTTTGTAAAAAGTCCAAAGATAATGGTGAATTTTTATTAAATCTCATAATGGCGCCATTCATTGTTATTTCCGGTTCAAAATTTGAAAATCCAGAAGTACCCCATTGATATAAAAATTCTAAGTGATTTAATGGACACATATTTCTTAAAACCAAAACATCCATATCAATATAAAATCCACCATATTTGTGTAAAATTAATAATCTAAATAAATCTCCTTCCAAATAACATAAATCATCAAAAATTGCATCATTATTAAAATGGTTTTCTAATATAGTTCCTTTAATCTCTTCATTTAAATTCCAATATTTTAAATTAACAAAATCTGAAATTTCTTTAAAATATGTGTTATTGGTTAAATCAACATTTGACCATAAATTTATTTCTAAATTATCTTGGTTATCAATATGATTAACTAAAATTGATTTTAACACTGCTAATTGTTTCCTTCCAAAATCTTTAGGAACTCTCCAAAAACAATGAAATATCAATTTTTCGTTTGTTTGATTAGTCATTTTTTTTGCATATTCTAATGAACCTAACCAATTTTTTTTATCTGGTTTGTACAGATCTAAGTTATTATTAATTATTTTTCTCATATTAAGTTGTTTTTATAATGTCTAACCAATAATCATAAGATAATAAATTTTCATCATATTTTGTATTTTTAATTTTCAAAATTTTTTCTAATATCAATTCATAATCCATTAAATCATTGACATTATTAAGTACTATTATTGGAAATTTTTCATATAATTTATAAATTCCATAATCACCTGCTTTGATTGTTATTGGTATTCTTTTGGAATATAATGTTTCCCATAATCTATGTGTATCAATACCATTACCAATAGGGCAAACAATACATTCATAATCTAATATCCTATCAAAAAAATTTGAAAGACTTAAATTAGATTCTTCCCATGTAATATGTTCCGCATTAACACAAATGTTTTTTATTATTGAACGATATTGATAATTTGTGTTAAGATTAAAATTGGCATATATTTTTTTGGTTGGGGTAACATTATTTAACCTGTTTAGTAATTTTTCTTTCTCATCAACCCTATCAAAATATCCAATACCATGACCTTTCCTATATGATTCTAATTTATTTTCTATTCCCATAGGAATTGGTACTATCCTTGGATCATTTGCTAATACATTTTGACCATACCATTTTTTAATATTCGATGGCATCATTTTTAAAAGATTCCCATCTATTGCATAATCTGAATTTCCGGTTATTAAAACCACATCATTTTTTATTTCTGATATTGTTTTAAAATCATTAAGAATATAATCTATTTTACAAAAAAATATATTTTTCCCATCATGTAATTCTGAAAATTTATTTAATTCAATATAGTTCATTTTATTTTTTTAAAAATTGCAAACCCATTACCTTCCGAAGTTTCTGTTAATAAAATATATTCATCATCCATTTTTAATTCATTATATATTTTATTTGTTTTTATTTCTCTAATATCATCTAATGCAACAATTTTAGTTCGTTTTTTTAATATGTTCCATTCTGAATATGTTGAAAATTCCCCACCATCCAGTAGTAAAAAATCAATATTATCTGGTAGTTTATGTAAAATATTCTCACATCTTGATATGTTTATTAAATCCTCATTTAACCAACCCTTTTTAGTTGGGTCTAAATTTAATGTAGAAACAAAATCATTAATATCAGACTCCTCTACTATTTTACCATACAAAAGACTGACTTTTGATGAATGTTCTTTTAAATTATTTACTGCAATATTATAAAAATCTTTATTTGATTCTATACTAATAAAATTAGAATCTTCTAATAATGAATTAATAATACATATTGTAGAACCAAGTCCTTTCCAAGTTCCAATTTCTACAATATTTTTACATCCATATTTTTCTATTATTTCTTTTAATGAATTACCTCTTTCTGAATTAGGTAACATTTGTCCTTGTATCATATTATTTTAAAGTTTAAAATTGATTGTGATTTATTATACGGGTCTTTTATTTTGTTGTTTTTTAAATTTATATGATAAAATAAATTATCATTCCTTAATTGTAGTGAGTCAAAAATTAATCTAAATGAACTATCAATAAAATGAGATTCAATACTATTTTGCATCAAATAACAATAATCAAAACTGTTTGTTGTTAATCCAACTTTTGGTCTTATTACCGGAAGATTTTTATTTACAATATAAGATTCATCAATTGAAAATCCTCTACTCTCATCATCATGAATAAACACATATTCATTTTCTTTTATGTTATACAAATTAAACAGTTTTTTTTCTGATTCAATGTCCCTTTCACATTTAAAATTTGTCCACCTATTCATGAAAGGTACATTATTTTGAATATAAAATCCTTCGTCAAATTCTTTTGTATTTTCTATATATTTGAAACCCGCAATAATAATGTTATTCGTGTTTATTTTATTATCATTTACATATTTAATAACAAATTGATCATCACCAACAATAAATGATAAGTTTGTTAAGTCTTTATACATAAATTTAACTGTATCTAAATTATGTGATTTAACAAACATTTTATATTCTTCAGATTCATTTATTAAAGATCTTATTAATCCGTTACATATAATGTGGTCACCTAAACCTAAATGGTGGTATATATATTTCATTAAATGTTATTTAAAATTTCTAACATTTCATTTTTTGTTTTAATGTAATGAAATGTTGCGTGGTTTTTTATTGTTTCATCATTATATCCATATAATGATGGGGGTTGACTTCTAAAATAATCTGAATCAGAAACTAAAATATTTAAATCTCTTAATAATAACCCTAATGTAACATCACTATATCCCGTATTTAAAAATTTTATTTCTTTTGAAATGATTTTTAATATCTCATTATGGATTAAATACCCAGCACCACCAGAACAATATTCAAGAATTGGTGGAGGTAACGGATTACCCATATAGTTATCCGTTTTCAACATTTGTCCATGAACTTTATTTTTGTCAAAAGTATCTAATAACCCTTCTAATTTTTTTGTATTAACAAACGTATCATCATCACAGAAAAAAAACCATTCGTAGTTTTTTATATCTTCACCAAGGTATTTTAGAACATTAACGTGCTTATCTTCATTTGAATGATAATCTGTTCTGTCAGATACTTTAATAATATTCTTTTCTTTATCTTCATGGTCAGAATAAAACATACAATCAAGGTCTTTACCCCATGTTTCTTTTACGTTATAGTATCTATCGGGATTCATTGATCCATGTAAAATTACATATAAAATTTTCTTCATAATTATATTACCTGTCTCCAATCTTCACCGACTGGTTTATCATTTTCATCAATTCTTTCTCCAATAAATCTACCTGAAATTCTTGGTATTGCAAATGGTTTCCTTTCAAAAAATTCATCATGTGTTGTCCTATCATTTTCAAAAATAGAATATACACTTTTTAAAAAAGTTTGATCAGAACCATAACCTAAATCTTTATTTTTTGCAAAGTTTAATACCATATCAGATATTGGTATTACATCACATTTAATACCCCACATACCACCTAATATTCCTAATTTATTATTACCATATGGTATACCATGTGCCGGATGATCTCTCATAACATGTAATGACTTTCCACTTTCAATCCATTCATCTACCGCAACTTTTTCTCTAACACTAATCCTAGAATCAGTATCTCTAAAAACACAATAAGTTGCATCAGGTAAATTAGTTGCAAAAAATCTCCAAAACATACCATAGATATTTTTTTCTGTAACATCAAAAGTTAAAACATCTAACTTTTCTAATTCATCAATTGTTTCTTTTGGTACTGTTGAATCATAATAAACAACCATTTTCCATTCTGGATATATTGTTTTCCATAGTTCTGCATTTTTAATTGCACCAATATTATAAATGGGTTTATCACCCCATAAACTAAAACTTAAATATCTCATAATTGTATTGTATTTGTCACTTCATGTCCTTGTGTCTTATGTGAATCTGCTTGAACATGTTCAATATAACCTTGGAAATATGCAACAGGTACTTTATTCATTAAAGAAAAGAAAGAAAGGGCTCTTTCTTGATTATGACCTGAATATGGGTCATCTTTCATATAACTTATTAATGGTTGTATCCATTTCATATATTTTTCAAATGTCGTATATTCAAAACACACATTGTTTGTTGTTGGCCATATGAGTTCAACATTTTTATTCATTGAATCAATTATAATTCCAGTAACAAAATTTCTAATATCAGTTTTATATGCAAGTTTAATTCCTTTTGAAATGGATGTTACCCAATCTGGGTTATTAATATAATGATAATTTCTCATTGTTAACGGAAAGTAACTAACAATTTTAGGTTTCATTTTAATCACATTTGATAAATAAAAATTAAAATCCTCATTTAAATTAACATCATATTCTAACAAGTTAAGATATTTTGTAGTACATAAATTATTCTTCCAAATTGCATACCATGCAGTAAATGCAGTAAATCTTGGATATTGTTCTATATTATATTTTAAATCTCTAACAATAATAACATTTGGGTATAAATTAATATCATCAAATTCATTTTTACCAACATATAAAAATTTAACATCACCCAAAGAATTAAATTTTTTGGATAGTATATTATTCTTAATGATTGATTGATCATGACAAATAATAAAAGTTGTAATATCAATTGATTCATTTATTTTTTTTGGAATATCATTCTTAAATTGTTCAATAAATTTAACCCTATTTTCTTCCCATTTTTCATTAGTTTCACCCATAGATAAATGGGTAACTCTAACATCATAAGTAACCCCAATCTTAACACCTTCTAAAAAATTTGAAAAAGAAAACGTTAAGTCATAAAAATGAAATCCTTGAACAGACTCATCAAATTCTTTCATTATTTTTGTTTTATCGAATGCAATAAATAAACCATCAATAAGTAAAACATTAGATATTTTACCATCATTAATTGAATATTTTGATTCCCATTTCTTATCGTCTTTTTTATGATTAACAATACCCCTCATTGTTAATGGTACTTCCCACCATTTTCCACTTTCAGGAATTGAAGTACTACCAGCTAACCCAATTATTCCAAAATCAGTCTTTTCAAAATTTTTTAAAAGTTTTTCACCCCAATTTTTTGTATCAAATTCTAAATCATCATGTAAACATACAACAATATCATTAGTCGATTCTTTTATAATTTCATTATAAACTTGAGATAATGATTTTTCACCATCATTTACTTTTTCAATTATCTCAACCTCTTTAAACATACATGTTTTTTGAAGGTACTCTTTATATTCAGGATTACTTTTTCTAGTACTATATCCTATTGTTATCATAAATCAAATATAATTATTATTTCTTATAATTCAAAATATTTCACTAATATTTTGAACTCTGATTAGATAAAGAATTATGGTCATTTACCTTTTTTCTAAATTCATCATCCTTATTATATAAATCTAAACATCTATTTACAACCTTCTGAAAATTAATAGAATTCTGTATTGACGCAATTTTAAATTTTTTATAAACATCATCCAAGACATTCACGCTTGTTAACTTTTTTTCTATTTTCATATATAAATATATATAATTAATGTTTAAAAAAATATCAAGTCTTAAACTTGATATTTTTTTTAATTACCTTCTTAATTGATTGATTCTATCAACAATCACTTCCACCTGTATTTGTTGATCAGGTGTTAATACCACACCAGCATCTGGCTTTGTTTCAGTTAATTTAATTTGTACTGGAACCGGTTGTGGTTTCGGTTGATTTCTTTTCTTGCAATTACACGCCATGATATTATAATTTTTTAATAAATATTTGGTAAACCCAATTATATTTCTTATATTTGACAAACATAATTAAAATAAAATAAAAAGTAAACAAAAATGGAAAAAGATTTTAAACCGGTTAAAAGTGTTTACAATACCAACTTCGAAGCGATAACAAATATCATGAAGTTATATGGTATTGAACAATTTGATTTGGATTGTACGTATTCAAAGGGTGCATTCTGGAAAGACCTACCCCAACCAAAATTCAAATCGGATATTTATCCGGTAAATGAATCAGTAGTGAGAGCAAGCTCAGAGAGTTTACCCTTCGATGATAATTCAATGAAAAGTATCATGTACGATCCACCATTCGTTGTTGTTGGGAAAACATACAGAGATAATAAAGAAGGTAGTTCAATCATTGCAAAAAGATTTGAAGGGTATGAAACCTTTAACCATCTTAAAAACAACTACTACAACACCTTAAAAGAACTTTATAGGGTATGTGAAGACGATGGATATATTGTATTCAAATGTCAAGATACTGTATCCGGTGGAAAAAACCATTTTAGTCATGTTATGGTTATGAATATGGCAATGGAATTGGGATTCTATCCAAAAGATTTATTCATCCTACTTGCAAAGATGAGAATAAATAGTTTTGGTTCAAAATGGACAAAACAAGAACATGCAAGAAAATATCATTCTTATTTCTGGGTTTTCCAAAAAACAAAACCAAAGGTACAATATAAAATTACAATACCAATTTCACATACACTTGAAGCACCAATGATTGATACCACATCTGAGGAATTTATTGATTTAAGTGGGGATGAAATTACGCTATAGGATTAAGTGGAGATCCTAAATACATAACACGATCTCCATTTTTAAATTTACTAGCAGTACCAGCAGGGAACTCGATAACATGGTCACCAATACCAGTAAATTTCTGAGAACATTCACCATCACATGGTTGGCAGTTTGAATGAATACGACTGATTCTACTATTATTAACAAATACAATATCCAATTTAATTTTACAGTTCAACATATGAAAACTGTGGAATCCCTTTCCCATTTTAAATACCATACAACCATCAAGGTTATCTCTACCCATCATTCCTCTTTGTAGGTCTTCAGGTTCAGAAAGATATTCAGCAGGAAATGTAATATTGTTTATTCTTATACTCATATCAATAAATATTTGGAAATCTCAATAATTTTTACTATATTTGATTTCATGAAAACAATGTTTGATGGTTTATTTGAATTTGAATCAGAAGATGATTTGGTTTTATTCACAATTAATATGGATAAACAATCATCAATAAAGATTTTAGAATTGGCAATAGAATATGGACAAAAAAAAGGTTTATATTCTATTCAAGAATCATATTGTTTATATAATTGTCTATTAAAACTTAAAGAAAATGAAAATAAAGACGGTAATTTACGTAATAATGATACTGACGGGGATTCTAATCAGTAAGTATGGGTTAAAAACCAATAACCCATTAGAACCTTTTTTTGGTGGAACAGTTATTGCGTTGGGATCGTTTAATATAATATTGGATTATTTAAAAGGAAAAAAATAAAAATATGTTATTATCAGAATTAAAAGAATGGATTAATAAAGTTCCCGAAGAATATTTGGGGTATATTGTTGTGAATGGTGAATTCGGACAAATAGAAGGAGATAAGTATTACAGAGTAGGTAACCCAGTGACAACGTTATTTGCAGATAAAGAAACAAAAGAAATCTATATTTTAAATGATATAGATGAACAAAATTTTAATATTGATGACGAATCAGGAAATGTTGGAACTAATAAGGAAGGATAGACCTAACCAAAAGATTTTAGAAGTTGTTAAGGTATGTGAACCAGAACAATTTAAAGTTAAAGGGGTTGAATATGATGTTCATGTGGTAATGGAAGTTGATTTATTAGGAAAAGGTAAGAGGTATAACATAGTATTACCTTATCCCACAAAACCATATATTGATTTTCAAAATTATTTAGTAAAATTAGCAACAGAAAAAAAATGAAAGGAATAATTGCAGTTAACAATCTTGGGTACATTGGGTTAAATAAATCTTTACCTTGGTCACCAAATAAAAAAGATTTTAAACACTTCAAAGAAAAAACAATGGGTTGTACATTACTGGTTGGATATAACACCTATAGTACCCTTCCACATCTAGAGGGTCGATCTGTATTAATGGACATTCGTGGAGACTATATGTTTAATCCTGAATTAAATGTATTAGAAAAAGTAGACTGGTGTATAGGTGGAAAAAAAACATATGAGAAATTTTGTCATTTATTTACAGAATTACATATATCACACATAAATGATAATACAATTGGTGACACAACATTTCCCGATTTCAGAAATCTAAACCCTGAATGTAAAATTTTTAATTATAATTTTTAAAATGAAAAATAAATATTCATTTGAATTAAATGAGGTTGAGATAAAGAAATATGAGGAATGGAAAAAAACTCTACCAAAGTTACCAGAAGGTCATTTTGGTGTTGCCGGTGGTGGATACTGGATTAAATTTATTCCAACAGGTATTGGGATAATGGTAACAGCAGGTAGAGTGGATGTACCAGAAATGGATATTGATTTAACAGATTTTGATAGTTGGTGAAATAATTAAAAAAAATAATATATGAGGGAAAAAAATGAAATGGATGATTTTGTAATAAATGGTGGATTAACCATAAAAGAATTATATGAATTGGCAAAATCAGAAGGTTTTGAGGATAGGGAATTATTTTTCTCAGTAAAGAACCACATAACTGGACAATTTTTTAGTACCAGTCATGTTGTTGATTTTGGTAAAGGGTGGTGTAAAAATAGTGTAATAATGCATTTAACATGGGAAGATTTACCACTTGTTGATTCATGTAATGGTTAAAAATAGATTATGGATAAATTAAAAATAATATTTAAGGATAATTGGAAATCAATAATATTTTCATATTCACTATTTTCTATCAATTCAATATTGATGTTAATATATCCAAAGGTATTGGGTAATGCAATTGACCATATGATATTAAGACAATATTCATACATATGGTATTTGGTATTAACATTTGGTTTAATGATGTTTTTTGGTTATATTAGTCGAATATATGATGTAAAGATATTCTCTGGTATATACAGGAAGTTTTCCTCCAATGAAATCAATAAACAAATTGATAATGGGGTTGAAACAACCAAAATAAATGGAAGATTGACAATGATGAGTTATATTGTTAATTTCTTTGAATTTGATATGATAAATGTCTTACAAACCACTTTTGGTGTTATAGGATCATTATATTTCTTATCATTGGTTAGTTGGAAAGTAGTTGGTTTTTTATTAATATCAGGTGTTGCAATAATTGGAACCAGTTATTATTACTCACCAAAGTTGGCAGATTTAACTAGACAAACAAATGATATTTCAGAAGAACAAACTGATATTATTAGTCAAAGAAAAATTGGTTTAATAAATAATTTATTAAGAAAAACTCAAAAGATATCAATAAGAAGAGCAAATATAAATACAAATTTCTATTTGATTATTCAGTTTATTGTTTATGGTAGCGTTACATCAATATTAACATATTATGTAATGTATAATAGAGTAACAATCGGTAGTGTGTTTTCAACATATCGGTATATGTTTGATTTCTGTAATTCATTATTAGGATTACCAGCAATAATGACATCGTACCTTAACATAAAAGACGTAATAAAAAGATTAGATGAATAAATTTGATTTTATCCGTAAATTTGAAGATACATGTCAAAAATTAAATATTAAACCTAAATATATTCTTGAACATAGTTTAAAAATAACTAATAATTCTATTAATATAGATCGAGTGGGTATAATAATTAAAAAAAATAGTATATCTGAAAATAATTTAACTCATTTTATAAATGAATTTTTTTTTTGATCATCAGGATGTTACTTTATTTATTAATGAATCTAAAAAAAAATATGGAGATAAAATACATAGTATTATATTAGGATATTCAAACCAATTAACAGAAATATATATTGAATACTCATCTCAGATAGATGAATTACCAATAATAATATCATATTGTTTAAATAATAAACAACATAGTGAATATTTTTTAATAAAAAATTCAAATAACTATAAGAATGAATTTATTAATTTAATAAAAGAAAAAATAACATTTTCGTATACGAATAAATTTTATAATAGTGGATGGTATAAAAATGGTGAAAATAGTATGGTGTACCTTATAATAAAAAAAAATTCATTTAAAAAAACATTAAGAAATTTATGTTATGTTATAAATCCAAAAGAAAAAAAAATAATAGATGAGTGGTTTGATGAAAATAAAAACAATACTATTAATGTAATTGGATATAAAATAAATAATGGTAATTTAACTTTAAATATATATGGAGTAAAGTTATCTTTGTTTTTTAGGTTATTTCTAAATATAATAAGAATTTAATAAAAAATAAAATGGGAAATTTATACAATTATGTATTTTGGTATAATGAATATCAAGATCTATGGTACGCAATTGATCGTAATACGGAAAATGATTTCTTTAATGGAAATCGTGAAAAATCCATATATTATAAATCAAAAGAACATTCAACGTTAGTGGAACTATTAACGAAAGAAAGTGTTTTTGAAAAATATAATCAGGTTAATAAATAAAACAAATATATAATATGTATTCAACTTATTTAAAAGTATGTCAAAAAAATTATATATCACATAATAATGATGTAAATAATGCTGACATACCTAAACGTTTTAAAAAAGATCTTATTTTAGACTTAAATGAACTTTTAACAGAAGAAGAATTTAAGTCTAAAATTAAAACAAATAATAAATTTGCAAAGTTATGGGGAATAGAACATTGACCTTTAAAGATGAAAAAGGTAATAAACACACATACTTAGTCGACCCAACAGGTTTTTTTATTAGGTATTGGATTGGAACAAAATTAATATTTTAAAAAATGAATAATTCATTAGATAAGCAGTATACAGATCTCCTTCAAGATATACTTGATAATGGAGTAAAGAAGAAAAACAGAAAAAGTTAAAAAAATTAATCCCAATGAAAACAGAATCTTTTTATAGATCATTATTAGAAGATAATTCATTAATTACACATTTAGACCTAATTGATTTTTTTCATGAACAAAGCTGATTTTAATTATAAAACTAATTTAAAAAAAATATTAGATAATGGTTGTTGGGATATTGACCCAAGACCTAAATATAATGATGGTACGCCAGCTCATTCCAAATTTATAACAGGTGTATTTGAAGAATATGATATATCAAATGAAGAGTTTCCAATACCTACTTTAAGAAATACCGCAATTAAAACAGGAATAAAAGAAGTTCTTTGGATTTATCAAAAACAATCATCTTCATTAGATGACGCTCATGGTATGGGTATAAAATGGTGGGATGAATGGGATATTGGTGACGGCACAATAGGACAAAGATATGGTGCAACGGTTAGTAAATGGAAATTAATTGATAATTTATTGGATGGTTTAATTAATAACCCATTTTCAAGAAGACATATTATTACATTATACCAACAATCTGATTTGAACGAAACTAAAGGATTAGACCCTTGTGCATACGAAACATTATGGTCAGTAAGAAATGTTGATGATAAATTATATTTAGATTTAACACTTGTTCAACGTAGTTCAGATTATATAGTTGCAAATGCAATTAATAAGGGTCAATATTTAGCGTTACAAATGATAGTTGCTGGTCATTGTGATTATAATTTAGGTAAATTTTGTCACTTAGTACAAAATTTACACATATATGACAGACATATCAATGCAGTTAATGAATTATTAAATAAAACACCATTAAATGATTACCCAATGTTCCATTTAAAAGAAAAAAAGAATTTTTATGATTACACAATTAACGATTTTGAATTCATAAATTTTGATAAACCAACACCATTAATTAGTGAATTAGAACTAGGTATATGATTTTTTTTGAATTACACATATAAATAATTAAATTATGGATTTTCATATCGGACAAATAGTTTATCATAGAGATGTCTATGAACATAGAGAACCACTAGAAATAGTTGGTATTCGTAAAGATCAATTAGAACTCGAAGGTGATTATAGTGGAATGTATAATATAAAACAACGATCATGGTTACCAATAAAAGGTGTTTCAGTTGTGTATAATTATGCATATAAAAAGAAATGTAGAGACACTGCGGTTGCAATTGAAGAATTGGCAAAACCGGTTGATAGAAATGGAGACACAATGACAAGTACAATGTTTGACTTACTTGATATGGTATTTAAATTAACAACCGATGTTTCATATAACCCCGAATGTTAAATTATGGAAGAAACAAAATTATGTGATAAACATGGAATTTTACATCCAGTAAATGTACCATGTCCAAAGTGTTTAGAGGAAAAAAATAACTAGTATTTATTATTAATAAATATTTAGTTATTATGTTAAAAAAGTTTAATGATTACATTGCAGATAAGTTATCTTTGATATTATCAATGATGACAACATTTTATATTGTCACAGCACTGGTAATAATACCATTATTTTATCCTGGTGCTCCGACAACACTTGTGACATGGGCACAATATCTTTGTTCAGTTGTTTTTCAGGGGATTGCATTACCAGTATTAGGGTATACCGCAAGAAAATCGTCAGATAAATCTGATAAAATGATGGAACATATATTAAAATTAACTAAAGATATTGATGTTCTTGTTAAACATATTGAATCACAAGAAGATGTTATCGAATCTAAAGTTGAAGAGATTTTAAAAAAAACAAATGAGGACACCATTTAAATTATATAGAAAAGATGATATACTATTTATTTATCATCAACAAGAATTAATAGATATTTTATCTCTTCAAATTGCATCATTACCAATGCCATCAGGACAATTATTTTATCTTGATTATGTTGGTTCAATAGAACATATTGATGTTGATATATGTATTACATTACCAATTTCATATAGAGAATCATTTAAATTAAAAAGAAAAAAACGTTAATATGTATTACACGATCATCCCAATCATCATATATTGTCTAAGTGGTATATGTGATGCAATTATGGACACATTATCCCACCACTATAATATCAGTATTTTTAGAGATAAAAATCAATTATTTTGGAATCCATTATTTAGTTGGAAGAATAAATATGTTGATGGAAATCCTAAGAACGGTTTGGTAAAATGGAAAATTTTTACTATATTTGTTACTAAACCAGTACAATTAACAGACGCATGGCATTTCTTGAAAATGATGAGAGAAATTTTTAATGGTGTTGCAATTGTACTAGCAGGATTCATAACATTTCATTATGGAATAATATTACTTTTATCATATCTTTTGATATTAGGTATTACAAGAAATTTTATGTTCAGTTTATTTTATGATAGACTTTTAATTAAAAAGTAATGAAAATTAGATTAAGTATTTTAGACGATAATGACAATACACTAGCATCTACTACCATTGATAGAAATAAGTATTACAGGACACGTATTGAACATGGTAAAGGACTTTTAGATGATGTTCATAAACAATTGTCTGAAGAATTTTTACCACATGATCTACCGGGGTTTGCTGCATTCTTTATGGAAAGAGAAGAGGACGGTGGAACTTTTGGTTCTTTAAATCTTAGATTAAAGACAAAAGTAATACCAGCATATCTTAGTGATGATTTTGTTGAGACTTTTGGTAAAAGAATAACATCACTAAGTTCACTACCAGGTGTGGGACTTACTGAACGAGAAATAGATGAGTTTTTAATTCAAAGAACTGATAATCCGCAAATATAAGGAATTTAAATGAGAATTTTTAAATTATATAGAAAAAATGAGTTCTCTAGTGAACTTTACCCACATCAATTAAAATTGTTTAATGTTTTAAATGATGATTCATATAATAATATCGTAATACAACAAGAAAGACAAGTTGGTATCACATATCTTTTATCTTATTATGTGAAACATCTTATTCAGAATAATATAAATTTAAATATTTTATTTGTATTACCAAATATTGAACAATATAAAACAATTTTAAATATGATTAATAATGGTAATATTTTACAAGGAATATATTATAACATTACGTATTTTAACGGTTGTAAAGTACGTTTTTGTACAGAAAATACTTTTTTAAGTACGATTCATGGTAAAAGTTTTAATGTCATTATTATTGATAATATTGATTCATATCATGATAATAACATAGATCGAATCACTAACTCAATACCTTATCATTTAAATCAAAATTATGTTAAAATGATTTTAACATGTAATACCCTACCAAATAATTTCATGATTAATACTATTATTAAGGAATCAAATGATATTGATAGCAACTGTTTTTATTCACACATTATATAAAATTAAATAAAATGAAAAGTATAAACCCACCAATTAGATATTATGGAGGTAAATTTAACATGGCAAATAACATAATTCAACATTTTCCATTAAATAGTGAATACGACACATACGTTGAGGCGTATGGAGGTTCTTTTAGTATAGGTCTTAAAAAAGAACCATCCAAAATTGAAGTATATAATGATTTGGAACAAAATGTTTATTCATTATATAAAGTAATATCTGACAAAGATATGTTTGAATCATTCAAACAAAAATGTGATTTAACAATCTATTCTGAGGATCTAAGAAAGGATTTCAAAGAGAAATTGAAATTTGATGACTTGGATATAATCACCAGGGCATTCTATTTCTTCTATGTTAATAGAACCTCACATAATGGTATTGGTGGATTCTCAATGAATTCTAGTATTCGTAGAGGTATGAGTAAAGCGGTATCCGATTTTTTATCATGTATTGATAGATTACCTGAATTACATGATAGATTATCAAGAGTAATTGTATCAAATACCGATGGTGTAAAGTTAATAAAAAAATATGATGGTCCAAATAATTTATTATATTTGGATCCACCATATGAACAATCCACTAGAACATCTGCTAGATATAAAGTCGATATGGATAGAAATGGTCATATTGAGTTCTTGGATGCAGTAATTGAAAGTAAATCTAAAATCATTATTAGTGGTTATGAATGTGATTTGTATGACCGACTAACAGATAATGGGTTTAAAAAACTAAACTTTGAGGTTAAAACAATTGATGGTAACTTCAATAAAAAGACAAAGGTTGAAACGTTATGGATGAATTATTAATATTTAAAAGGGAGAAATAAATTCTCCCTTTTTTAATTACCTACCTTGACCTCTATAAACTTTTTTGTTTTCATGTTTGTTAAAAGATTTTTTTGCTTTACCACCTTTTCTTTTACCAAATGTAACTTTGTTTGAGGATACACCACCTTTTGCTTTTGCTGCCATAGTTATTATTTTTTCAATAAATATTTGGTGATTATATTTTTTAAACATATATTTGCTATAAATAAATTTTACTCAATGGAGACACTATTAGAACAGATTTTTGATTATGCGGTTATTACACCATTTAAGAATTATAGTGATTTAAGTGAAAGACGTAAATCAATGAATACTTTTGTGGGTGAAATTGATGAAATTGATGAAATTGATGATGAAGATTTTTTTGGTAATAAAACTTTACATAGTAATATCAGATTTATAAATAGTGAAAATAAAATTGGTAAATTTGTTATTTTAACTCATAGAGAACCAAAGAAGGATACCAAATTCTTTTATAGTGGGGTTGAAAATCTTGGTGAAAAAATTCAGATAAACTTTGCATATAAACATCCTAGTGTCAATACAAATAGTTTATATACAAATAAGGAAGAAACCATAAAAAAACATTTCATTAACCCATTTTCCGAGGTTAATTTAATTAGATTGAGTAGATCTATTCGTATTAAAGGTGATAGAATTACTATTAAAATATATAGACAAGAAAAAAAGAGAGATATTTTTTGTAGATTTTATCGCAAAGTAACATCTGTCCATTCAGTAACAATTGATAAAAATTTTAATTTTATCACTCTTTCTATAAAAAAAACTTCAAATTCAAATAAAAAAATTTTTAGAAAAAATTCATTTAAAACATTTCAACAAATTATCACAACAAATTATGGACTATTTGGTAAGAAAACAAATTTAATCCCATCACATTATGATGAATTAACTAAAGATTTTGATAATATCTTTAATGATGAAGAATTTTATGATGTGGTATGTCGTGAATTAGGAATTACAAGAACTGATGTTACCGATAGACACAACTTTTTTGATTCATTTATAAAAAAGTTTGTTGAACGTAAAGGTATTAAAGTACCTAATGATTATAAAGACCTTTTAATTAATTTTTACCCAACACAGAAATTCTTAAAAAAGAATGAAAATAAATTAATTGCTAGTATTTTAGATTATTTTGGATATAAATCCAAATCAACAATTAAATTATTTCATTTAGTACCTAATATTGATATTAGTTTTTTTATTCTTGTATGTAGTTTAATTGGTAATGATTATTCAAAGTATATTGCTAATTTAAGGTTAGAACTGTTTAAATTAGAAAATAAAAAAGAAAGAAATAGTGGAAAACAAAAAGAACTACATAATAAATCATTTTATCGTGAAATAAATAATAATAATAACTTAATATTGGAAGACAAAGAAAAAGAAAATCTTATACATATATTAAATTCAATTGAAAATATAAACAATGTAGATGCATTTATAGGTGAATATATTGATCATCTTATGATGATTAGAAAAATAAGAGATTATATTCCGGAATTTATTATTAGATCTAAGACATATTCTGATTTCAATACTGAACATCTTGAATTATCTAAGATGATGTTGGAAATAAGAAAGGGTTGGGTGATAGAATATGAATTTAATGAAAAGATGGTAGAGGATGTTGAAACACCAATTGAGGTTCTTAAAGATAAGGAAAAAATAACCCTATATCCTCACATACTTAAAAGAGAAGAAGAGTATGCGGAAGAAGGTGCATTTATGCATCATTGTGTTGGTACTTATGCAGATAGACAAAGTTCTATTATCATTTCATTAAGAACTGAAGATAAATCAGATAGAGTAACTTCTGAATTTTTAACACAAACAGGAATGAGAGTACAATCAAGACATTTCTGTAATGCAGATCCACCAGAATATTTTAAAATTGCATTGGAATTATTATGTGATAAGACCAATAAATATGCAAGGTATGGTATGTTAAATTCATTGTCAAAAAAGAAAGTTAGGGCAAAGATTAATGGTATTGAAGTTAAATCTGAAATACCACCACCACGAACAGATATCGAATTTAACAGGGTATGGCTTGGAGAACAATTTTTTATCTAATATTTTTTTAATCAAACTCATTACATTATATTTGCATAATGGAAAATAAAACATCGTACAATTTAGGTAATCACTATGTTAATTTAAAAACAAGTACTGTGGTTAAATTACATGAAGTATTTACAGTATATACTGAAAGTGGTCCTATTGACCTTAAAATAGAGATAACAGGTGATTTTTGTGATATTCCAAAAGAATATCATGAAGTATTCTTAAATGTATTAACCTCAAAGTATTTAAATAAAGTATCTTTCGGAGAAAACCCATTTTCTCAATGTAAACCAGTAATAAAAAGAAAATGGTTCCAGTTTTGGAAGTCAAAATATTTTATACAATGATAGATTATTTATTTTTATTTTACATTATAATGATGATTCTTCTTCTATATTTTTTATGGGAAGCACCATTATTAGATGAAAGTGGAAATGTTATAGTAAAAGAAAAAAAATTAAAAGACCTTTTTAAAAAGAAAAAGTATGACAATAATAATTAGTATTATAATTTCATGTACAATTGCTGGTTTAATTGGATATTTTTGGGGTAAAGGAATTGATCACATGAAAGAAAATCATCCTGATTATAATGGTGAGGATTTTTTAAATTAAAAAAAAACTTAGAGAATCACATTTAGGTATAAAACCATCGGAAGAGTCAATAAAAAAAATGTTAGAAACAAAAAGATTAAATAAATTAAAAAAAAATGAATAATGATTTAGGATTTACACCCGGTTCAAAATATGTACATTTTACGAAGTATGGTAGTATAAATTTTGGTGAAGTTAAATGGTTTGGTTATCAAGAAATAGTTGATGGTGAATTGGGAATACATTATAATATTCCTTATATATCAACAATGAAAAATTTCCATTTATCATTGGATGGTTCTGATGGTAAGGTATATAAAATAAGTCATGATATGACACCGGAAGAATTGGAAAAGTGGAAAAAAATAGGACAAGTTAGGTATGGTAAAGAATATGCCTCAAGTAAACTTATTGAAGCGTTAAAGAAAAAAATGAATAATGACAACAATATTTCTTGATATTGACGGAGTTATAACAACTCATTATGAAATGATGCAAAGCCAAAGAAAATTTTGGTTAAAGAATCCTGATGCAAAAGAAATGAGGATACCTTATCATTTTAATAAGAAGTGTGTTAAAATATTAAATGAAATACTTCAAGAAACTGAATGTCAGATTGTGTTATCTTCAGATTGGAGACATCATTGGACTTTAGAAGAATTGGATAAAATATTTAAGTGGAACAAGGTTATTCAATCACCAGTAGATGTTACTGGTAACCATCCAATCTCTTTTGGAGATTTGGAAAAAGATCGTGCTAACGAAATTGATTTATACATAAAAGAACATAATATTACTGATTATGTAATACTGGATGATTTACCATTATCAGTATATTTAAAAAATGGTAATTTTATTATCTGCAAAGATACAGAAGGATTAAAACAAACCAATCATAAGAATAAAATCCTTAATTTAATAAATAAAACTATAAAATAAACTAGGATTTCCTTATATTTATATATTATGAGGAAAATGACTTTAAAAGAGGAATTGGAGAGAATTCATACCTTAACCTATGGTGAGAAAATCTTATCTGAAAATGGTTTCTTGGATAAGATTTTACATTTTGGGGATTATGTAAGTGACCAAACAAGAAAATTTGACGATCCGAAGAAAGCGGATTATGTTTCCAATGATGTTGGTGATTTTTATAATACTTTAGAAAGTATTGATTCCAATATTTACCAACAGAAATTAGGTACAATGGAGTATCAGAAAGAAGTTGAAACAATACAAATAGCACTAATACTTCTTGGTTATCCTCTACCACAATATGGTGTTGATGGTTTATTTGGACCCGAAACCGCAACTGCTGTTAATAAATTTAAGAAAGACAATAATATTTCTGATACTTTAAGTGAAAGTACATTAGATTCCCCTTTACCAACAACAATGGTTACACAACCATTTGGTGTATCAAATAACCATGAATCAAGTCATCCTGGTGTTGATTTGAGAGCAATGTCAGGAACAAAAGTACAATCACCAGCAAATGGTACTGTCATAAATGCTGAATTTTCAAATACTGCATGTGGTGGTACTGTAACAATAAAACATGATGACCATTTCCAAAGTAGATATTGTCATTTAAAAGAAATTAATGTTACACCAGGACAAACTGTATCACAAGGTGATCTTATTGGTATAAGTGGTGGTAATAAAGGAGATAAAGGTGCTGGTAATTCAACCAGTGCACATTTACATTTTGAATTAAAGAAAGATGGTCAATTAGTTGATCCATTGGATTATATTGATAAAAGTGGTTTCAAATTAGATTCCATGATTAATATAACAAAATCTGTCATCACACCAGCAATGGTAAAGGTTTTAATTGAAAAATTAAGAGAAAAGGGTGTTACACCTGATGAATTAAGTAAGTATATTGATGTGGTTAAAACTGGAGGTGGAGATAATTTAACCGATTTGGATTTGACAACAAAAGAAGGATATGACCAATATTCTCAAATTTGTCAGACATATCTTAATTCAGTTAATCCAAACGCTGGAATTAGTGGTGATATGTTGGCATATGGTGCAAAACAAGCATACTATGAATATCACAAATATGTTCCACCTGAATTGGCATTATCACAATTAACTGTTGAAGGTGGTTTAAGTAAAGATCCTAATGCAAAACCAATTAGAACAAAGAATCCTTTTGATGTTGGTAATACGGAAACAGGAACTAAAGAATTTGCATCTATTCAACAAGCAATAAATGAATATTATTTATTAATTGCAAAAAATTACATTGGAAAGGGTAAAACTGCGAGTGATTTATTTAAGAATTTCGTTAATAAAGATAATCAAAGATATGCTGCTGAAACTAATTATGAAACTGAAATTAGTAAAGTTGCAAGTAGGGTGAATAATATATCTAAACAAATTATTAATCAGAATAAAACAAACGTTTAAAAATAAACTATTTATATATAAATAAAAAAAATGAAAGAAATACTTAAAAAAGATTTATTAAGGATAATAAATGAAGAAGATGAAAATGATGAAAATGATGACTTTTATGATGATTCAGAAGTTAATGATCCTAGACTTTCATCTTATAAACCAACAAGAAATGCACCAGCTACAAATTGGAAAGATAGTGATGAAATAACAAAGGCAGACTCCGGTAATGATTTAAAAAAAAGAGTTAATGTAACAGGTAGAAAAATAGAAACAAATACTCCAATTTATAAAGGTGGGACATATGTTGGTCGTACAATATATGACCGAGTAGAAGAAAGAGAAGTACCGGTAATTTATGTTGATCCTGCTGATGGACCTACTGTCGATGAATGGATTAATAAATACCCAGAAGTGTTTGAGGAACTTAAAGAAAAATATGGTATGGATTTAACTTGGACATCAGGATCTTTACCGAAGTTCCATCCTAGAAAAAAGGCAATTGTTTTAAATCCTATATTTCATGGGGGTAAAGGTGCGGTTATCAATACCGAAACAAAATTTGAAACACCCGCATCTGAGTCAAAAATGAACAAATTGAATCTTTATTCAATCGTGAGAGATGCAATTGCAGAAAGATCACCTATGGTAAAAGTATATAAAGATTTAATGTTACCTGAAATTAATGTAAAAAGGGAGTTTTTAAATAGACATGAAGGTAAAATGACTAATTTTAATCTCCATTTACAGTCTCATGGTTATTTAGTGTTTGGTACACCAACAGAAGATATGGATGCCGATGGTAATATGATACCACTTGATCCTGATGTTCAAAATATACCAGAGGGTGTTTCACAATATTTAGATACATTGGTTAAAAAAATGTCAGGTATTGATGTTGAAAATTTAAAAACAATACACACTGCGAGACAACATAACAAAATTTATAACAATTGGGGTATTGACCAAACTAGTATGGAAAATATTAGACGTAAATTTAATGAAAAAACTCAAAAAGGTTTCACACCATATTATGGATTAAATTATTTAGGTAGAGTTCCCGATAATGTTACTATGAGTATTTTTGATAGATTAACAATTGTTGGGAGAATTAAAAATAATAATACTGGTGATTTATGTTATGGAACTAATAGTGATATTAATTTAAATAATGTTCAAAAAAGTGAAGATCAAATAAAAGAAGAAATTGTAAAAGTTTATACTGATTTAGAAAATGGTTCTAATGATTATTATCTTGAATTAAGATCTGAGTTTATTGTTAAATATGGTCAAAAACTAAAAGAAGACCCTCGTATTGGTCAATATTTAAATGATAAATCATTTAATAGAACTGAAAAAGTACCATTAAATAAAGATACTTTTGCAATCGGTAAGTTTAGACGTGAAAATGATATAATAGAAAGACCAAGATTAATAACAGAAGTACCAGAAGTTAGATTCGCATTAATTGCGATGTTAGAGGATCTTTCAAATGATATTAAATCAATTGATCTTAGTGACATGTTAATGAAAGTTAGTGTACCAATTGAAGGTGGAAATGAACTTTATGAACATCAGATAAATCAAATAATTAAAAATGTCATAAAAGAAATAATGTACAAATAAAAAAATTAATCCTGAGAAATCAGGATTTTTTTTTGCCATTTAAATATTTCCTCCTATATTTGCTCTCGTAAGAAAAAAAATATTAATTATGGCACGTATTGATGAACTTCGTAAACAACATCCAGATTTAAATGTCTCTTTTTTAGACATCATTGTCAGTTTAGACCCAACAAGTACTTACAAGTACACCGACTTCATTATTAAGTCAATTAAAAAAGAAGTCAATATTGATGAAGTTAAAAGAGAGTTAGCTTCTCACTTCTTAACAAAAAAAGAATCCGAATGTCTTAGTTTGTTTGAAGAACATTCCAAAGCAAAACGTTTGGAAAAACTTGATATCACTCAATACAAGTCTTTTGAGGATTTGGATATCGCAGTTAAGAAAGCTGACGAAGCAGTTAAATTGAAGCGTCTTGAGAAAGAAGTTGCAAAACTTTATGAAACTGAGGATTGGTTAGTTTTAACACCATTGAGTTATGAAGCATCTAAATCATATGGTGCAAATACCAAATGGTGTGTAACACAAGAATCACATTACAAACGTTATCAAGATAGTCATAGAATTTTCTTCATTTTAAGTAAGAAAACAAATGATAAATTCGCTGTGTCTAGAGAATTTAATGATCCAAAAAATATCCAAGCTTGGTTGGCTGATGATGAGGAAACTTCACCAATGTTGTTACCAATACCTTTCGATGTAATGGGTAAAATCATTGAGGAAGTGAAGAAACCAAAAGAACAATTATATAACACAAAATAGGATTTTCAGAAAAAGTGTTTCCGGAAATTGTAAGACACCCTACTAATTGTCAATTAATAACTCATAGTGAAAATATTAAAAAAAGTAGAAAAAATAATGATAGTATAATTATATTAAATGATTTATTTGAAAGAATAAAAAAATGGGATATTGATTATTATGAACAAGAAAAATGTCTTTGTTTAATCATTTCATATCAAAATGGTGAAAGGTATGACAAAAAAAATTATATAAAAAATTATTTTGAAAATTAAAAATAATAACTTATATTTGTATAAATAAAATTAAATTAATGAATAAAATTATTTTGTCCGAGGATTCCAATGTTTGGATTACCTCGGACACTTAACACACTTTTCACATAAAAATATATGTCGTGGTGTAACCAATTGGAGAACTGAAGATGGAAAAATACCAATAGAACAAACAAGGGATTTTCAAAATCTCGATGAAATGAATAATGCGATTGTTAATAATATTAATAATGTTGCAGGTCAGGATGATATTTTAATCTGTTTGGGAGACTGGTCATTTGGTGGGATTGAACAAATCTTTGAATTTCATAGGAGATTAAATTGTAAAAATATTCATTTGATTTATGGTAATCATGACCATCATATTGAAAATAATAGGGAAAATTGTGGAGATTTATTTCTTTCAACATCTCATTATAAAGTTTTTCAATACTGTGGTCGTAACTTCAAAGTTATGCATTACCCAATTAGTTCATGGGATGGTTTAAATAAAGGTCATATTCATCTTCATGGACATGTACATTTACCAAATCATTTGAAATTTGGTAAAGGTAAAAAAATGGATGTTGGTATGGATGGTCATCCAGAATTCAGACCTTACAATTTAAAAACAGAAATTATTCCCTTAATGGATAAAAGAGAAATAAAATCTGATCTTTTATTTGACCATCATAGTGATGATATGAAAAATGTCGTTGGATAATAATTCTTTTTCCCTTTTTTAAAATATTTAATAATATGACAAAAAGGGAAATAAAAAAAGAGAATAGAATTCAAATAGGTAAGAAAACCCGTAAGATGAATCAAAAAAAAGGTTTTCATAAGAAAAAGACATAATCCAAGATATTTATATAAAAAGAATAAATGAAAAAAGTTATAAAATTAAAACAATCAGATGTTACACAAATTGCCATGAATATTCTTGAACAACAAGATGAGTTTAATGGTGGTAAAGTCGTTAAAATGAATGATAAACCTAATGTTATTAAATTAGGTGTATTCCAATCAAAAGAAGATCCAAATATTTTATATTTGTGTAAAATAAACGATGATGGTTCATTGGAAATGATAGATAAGAAAACGAAACAAGATTTCGGAATGAATCAAGTAAGACAAGCGGCAGAATAATCACTATAAAAACCAAAATGTAAACCCACATATTTTTATGTGGGTTTTTTGTTTTATTAAACTTTTTCCATTATATTTGCATCATGGAAAAAAATTATAATTTATTTGTTGACCTTGACGGAGTTCTTGTTGACTTCAATAAAGGTTATTATGATTTAACCGGTATTGATATTGGTGATAATCATTATAGTAGTCCAGAATTCTTTGCACCGATAACTAAAGCAGGTGTAAAATATTGGGAAAATCTTGAATGGACTCCTGATGGAAAAGAACTATGGAATTATGTTAAAAAATGTAATCCAAAACTTTTATCAGCACCAACAAGAGATCATAGTTCAATTGTTGGAAAGAAATTATGGGCACAAAGAGAACTACCAGGTGTCCATTTAATATTAAGAAGTGCTGGTAGAAAAAAAGAATTTGCAAACCCTGAATCAATATTAATTGATGATAGGGAAAGTAATATCAATGATTGGAATGAATCAGGTGGTATTGGAATATTACATACCTCAACAGAAGATACTATTAAACAATTAAAAAAATTGGGACTATAACATTTTTTTTTATAATATCTTTTTACTATATTTGATAAAATTCATTATATGGAAAGAGAGATAAAAGGTTACATTAAATTCACAGAAAAAAAGGCGGTTACAAAACCATTAGAAGGAAAAGAAGGTTTCATAGAAACGTGGAGTACCAATGAGAACGCAGGAGACCAAACTTTTTTTAATTATAAAGGTCGAAGATTCCGTTTAATTTCAAGAGTAGAAAAAAAATCATAAAGAAATCCCTTCGGGGATTTTTTTATTCCATATAATTCACCTATATTTGCAATATGATAGACAATATAAACATAATAAAGAATTTACTGAATTTTGAAAATCCTGGAGATTTTTATTATCTACTCATTTTACGCAGAAAAAAAGATCAACCAGAAGAAGAAAGAAGTAATCATCAATCAGTACGAACAATAAAAACTTATTGTATCGAAAGTATTGATTATTTGGATCAAAGATATGAAGAAATTAAACTTCTATGTGAGGTTTTTAAAGCAAGGGCATATATCCATGTTCAAAAACAAAATCATAGAGATGTTTCATTAAACCTGATGGGTGAATTGGTTGAAAGAATTAAATCCAATTCATATAATCAAAAAAACATTTTTGATAGTGTTGTAGGACAATTAAAAACTCATGAAAAGAGATGGATTGTTGATATAGACACCAAGGATGATGAATATATTAATAAATTAATATTGGATTTAAGTAAATTAAAACCAGAAGGTGATAAGGTTGAACATATTGTTCCAACTAAGAATGGTTATCATTTAATAACAAAGAAATTTGATATGTTGAATTTTAGTAAACAATATCATGGGGTCGATGTTCAAAAAAAGAACCCCTCGATTTTGTACTATCCTAACAGTTTAGAAAAAAATTAATAATATGGCAATATACCGAGCACCAGAAAATATCGCATTAAGAGATAGAAACAGAAAATCTGTTTTTTTAGCGGGTTCAATTATGGGTGAAAATGGTGATTTATGTGAAGATTGGCAGACACCATTAGAGAAAACATTTCATGATAATGGATTTGATGTGTTCAATCCTAGACGTTCAACGTGGGATTCAACGTGGGAACAAAAATTTAGTAATCCACAGTTTTTCCAACAAGTAACTTGGGAGTTAAATGCCCTAGAACAAGCAGATATGATTGTTATGTATTTTGACCCAAATACAAAATCAATAATTTCTATGATGGAATTGGGTGCACATAAAGATTCTGGTAAAATTTATGTTGTTTGTCCTGATGGGTATTGTAGAAAAGGAAACGTTGAAATATTTTGTTGGTTTTATAACATCCCATTGTATAATACATTAGATACATTATTATTGGATTTAAATATCTAATTATGAAACATTCTGAATTAAGGGAAACTAATTATTGGACAACTCAAGAAGGTAAACGTATTCTTGTTAAAGATCTTACAGATAGTCATTTGTCTAATATTATAAATTTTCTATTGAAAAAAAAATATTTTAGAGGTATGTATATGACATTATTACAAGAACAGTTCTATCGAAAAGAAAAAAATTTGGTTAATGGTAAGGAAGTAAGAAAACCTTTTAAATTAAAAAGAAAAAAAGATTTGGGTAATTAAAATTTATCACTTATATTTGCATAACATTAAAAAAAAATAAATGAACAATCAATGGGTTAAGACCTCTAATGATTTCTACATTAGAGAAGTTTCACAGAACGTGGAAAAATTAGAAAGGGGGGTTTATAAATTAAATCTAAATGAGAAAACTGGTGAATTATATGTTACACTTATTGACGATTCATTTAAACTTCCATCTAAGGTATATGGTATTGAATCTAATTTTATTAATCGTGTTAAGAAAACATACGATAGTACCAGTTCAAACTTGGGTATCCTTATGAATGGGGTTAAAGGTACTGGTAAAACAGTTACCGCAAAACAAATTTGTAATTTATTAGAATTACCAGTTATTATTATTCATAAGGGATATAATAATATACCAAATTTTATTAATGATATTCAACAAAATGTTATTATATTTGTTGATGAATTTGAAAAAGTTTTTAATCAAAGAGAAAATAAAGATGAAGAAATCTTAACCATTATGGATGGTGCTTTGGATAATGGTTATCGTAAGGTGTTTATATTTACAACAAATAACTTATACATCAATCAAAATCTTTTACAACGTCCAGGTCGTATTAGATATTTAAAGACATATAAAGATTTAACATTATCTGTTATTACAGAAATTGTTGAAGATAGATTGGTACACAAAGACCTTAAAGAATGTACAGTTGATTTCATTTCAACATTGGAAACTATTTCTGTTGATATTGTTAATGCAGTAATTGATGAAGTTAATATTCACAATGAAGATCCATTGAACTTTAAAGATGTCTTCAATATTAAAATGTTGGATGATAAATTTAATGTGTTTATCACCAAACAACCAAATAATCTTACTGAGTTATATAGAGGTGATGCAACAATCTCACCAAGAAAAATAACAATGGATTCAATTGGTGATGAATTCTATGTAAATGACGTATATCTTGGTGAAATTTTGTCTGTTTTATCTAATGATACATTTATCATTGAAGAAACAGATAAGGACAATAACGTGAAACATGTTCAATATAGTGTTGAACCAGCAAAACAAAAACATTTTTCATTCATGTCATATTAAAATTTAAATTATGGAATTTTTATCTATTTTTTCAGCAGTCTTTTTTCTTTTATTATTTGGGTATTGTTTAGCAACAATATTAACCAATTATGGTCGTTATAAATACTATAAATCAACTTATGAAAAGTTGGTTAACAAAGATTTTATCTTTGAATATAGAACCAATCTTGAGGGTTTAAATGATATTTATACCTTTACTCATAAAGAGAAAAATACTTCATTATTATCTAATGATGATGATGATAGTAATATTTTAATTTTTATTAAAGAGAATGATAGTATATCAATTAAATTAAGTGGTGGTGATTTGGAGTACATTCATAATGGATCATTAACTTATTTTGACCCATATACCTTATATTGGTATCTTAAATTTAAGATATGGTTTAATAATAATAAAAAAGATTTCACTAAAACTTTTAATGAAAGATTTGATGAAGTTTTTCCTAAAAAAGTTGGTGGATAAAAAATTATCCCTTATGTTTGCATAACAATAAAAATAAAAGTAAAAAAATGGAAAAAAATCCCTTGTTATTAACAGATGGTTATAAAACCTCTCATCACAAAATGTACCCGGAGAACACGACTTGTGTTTATTCTAATTTCACATTAAGAAATGTAAAATACATGCCAGAAAACGCAAAACAAATAGTTGTGTTTGGTGCTCAGTATACAATGAAGTATATTGACGAAATCTATAAAAAGAATTTCTTCGATAAACCAAAAGAACAGGTTATCGGTGAAGCTAAGAAATACCTTTCAAGTTATTTGGGTTGTGGCTATGATGTTACACACTTTGAAAAACTTCATGATTTGGGTTATTTACCTATTCGTGTTAAGACTTTGAAAGAAGGTACTATTGTTGGTGAAAAAATACCAGTATTGACAATATATAACACACACCCTGAGTTCTTCTGGTTACCAAACTTCCTTGAAACATTGATCTCAAGTTTGATATGGAAACCAGTACATTCCGCATCATTGGCATTTGGTTATAAAAAAATATTAACCGATTGGGCAAAGAAAACCGATAAAAATAATCTTGGTTTTGTTAATTTCCAAGGTCATGATTTTAGTTTCAGAGGGATGCAACATCCTGAAAGTGCAATATCTTCAGGTTTAGGTTTCTTGACCAGTTTCTCTGGTACTGATACAATCCCTGCATTACAAGCATCGCAATATTATTACAATTCTGAAAACGTTGGGTTTAGTGTTCCGGCGACAGAACATTCTATTTCATGTTCACATTTAGACTATAATGAAGTGGAAATAGAAGAAGAATATTTAGTTACATATGACGACAACAATAATAAAATCTCAGAAATTTTAATAAAGATGGTGTAAATAAAAGAATTAAAAAAGAAGAATTAGATAAATATCTATTTGATGGTTGGAACTTAGGTTTACTAAAAAATAAAAAATAAAAAATGAAAAAAGTAATTGAAAAAAGAAAAGTAGTTAAAAAAGTTATTAATGAGAGACCATATATAAGTCATATTCTCAAAACTTACCCAACTGGTATTGTTAGTTTAGTGTCAGATCAATTTGATTTATGGAAAATGATAACAGTATTTCTTCCGGAATTTAAAGACTTAATTCTTTCAAGAGATGGTAAATTGGTAATCAGACCTGATAGTGGTAATCCGGTGGATATTATTTGTGGAACTTACAATAAGGAAAAAGATGGTATTTTAATTCCTTGTGATGGGGGTTTTAATTCAAATAGTGGATTTAAAACCTCTGATTATCCGAATAAACCTGATACTAAAGGGGTAATCGAATTACTTTGGGATGTATTTGGTGGTACTGTAAATGAACAAGGCTACAAGGTATTAGATCCACATATTGGAGCAATCTATGGAGATTCAATTACATTGGAACGTGCAAATGAAATCTGTAAAAGATTGGAAGCAAAAGGATTTGCATCAACAAACATTGTATTGGGTGTTGGTTCATATTCAATGGGTTACGCAACCAGAGATAACCAAGGTGGAGCAGTTAAGGCAACTTATGTTGAATTAACAAGTAACATTGGTAAATCAATTGGTGAAGTTGGAACAATGGATACTCCACAAGTAATCGGAAGGGTAATATTCAAAGACCCAATTACTGATGATGGTACAAAGAAATCTGCAAAGGGTCTTTTGTATGTCGGTAAAAATGAAAATGGTGAATATTACCTTGAAGATAATGTTTCTTGGGAGAAAGAACGTACTGGTGAATTAGAGACAATTTTTGATGATGGTGTTTTGGTTAAAGAAACTTCATTATCTGAGATAAGAGAAAGATTATCTCAATATCTTTAATTAAAAATAAATTTGGGGAATTGAAAAATTCCCCTTATTTTTGCTCCATAAATAACAAGTATGATACGGATAACAAAAATTATTGACAGAAAAAAGATTTTTGATTATTTGAGTTATCCAATAGTTTGTAAAGTTGAATTGAATAATCGGGAAAACAATTTAAAGAACCCGAATGTCTGTAAGATATATCTATATCTTGATACACAGGTTAAAAATTCAAATATAGAACGATTACATGCCATTTTTGGTTCTTGTTATAAGTTTAGTAAGGAATTGTCCAATGAACATAATAAAACTTATCTTAGTAGTATATGTTCACAAAAAGAATTAAATTGGTTATCTGAGACTCAAATAAACAGATTAGTTGAAATTGAAAAAGAAGAAAACATTAAATTATCAATACCTAAATTCTTTTTTGATTTGATTGATGAATTTAAAGATTAAAAATAAAAATATGTTATTTAAAATGTATGAGGTTGGTGGAAAAGTGAGGGATGAACTTCTTGGATTAAAATCTAAGGATGTTGATTATGTTGCAGTTCCAAATGAAGATTTGTTATCCAAGTTTAAAACTGCAAAAGAAATGTTTGATGTTTTGATAGAACATTTAACAAATGAAAAGTTTGAAATTTTTTTGATAACTCATGATTGTTATACTATCAGGGCAAAGTTTCCAAAAGACCACAAATATGAAGGTGTTGCAGACGTGGTTATGGCTAGAAAAGAGATTGGTTATATACCTGGTACAAGAACACCAATCGTTGAACCTGGTACATTATATGATGACCTTGAAAGACGAGATGCAACTTTAAATGCATTAGCAAAAGATGAAAATGGTAACATAATTGATTATTTTGATGGTATAAAAGATTTAAAAAATGGTATTTTAAAAACACCATTAGATCCTGTAAAAACATTTGATGATGATTGTCTTAGAATTATTAGATTTTTAAGGTTTTCAATCACAAAAGGATTTAAAATTGATACTGAATGTTTTAATGTGATGAAAGTTTATAATTACCAAGAAAAAATGTTTGTTATTTCTGAAGAAAGAATTCGAGAAGAATTATATAAATGTTTTAGGTGTGATAGTTTAAAAACAATATTATGTTTAAATGAAATACCAACATTAAGGGATTATATTTTTAAAAATACGAATTTATGGTTAGAACCAACAAATAAATCATAATGAATGTTCCTTTCTGAATGTTTTGATATATTTATTATGAAAGGAATGTATGGGAAATTTATGGTCAGAAGAAGAAATAAAATTTTTAATTGATTTATATGTAAATAAAGGACTATCTAAAATAGAGATATGTCCTTTATTTATGCAAAAACATGAAAGAACATGTGAAAGTATTTGGATAAAAATAAAACGATTAAAATTAAAACATACTAACGAACAAACAAAAAAAATAAAACAACGTTTATTAAGTGGAGAAAATAACCCAATGTATGGTAAAAAATCACCAAATAATGGTTTAACTAAAAATAATTCAGAAAGAATAAAAATTGCCGGTGAAAAAATATCAAAAACTAGAAAACAATTATTTTTAACAGGTATTTTACCATCACATCAAGGTCAAAATAACCCAATGTATGGTAAAAAATCTTGGAACAATGGATTAACGAAATTGACGGATGAAAGAATAAAAAATTATGGAATTAAAAATAGTATATCAAAGAAAAATGAATGGGAAATAAAAACTGAAGATGAGAAAAAAACAATAATAAAAAGATTGAATGACGCGATGATCCAAACAAAAAAACCAACAAAAATTGAATTAAAAATAAAAAATTTATTAGATGAATTAAAAATTAAATATAAAAAAAACTATCCATTAAATGGGTTTTTATGTGATTTTTTTTTACTTGATTATAATTTTGTTATTGAGTGTGATGGTGATTATTGGCATGGGAATCCTTTATTTTATAAAAAAAATATGTTAAATGATATACAACTAAAAAATAATGACCGAGATAGACGTAAAAATCTAATGTTAATTGAAAATTCAATTGAATTTGTTAGATTTTGGGAATATGATATACATAAAAATTATGAAATAGTAAAAAAGACAATTTTAATGAAACTAAATTTGGTGGAATGAAAATTCCACCTTATTTTTGCAATAGAAAAAAATAAATTATAAATTATGGGATTAGATATTTCAGTTTACACAAAAATTCAAAAAATTACCGACCTTGAAAAAATTGAGAATGGTGATTATTCTGCACATGTTACAATATCCAATGATGAATATGATCGTTCATTAGATATTGAAGAAGGTTATTATGATGGTATAGGTGTACGTCATCATTTCCGTGCTGGATCATATTCAGGATATAATTTGTTTAGAAATACTTTATCTAAAAGTATTTTAGGTGTACCTGATGAAACCGTTTGGGAAAAAAGTGAAGAATACAAGGGTAAACCAATGTACGAAATTATTAATTTTTCTGATTGTGAAGGATGTATGGGTCCTGCAGTATGTAAGAAACTACATAATGATTTTGTGGAGAATAGGGAAAAATTTGTTCAGTACCTCAAATCAGTAGGTGGTGGATCTGTTGATTATTATTGTAGTGTATATGATGATTTTACTGAAGGTTTTAGGATGGTATCTAATGAGGGTATTTTAATATTTCATTAAATTATATTATGGGAAAGATGTTAGATGATTTAAAAAAGAAATTGGAAGATCCAGAAGTGATAGAACGAATGAAAAAACGTTATAAAGATATTCAGGATAAAAAAGAAAGGGATATTAAACGTGCTCGTTTATTCTTTAATGATGAAAAATCATTTGAAATTTTCTTATTAAAATTAATTGATAAACATGACCAAAGATGGGAAGATGTTTGTTATAATAATGGTTATCAACCACATCCTTGGAATTTGATGTATGGTGTATTAGATATTGTACAACGTGGTGGGGATGAGGTTATGCCAGTTGATGATTTAACAAGGAACTTTTCAAGTTTGTTGATGAAGTATAATGATTTTACATTTGCTTGGACATTTGGTCAGGGAACTTGTATATCAATCTTTGACAAAAATAATGAATTAATTTATAGAACATAATAAATTTGGTGGATTGAGAAATCCATTTTATTTTTGCACAATACATTTATATTATGAATAAAAATAGAATTGGTTATTGTTGTATTTCTATCGGATGTAATGAAAATCTAAAGAAAAAAGATCACATTACAGTTAACCGAGGTATGGTTAAAAAAACTTTCCAAGAAAAGGGTCTTGAATATGTTTCAGAGATAGTTATTGAGAACTTAAAAGACACATTAAAATTACTTGATTATAACATTAAAAAGAAGATATTCGTTTATCGTTTATCATCTGATTCATTTCCTTGGATGTCAGAATATAAATTTCAAGACTTACCAAAATTTAATGTTATTAAATCTTATCTAACATTAATTGGTAATAAAATTAAAAATAATGATATTAGAACCAGTTATCATCCAGGTCCGTTTAACGTACTTGCAAGTGAAAACGAAAATGTAGTTAGAAAAACTATCTACGAACTCAATCAACATGCTGAATTGATGGACTTAATGGGATTAGACCAATCACACTATTATCCAATTAATATACACATCAACACCACTAAACCTACAAGAGAAATTGCTGCTAGTAGATTTGTGGAAAATTTTAAATTATTATCAGATTCTTGTAAATCAAGACTTACCATAGAGAATGATGATTCACCGAATCAATACTCAGTTAAGATGTTACATAATCTTGTTTATAAACATACGAATATACCTATTGTTTTTGACCAACATCATTTTAACTTTGGTTTCCAAGATCAATCACTTGAAGAAGCTCTCAAATTGGCTTTAAAAACATGGAAAGTTAAACCATTAACACATATGTCATCATCAAAACATCATGAGGATACCAAAGTAGTAAAAACTGCACATGCTGATTTCATATATGAAGAAATCCAAACATTTGGAGAAACATTCGATATTGAAATAGAAGCAAAATCTAAAGACATTGCAGTATTAAAATATATAAAAGATTTCAATCACGGATAAATGAGGTATAGGTTTTTTTCTAATTTAACTAATTTAATGACATTTCTAATTAATTTATCAATTAAATTAAAATGGTGGAAAATGGTTAATAAATTAACTGAGTTTAAAAAGAAACATCTTTCAAAATGGTTTAGAGATTATTTACATAAATAAATTTGGGAAATTGAAAAATTTCTATTGAATATTTGTAATTCAATATTAATAATTAAAAAAAAAAGATATTGATAGAAGAAATGAAATTATTAGATTTCTTAAATGTGAATTTATAGTAATAAATGAAAATAAAACAGTTGAAAAATATAAATTTTAATATGGGTAAGTTTAATGTGGATGAAATTAAAAAATTAGAAGAAGTTCCAATTAATTCATGTATTTATGGAAATTGTTTTGATGTTTTTCCTTTTATTAAGGATAAAAGTATTGATGCAATTATTGCAGATTTACCTTATGGTTGTTTAAATAATGCATCATGGGACATTCCATTAGATTTAGAGAAATTGTGGATTGAATATGAAAGGGTTATCAAAGATAATGGAGTAATATTACTTTTCGCTAAAAACCCATTTGATAAAATTTTGGGTTGTTCAAATCTTAAATTATTAAGATATGAATGGATTTGGGAAAAAACACAGGCAACTGGATTTCTTAATGCCAAAAGAATGCCAATGGTTGCACATGAGTCGATACTAGTATTTTACAAGAAATTACCAAAGTACAATCCACAAAAAACAACTGGACATAAACCAGTTAATTCATATACAAAGAAGGTAGAAGTTCAAAATAAAACTACTCTTTATGGAAAGACAGATAAAGATGTGAGTGGTGGTGGAGAAACTGATAGATACCCAAGAAGTATCCAAATCTTCCCATCTGACAAGCAAAAAACAAAATTGGATGGTACTATCCACCCAACACAAAAACCTGTCGCATTGATGGAGTATTTGATAAAAACATATACTGATGAAGGTGATTTGATATTGGATAATGTTGCAGGATCAGGAACTACCGGATTGGCGGCAAAGAACCTGAATAGAAATTACGTTATGGTTGAGAAAGAACTAGAGTTCTATAATATTATATTAAAAAGATTAGGAGAAAATGGCTAAGTTTACACCGAGTAAGAATCAGAAAGACATTTTTAATTTTATTAAGAATGATAATAAAAATGCAATCATTTCAGCAGTTGCTGGTAGTGGTAAAACAACCACATTAATTGAAGCACTTAAATTAATTCCGTTGGATAAACGTGTCTTATTTATGGCATTCAATAAAAGTATTGCCAATGAATTGGCGGAACGTGTACCAAAGACTGGTAATATTGTTGTTAAAACCGTTCATGGGTTTGGTCATTCTATTTTATCAGGTGGAATGGAGTTTACTATTGATAATAACAAGTATAAAAAATTATTTAATAATATTGTTAAGTATTATCAGAAGAACAGTAAAGATCCAATAAATGATTATAAGTTTGATGAAGATTGTTTTTCTTATATAAGACGTATGAGTTCATCAGTTAAAAATGATGAACTTGATATTAAAAAGTTTACAGAAAATGTAATTTCATTATGTAATTTAGGGAGATTAAATTTGGTTGATGTTATTAGTAAAACAAAAGGTCTTGATAAATTAAAAGAAATTTCAGAACACCATTTAATTGATAATGAAGATGGTGAATGTGAAGTTGCATGGTATTTAATTAAATTAGGTTTATATATTAGAAATATAATTGATTTTACTGATATGGTTTATTTTCCAATTATATTTAATTTACCAAATGAAACATTTGATTTTGTTTTTGTTGATGAAGTACAAGATTTAAATACAGTACAAAGAGAATTAATGTTACGTGCAATTAACCCAAATGGAGGAAGATTTATTTCCGTTGGCGACGAAAAACAGTCAATTTATGGATTTTCTGGTGCTGACCATGAATCATTTAAAAAATTATGTGATATTCCAAACACAATACAATTACCATTGTCAATAACATATCGTTGTCATTCACAGATTGTTAATATGGTTACAAGTATTAATCCATTTATCAAACCACATAAGAAAAACAATGAGGGGGTTGTTGAAGATGATTTTTCTTATAAAGATTTACAGGATGGTGATATGGTATTATGTCGTCAAACATTCCCGATAGTTTCATTATGTATTCGTTTATTAAGTGATGGAAAGAAGGCATATATCATTGGTTCAGACATTGGATTATCATTGGTTACAATGATAAAGGATTGTGAAAGAATCACTGAAGAATTTACAATGGAAAATGTTTTTTCCAGGTTATATAATGAGAAAGATAAGTTAATTGAAAAAATAGCAACAAATCATGGTATAAGTCGTGAAGATGCATTGGAAGATAATCATGTTGTGTTATATACCGAAAAAATCAATGTGATTGAAGCATTATCAAGAAATATAACAAATCCTTTGGAAGTAATTGAAAAAATTAATACATTATTTTCTGATAATAAGAAGGTAGGGATATGTTTAAGTAACATTCATAAGTCCAAGGGGTTAGAAGCGGAGAGGGTTTTTATTATTCATCGTGAATTGATGCCATCAAAGAATGCAAAGACACAATGGCAGAGAGATCAGGAACAAAATTTAATTTATGTTGCATATACAAGAGCAAAGAAAATGTTAGGGTTTATTAATGATTTTGATGCTTGGAAAACACATGAATCACAAAGTCAGAATGTTAAACCATTGGTTGAGAGTAAACATCTTGGTAATATTGGTGCAAAAATGAATTTTGATGCAACAATTACATCCATCAGAGTTGTTAATGGTAAATTTGGTGAAACCCAGGTATATGAAATGGTTGATACTAGAAAAAATGTCTTATCAAAATTTGGTGAGATTGATAGGAGATTTTTAAATGATGATGGATTGGAAGTGAATGTAGGTTCAAAAATTTCATTCTATGGTATTATTACAGGTCATAAAGAGTTTAGAGGGGTAAAAATAACCCAAATCGGTAAAATTTCTATGTATTAATTTTTTTAATTAATACATTTTACTTATATTTGCATAACATTAAAATAAAAATATGAAAGTTTTAAACTTAACAAATTATGGAGAATCTGACATTAAATTCAGAATATCTACATTTCCTGATGGTCAACAAGACATCACATTAATTAGTTGGAAATTCACTTCAAATATAACCGATATTGGTTCTAATGAAGTGATACAGATTAAATCACGTTTCAACTCATTTAAGGACTTGGAATTAATTATATGTGCAACTAAAGCACTTCGTAGATTGAAAGTAAAAGAAATACATCTTTACATTCCTTATTTACTTGGGGCACGTTCAGATCGTCAATTTTTATCTGGTGGTAACTCTTATCTTGTTGATGTGATTGCACCAATATTAAATGCACAAGATTATGAAAGTGTAACAGTAATGGATGCACATAGTGATGTTGCAGCTGCTTGTATTAAGAACCTTAATATTATTGATAACGTAAACCTTGTTAAGTTTGCAATAACCAATATTGTACCACCAGCAATTGGATTAACTCAATCTGTTATTGTTTCACCTGATGCTGGTGCAATGAAGAAGATTTATCATGTTGCAGAAGGTATTGGTTATAAAAATAATATATTAATTGCATCAAAACATCGTGATGTTGAAACTGGTAGGATTTTGAGAACTGATGTTCCTCTTACTCCTGAACATAGTAACAAATCATTTGTTATTATTGATGACATTTGTGATGGTGGTAGAACATTTATTGAGATTGCAAAAGTTATCATTGAAACTTATCCTGATGCTAGAATTTACTTAGTTGTAACACATGGTATATTCAGTGCAAGTTTTGAAACATTAAGTGAATACTTTGATGGTATCTATTGTACAAATTCAGTTAAGGATATTCCTAAATTAGTGTTAAATGAAAATGAATTTGTAAAAACAAAGGTTACACAATATAACGTATTTTAATATGGAAATTAAGTGGTCAGAAAAAAAAGATGGTACTGGTGAAATAGTCTATCGTGGTATTGATACTGAATATATTATCCACAAGGAAACATATTTTTGGGTACTAACATATGCAGATTTTTGGACACTTGATGACAATTCATTTTTTGTAAATGTAAAAAGACATCATAATGATACATTTGCAGTAATTGAATTAATGCAATATGCAGAAAAAGTTCATGTGAAGTATTTGGAACATAAAGAAAAAAATAAAACTAAGTTTAATGGGTAATTACTATCGTCTTATTTCTGACCATTCAATTACAATAACTGAAGTTGAATATTGTAGACTATCATGGAGTGATCAACGTAAATATGAATTGGTCACTCCAATAAAAAAATTTGATGTTGAAGTTGAAAATTAAAAAATATTATGTATAAAGAAATAGAAGGTGACTTAATAAAATTGGGTCTTGAAGGAAATTTTGATGTTATATCACATGGTTGCAATTGTTTTTGCACAATGCAGGCGGGAATCGCACCACAAATGGTTAAAACATTTGGTACTGATCGTTTTGAACTTGAAAAAAATCAATATAAAGGTAATATAAATAAATTAGGTCAAATTGATTGGGAATATGTTCCATTATTAAACACATCTGGTAATGTAATAAAAAATTTGATTGTTGTTAATAGTTACACTCAATTTTATTATGGTAAAAACCATACTGATGGTGTTGAAAAACCAGTAGATTATGAGGCAATTACCATGTGTATGAGAAAGATTAATCATATCTTCAAAGGTAAACATATTGGTCTCCCTTATGTTATAGGTTGTGGTCTTGCTGGGGGAGACATTAATATTGTTTTACCAATAATTAAACGAGAGTTAAAGGATATGGATGTTACAATGGTTAAATACAATAAAAAATAATTAACCATGGCAATTGGAATTGGATTACATTGTTGGTACTGTGATCATGGTCCTTGTACCAATGATTGTTTTAATGAAAAAAAATCGGTTGATGAAAAAGTAAAAGAGGTTAAACCTAAAGAATCATATAAACATGAATATGAAGTTTATATTAAAACCATAAATGGTATAATTAAAGAAACTGAGGAAAGGATTAAAAGGTTAGATAAATTAAAAGAAGTTAGTAAACAATCTTTTGATGAATGGTACGAATTAAAAAAAAAATAATTTTATGGAAAATACATTCGATAGTACGGAAGACACGTTTGATGAAGATTATTATTCCCAAGTGAGGATGATGTAAATTATCGTTGTTAAAAAAATAAATTTGGTGGAATGAAAGTTCCACCTTATTTTTGCATAAATTAATTAGACATGGAAGACATTGTAAAAGAGTTTAAAGAAATTTTGAAATCAAAATATAGTGATATATGTTCAATGTATCATCATTTGTTTTCCATATTTCCTGAAAAAGAATTAAAAGAAAATTTGGAATACTGGTTATCACATTACCAAGAAAACAAAGAAGATTGGTTTTATGATTTCCATAAGTCAATTCGTCAAACTGATTTTTTTAACCTTACACTTCATCGTTATGTTAATAAATTAACTGAGGAACAGAGTGATAGAAGACAAGAATTAATAAATATTCGTCAAAAACAATATAAAGAAGAATTCAAAACACAAAATCCGGAAGAAAAAATGGAAGAATATCGTATCTTCAATCAAAGACCGGATCGTGTTGAATCATTAAACGAGTTATCTAAATTAAATTCAATTCTTAGAACAGAAGAAGATTTTGGAATCTCTGGTCATCTTGATATGTTACTTTGGAATACAATCCATCTTGATAAAGATAATGAGTTACAATCAATATTAGAAAGAACGTTTAAAATTTGTTCATGATAGTTTATAAACTATTCAGATTGAGGAAAGATGGTTCAATATCATCTTTATTCATCAATAAAAAAGAAACCTATCCATTTAATCAATGGATTGAAGCAAAGGAATATCCAACAAAGGGTTATAAATTCAGACCTTATTTTCATTGTACAGAGAACCCAACCGCACCACATTTAACTTTAAAGAATAGAGTTTGGTGTAAAGTTCAAGTTGAAGATTATACTGAAATGATTAGACCTGAGAAACAAGGTGGTAAATGGATTCTAGCAAAAAGAATTAAATTAATAGAAAAATTATAATTTATTTTTTTATCTCAAACAATTCACTTATATTTGCATCATTAAATAACAATAATAAATTAAAAAAAAATGAGGACATTCGGACAAATTATGTTAGTGGTTTTAATCCTAATGGGGATTACACTATTGTCATTCACATGTAGGTCATGTGACATTCTACAAAGACATGTAGAGAATAGTATGGAAAACGCTGTGATTAGTTATGATGAGTATCAGAACATCAAAGCAACTTGTGATCAGTTAAATACTGATTTGGGTATTGTACAATCAACACCAGAAACTGACAGACAGTTTGAACAGTTTACAAAGGCACAACGTATTAACGCAACGAAATCCAATTTGAATAGATGGGTTGAAGAATACAACGCAAAGAGTAAACATATTGATAAGAAATGGTGGAAATCTGATGCATTACCATATCAGTTAAATGTAAATGATTTTTCTAATTATAACAAATAAAAAAAAAACAAAAAAAATGAAAAAGTTTTTAACAGTAGTATCAGTTTTCGTATTAATGACAATTATGATGTCTAATACAGGTTGTAATGTAAATCAAGAAGTTCCGGATAACACATCGGCAATTAAAGAACAGGCTCACACCGAGAGTAATCAACAAAATTTAAATGAGGTACAACCTGCACCGACAATCAGTTGGTCGTTGGAACGTGATAACCTTATCAAACGTTTTAAACTTCAAAATGATAGAGCGGTTATGTTCTATATGTATATCTTCATTGAAGGAGTTGGAACACCAATTGGTTATTATCAAGTTAATAAAGTATCATCAGTTAATAGTCAATTAACCAATACAATGCAGATCATATCAGGTGCAAGAAGTGGAAATGATTTACCGGTTGGGCAAGTTGCAGTAGTCCCATCTCCAGATGAGGCGGGTTCTTATGGAACAAATGGTGACGCTGTATTTGGGTTCACACCTGAGAACATATATATTGAAAGTAATATGAAATATATTACATCAACTGTTCCATTACACTTCAATCAACCAGTTTCTAAATTAGCGGTAATTAGTACAGATGAAGCACAAAAAATGTTGGATATTTCCAAGAACGCAATGGGTGTAAAATAATTAAAAAAAGTGAAGGAGGAGTTTAAAAATATATTAGATATGGATGGAATACACGAAGAGACATTTTATCGTCCGTTTGATTCGGATGATTTTCCGGTGGGACCTTTTATTATGAATAAAACAGGTAAGCCGATTGATAGATATTTTAAACCTTCCGAAGAAATAAAGTATAACGGTGATGAGATTTTCAAGTTAATAACTGAAAAAGGATTTATTCATGTTCACACAAAAGAATATCAATCAAAAGAGAGACATTATTTAGTATCACATTATTATAAAAAATACAATGATGGTGGTATAATTGTAATCTCTTTCGGTGGTAGAAACATTAAAAATAAAAGAAAAGGTAAAAATAAAAATACCGGTGGTTCTCCTTATGTGTTTTCAAACACATCTGAAGATACTTATCGTCAATTAATTAATGAATTAACTATCTTAGGTAAACCCGAAAAGGAAAAAGAAAATAACATTCGTTTAATTACAACATCTAAATCTGGTTATAGTACTGTTCTATTTGAATTACCAAAACAAAAGATGGATATTGAATTGAATTATGGTTCTCATTTCACAAAGGTACATAATAAAATAATAACACATCTTAATAAACCTAATGGTAAAGGGTTGGTATTGTTACATGGTACACCTGGTACAGGTAAAACCCACTATTTAAAGTACTTGGCAAGTAAGATTAAGGATAAGAGAGTAATATTTGTTCCACCACATCTGGCAGACTTTATCACCTCACCTGAAATGACACCATTCCTTATTGATAATTCCGATAGTATCCTCTTCATTGAGGATGCTGAAAGGGTGATCACCGATAGAAATACTGGAGGAACTGCTGGGGTTTCAAACATCCTTAACATTACTGATGGTATATTAAGTGATATGTTGAATATTCAGATTGTGGCAACATTTAATATGGATAAGAAGAAGATTGATGAAGCATTACTCCGTAAAGGTAGATTAATTGCTGAACATAAATTTGATAAATTATCCATTGAGGAATCAAATAAATTGGTTAATCACTTGAAGATCAAAGATTTTGTTGCAACAAAACCAATGACATTAACTGAAATATATAATGTCAATGAGGAAGAGTTCAAATCGGAAGAAAAAACCAAAATTGGTTTTAAATAAAAAAATAAATTAGATAAAAACCCCAATAATTTTTTTTATTGGGGTTTTTTTATTATCTTTGTTCTATTAATAACAAATAAAAAATTTTAAAATGGTATTCATTTATTTAATCTTAGGTATTATTATTTTAATTGGGATCACCTTATTCATTAAAAGTTCAAATTCACTATCAGTAGAATCTGATGGAACAATCAGTAAAACAATAAAATTTAATAAGAATAGCTGGCATTTTTGGTACTATTCAAATGTCTTCTCAAAAGAACAACCAAAAGTATTATGTCCATATTATTGGTCTATGGTATTTTTAATATTATTATCACCAATAATATTACCTATTTTGGGTGTTAAAAAATTATTTTATTATATTCGAAGTAAATTTAAAACTAATAAACCAAAAGTCGAAAAAGAATACGATTATGATAAAGAACTAAGAAAATTAAAGACAGTTGTAATTATCGGTAAAGTACTCTTTGGTATTATTATAATAGGAGTTTTACTTGGTATCGTATATTGTTTTTACGATGGTGTTACTAAATATGGATGGTTATATATTTTAAAGGTTATTGGTGCTGGTATTTTAGTTGTATTAGGAATTATATTATCCATTGTGTTTTTTTATTATACATTTAAAGGATTTAGATATGTTTGTTTAAAATTATATTATACAAATTTCATACAAGTACCAAAACAAATGGTAGTTGCAATATATAAAAGGGCTTGTCCAATAATCGAGTGGAAAAATTAAAAATTAAATAGAAAATGTCAAATTACAAACAACTAAAGTCTAATCCGGAGTACAACATCAGTTTGGTTGATGTTATGAGTTTTGTTACAAAAACAAATAAAGCAAAGTACCTTGAATTATTTTGTAAACTTTACAAGAATAAAAAAATAGGTGGTAAAAAAAATAATGTTTATGGTACATTGATTTCAAAAATTTTTGATATACCACAATCAGAGGTTGATATGTTAACATCGTTTTCAACATATATTCATTATTTGATTACTGAAAATATGTCTGAAGATATAAAATTATTCCAAAAGTTTGTTAATTTAAATGAACGTGGTTTAATTGAAAAAAATGATGTATTAACATACACATCAATTGATGAATTAAAGAACGAGGTTTCCAAATCTGAATCTAGACATATTGAGAAAGAAATGGAGAAACAAGTACAGAAAATTTCTGACGATGAAGAATGGTTAGTATTAAGACCATTAACATATGAATCATCAAGAAAGTATGGTTCTAATACCAAATGGTGTACAACACATAATGAAAGAACATACTTTGATAAGTACACTAAGAATGGTATTTTAATTTATTTTATTAATAAAAAAACCGGTGTTAAAGTTGCTGTATTTAGGTCATTAAAACATAGTGATAGTAATAGTCTTGGTGGTGTTGCAAGAGAATTTTCATTTTGGGATCAGAAAGATGTTAGAATTGATTCAATGGAATCGGGATTACCTGATTATATTAAATCAATATTAATGGAGGAAATTAATAACAATCCTTATACTAACTTGGAAGTTTATGCAAAAAGAAATAAAGTTCAAGTACCAAAAGAAGAGGAAATTTTTAAGAAAAGAAGAACAATTGGTATAAGTGAAACAATCATTAATGAAGAAGAACAAGAACTTGCTGGAGAGGTAGTTCCTGGTATGTTACCTGATATAAATTATGGTGAACTTGCTCATGGAGTAGAAAATGATAGATTTGGTAGACTAGCACAACGTATTAATGATTTAACTAACAATGTTAGAACAAGACGTGTTAGGGAGTTAATGACTGATGATGTTGAAGATAGACCTGTAGATCAACCACAACCGACTAGATTAAGAGTTGCCGATCTTGTTGATGCAATTGCTAGACGACAAGAATATATTCATAATCTTGAAGTGGATCGAATTCAAGAAGCAAATGAAGATGTTGAGAGTGAATTTATTTCTCAAATGAGACAATTGGAAGAACAACATCAACAAGAAGAATATGTTGACCGAGATTTTATTTCTGAAATGGAATCAAGAGAAGATGAAGAAGAAGACTATGGTGTTGAAGCTGAACCAATGCCAGAAGCTGGTGAAGATATGGTGGCAGAAGATTATGGTGAAGAAATGGTGGGAGAAATTGATGGTGATGTTGAGGAATCAGTTAATAATTTTCTAACAGAAATGAGTGACAGACTTGGAAGATCAGGTTGGATTACAACAAATATTACCATAGAACGTCCACAATTGAGAGATGAATCACAAGATGAACAAGCAGGATAAAATAAATTTGTTTAATTAAAATTAAAAACATATATTTGCATTATGAATAAGACATTAATAATACACCCAAAAGACCCGTCAACATCTTTCTTGGATATCGTTTATAAAGATATTCCAAACAAAACAGTTATAACTGGTGGAGTTATGAAAGAAGAAGTTGCCCTATTAATTAAGGAACATGACCGATGTATGTTCATGGGTCATGGTTATCCTGGTGGTTTGTTTTCAGTTGGACAATTCCCCGGTTCTTATGGTACAATCATTGATTTTTCAATGGTACCATTGTTAAATGAAAAAGAAAATAACGTATTCATTTGGTGTAATGCCGATAAATTCGTTGATAAGTATCAACTTAAAGGTTTCTATTCAGGGATGTTTATATCTGAAGTTGGTGAGGCAACATATTGTGGTGTTTTTGGTACAGACCAAGATATTGTTGACGAATCGAATTATGGATTCTGTCATATTATCGCCAAATACATCAATGAGGATAGAGAACTTATCCATGAGAATGTAACCAAAGAATATGGTTTAATTGCGGAAACAAACCCAGTTGCATTTTATAATAACAATCGTTTATATAAAAGATAGTTTATGTCAATAAAGGAAAAAATTAATTATGATAAGTTGATTACTGAGGCAAAAATGGTTGCATATGTAACACATAAGAATATTATGTACGATATTTTTCCATATGAAAAACATATTGAAGATGTTGTAAATGTTCTTAAAGAACATGGTTATTCTGGTGATGATATTATTGGAGGTTATTTACATGATACTATTGAAGATGGTAATTTAACTTATAGTAAAATTAAAAAGGTTTTTGGTTATAATGTTGCGGAAATTGTTTTAGCTTGTACTGATCCTTCAGATGTTAGAAACAGGAAAGAAAAAAAAGAAAGGGTAATGTTAAAACTTCAACAATATCCAAAAGCAAAACCTACTAAACTTGCAGATAGAATTGCAAACATTGAACATGGAATAAGAATGGGTAATCATGATAAATCATTAATGTATTTGGAAGAACATGATGAGTTTAAAAATAAATTATTTATTGATGGTGAACACACAACATTGTGGGATAGACTTGAAAAGTCTATTGAAATTTTAAAAAACAATTAAAAAGAAAAAAATATCGAATCTATCATTTTTTTGTTTAAAACATAACGATAAAATGTAGTTTTAGTAAATTTTTTTGTTTTATTTATATATTCTAACGCATCTTTCATTGTGTTAAAAGTTAACAATAAAACATTATTTTCATTGTACATAAAAACTTTTTTTGATCTACCATTTTTTTCACCACTATTAGATAATGAAATTTTTTTATTTCTTTCTAAATGATTTGACCAATCAAAATTTTTAAGTGATTTTGATAAATTATTTTTGTGACTATTTGTTTTTGGTTTATTTTTTAACGATTCAGATATTTTATTACGATGTTCTTTAGTTTTTTGTTTATTTTTAAATAGTTCACTTATTATTTTAATTTGTTTTTGAGATATTGTTTTATTTTTATGGTATTTTTTATTATTAATAATAATAAATTCACGTCTAGCTAATTTACATTCTTCATAAATTCTAGATGAATTAATTTTTTGGTTATTACCCATATGAACCATAGCAAAAAAAGCAAATGCCATTTCTTTGTTTCTATAAATTCTCCATAATAACCAATGAGCGATAAAATGTTCTCTGGCAGTTAAAAATATTAAATTGTTTTTTGAATCGGTTCCACCAAGACTTTTAGGTATAATATGGTGTTCTTCATAGTATTCATTTTTATTAATGATCCTTTTAGTTCTTGTTTCAATTAATTTATCATAATGTTTTTTATAGTCCATATTATATAAATATATCAATTACCATATGAATTTCATTTTTTTTATTTAAAAAAAAAGAATTATATTTGCAGTAATAAAAATATTTCAAAATGATAAACAGTGAAATGTTTCAATATTTAATTAAATTATTTGATGAATAGTATTTGGAGAATATGGGCAAAGTCCCTTGGAGAAAAATCTGGTAACTCAAACGATGAAGCAGATAAAATTGCAATAGTAAGAACCATTATTGTTGCAATTTATATAATAACAAATCTTTTCATTGTTGCAGGAATCATAAGACATTGGTAAAAAAAAATTATTAAAAAATGAAAAAGGTTAACATAATTGATATTGACACATACGTTAAACATGTCCATAATAATGGTGGATTTAGTCTTTACGGTAATTATTATTTTAGTAATGTTTTTGATAATTTTGATGAACCACCCCTTTCAAGTGGTCTAAATGTGGGTGAATATCCTGGCACTATCATCGGAGGACCGGCGACAGGGGGTAAAACATCATTTAATTTGGGTTTTCTTAGGGATATTCTTATAGAAAATGACGTTAACGTTACTATTGGAAATACCGACCCAATAAATAAAGATGAAAGAAAACCTTTCAAATTAAAAAGAAAATAATATGGAATTCAGAAGTAGAAGATTAGTAAAATACGAAGATTTAAATCCAAGAGGTACACTATATGGGGGAAAAATTTTAATGTGGGTTGACGAGGAATCAGCAATCTTTTCTTATTGTCAATTGGATACCGAAATGACTGTTACCAAATTCATGTCTGAGGTTAATTTCTTATCACCAGCAAAACTTGGTGATGTGGTTGAAATTGGAATGGAAATGGTTGCAATTGGTACAACCTCAATTACTTTTAAATGTGAAGTTAGAAATAAAAGAACAAAAGAAAGTATTTTAAAAATGGATAAAATTGTTTTTGTTAGAGTGGATGAAAATGGTCACCCAACAAGACATAAATTAGCAGGAAAAACAATAGAAGAACTATGATCTCATTAAATGAAATATTTTATATATTGGTAATTCACTGGGTTTGTGATTTTCAATTATTTTTAACTTATAAATTATTATTTTTATAATATGTTTTTAATTTATTTTCTTGGAGGATTATTTCTCCTATACATTTTTATGTATTTAATCGGTAATGATAGTTTAGAATATCAAACGAATGGAAGTACATATATTTTCAAATCGTCTTCAAGATCTAGTGGTTCATTGGTATTTCCTGCAACAATAACAATAACACCAAAGAATGTAACTTATTCAAAGAAATTGGGTTATTTTGATAAAACAAATGTTGTAACCATTCAAAGAAGAACAATTAATAGTGTTCAGGTTGTAGAAAACTTTTGGAGTGCTGATGGTTGTCAAATCATTATTGGTACAAATGGTAATTCATCAATATACGCTCAGGGTTTTACTAAAGGAAATTCAAGAAAAATAAAAGAAATTTTGGTGGGTTAATTATTTTACCTATATTTGCAACATGTCACGGAATATTAACATAGTAAATAAGAGAGCTAAGTTTGATTATGAATTTATTCGTAATGAAGTTGCAGGGATAGTATTAACTGGTACTGAAGTAAAATCAATCTTCGCAGGTAAACTATCATTGTCAGAATCGTTCTGTATATTTGATAATGATGAACTATTCATAAGGAATTCTAATATTCCTGAGACTGATTCACCATATAGTCATAAATCAACAAGAGATAGAAAACTCCTATTAAAGAAGGTTGAATTAAATAGACTGAAAAAAGAATTGGTTAAAGGTTTAACGATTGTTCCTTATCGTGTGTTTTGTAACGATAAGGGACTATTAAAGGTCGAAATATTCCTGGCTAAGGGTAAGAACCACGCCAACAAAAAAGAATCCCTTAAAGAGAAGGATATTAAGAGAGATATGGAAAAAGAATTAAAAATAAAATAATGAAAATAAATTACATTAAATCAGACACAATTTTTGAAGTTGAAATTAGACATAGTATTAAGACTTCATATAAATGGAAAGACACTTATCAGGTGAAAAAAGGTTTCTTTAAAAAAAGATTCGAAACGATTCAAGGTGGTTGGATACAAGATGATGATGAATATCCTAAAAGTTTTGAAATTATTAATAACTATGATTATTATATTTTAAAAAATAATGAAATATGGAAAAAACCGTATGTTACTGTATGGTATTCTGTTGGAACTAAAGAACCTTTAAGGGAAATAGTGTATTTCGATAGTGATGAGGAAGCAAGATCTTGGGCAACAGAAATTATTAGTAAATTTCCCTACATAACAATAATTGATAAAACAAAATAAACATGGTAAAATATTTTTATTTTATAAGATTATCCTATTTTGAATTGACGTTATGGACAATAATGTTTCTTTCATTAGGTACAATATTTGCAACAATAACCGATTTTAATAGGTATAGTGATTCATTTTTTAATAATCCATATACACTTATTGTTGAGACAATAGTTTCAATAATTTTTGGTGGATTTTATTTAGGTGAATTGGTATTCAGATTTTTTAGATTTATAAAAAATAAATTTGTACAATAAAAAAATAAAATAATGAACTTAATTAGATTACAAAGAGATTTTGTTGTTGGATTTGAAAGTGCTGGAGGTACAGATGTTGAGGAAGTAAAAATCAACCCAGTTCAAATCGTCACAATTAAAAATAAAATACCCCTATTCAAGGGTGATGAACAAGCAAATGCAATTGAAAAAATTGAAATTGAAGAAAATGGTTTCAGTTTGGTTGCACAGAAAGACCTATATGAAATAGGTGATAAGGCGGTGTATATTCAACCTGATTATTCATTGAGTGATATTCCATTGTTTGAATCATTTATCAGACCATTTGGTGATTCAAAGAAATCAAAACTTGGTTCAAACTATCGTATTAGAGCGGTGAAATTCAATCTTCATACTGGTGATTTGGAACCAACATATTCTGTTGGTATTTTATTACCAATTGAAGAAGTTGTTAAGTACTTGCAGAAGGATGATTATACGGACGATGATCTACTACATTTTTACCACTACTACGGACCTGGTGAGGGTAGAGATCTAGCAAAAGAATTAGGTATTACCAAATGGGAAGAACCTGATAATACTGATAATCATGGAATGAAAGTTAGAAGTGGTAAACCATTACCATCTGGTGTTTATAAGACAGATGAAATGAATTGTAAAAATCTTTGGGGACATATTGAAAATAAAATTGGTTATCCTGTAACATTAATTGGTTCTATAAAATGTGATGGTTCTAGTATTTCATTGATTGTTGATAATGGTAAAATAAGTGTTGCTTCTAGAAAATATCTTAAAGAAGTAATGATTTCCAAAGTCATTGGAAATAGAGAACCAACATTATGGGAAAAAATTAAAAAATTCTTTGGTTATAAACCTGATTTGTTAATTAGAGAAATGGTGGAAAGTGATGATCAATTCATTGTATTGGCAAAACCATACATTGAAAAAATCAAAGAAAAACTTAATAATGAGGACTTTCCAAAAAAATTCATTTTAAGAGGTGAAGCAAACGGTCAATCTTGGAAAGGTTCTGGTAATAAGAATAATCCTGATTCAAAAAATCAACCAAACATTAAGTTTTATGGTATGGATGATTATTCAAGTGGTGTTGCTCTTAAACTAGATAATAATACTTTCAAAATTTACATGGATATTTTTGGTTTTGAAAGATGTAAAGAAATCTTCAAAAAAGAATTCAATTCAAGAGAAGAAATTGAAAAGGAATGTAAAGAATACTTTAAGAATAACATGGTCGAAGGTATCGTTTTAAGAACATTGGATAGTAAATTCAGTGCTAAACTGATGAACGATGAATATGATAGTTTAAAAAAGTAAATTTGTTCAGTAAAATATAATACCATATATTTGCATCATTAAAATAAAAAATTATGAAAATAACATTAAAAGAAAGAAAAAATATTGTTAAGAAAAACGCTAATTTGGAAATTGTTAAAGAACAATTAAAAAGTGAGTATATAGGTTTAGATTCGGTTATTGATAATATTATAGATAATATTAGATCTTATTATGTTTTTCCAAAGTCATTAAAGAGACCATTAATTATTAATTTATTTGGTATGACTGCAACTGGTAAAACAGACTTAGTTGAACGTTTAGTTAAATTACTTGATTTAGAAAATAAGTATGTAAGGTTTGATATTGGTGAATATGCTAATGATAGTGAATGGAAATTAAAAAATGATTTAACCGATAAAGTTTGTCAAAAAAATGATAACAATATGGTTATTGTTTTTGATGAAATACAATTTGGTAGAACAATTGATGAAAAGGGTGCTGAAATCGCTAGACAATCTTTACGTTCTATGTGGGAAGTTATTGATTCAGGTATTTTAACTGCACCAAAGCGTCTTGAGTCTAATTTTTTTAGATATTTCAAACAATTAGAAGAAATGGATTTAAAAATGTTTTTTGATAAAAATTTAAGAACTAAATCTCTTGAAACAACTAGGATTATTTCTGATTTACAAAGCAACGCTAACATTTCACAATACTATAAAACATCCGATATTAATACTATTCATGTAAATTGTCTTTTTCAATCATCAATTGACATTATAAAACGTGAATATCCAGATTGTATTAGTATTGACAATTTTATTGATACTAAAAAATTACTAGCATATAATGTTAAAGATTTAGGCATTACTAATGTTGATAAGATTACAGGGTTAACTATTGTCCCTGAAAGTTTATTTAAGAAAATGGCAATTAATAATCCAAATTTCTTTTCAACACATACTCACTCAAGTTATTTGGAGTTTTTAACTAAGTTTGAAACTAAAGATGATTTAATAAAACATTTTTATAGTGTTTTAATTGATGGTAAGTCTTTATTAAAATTTGATTTATCTAAATCACTTATTTTTATTATTGGTAATATTGATGAGGCATATAACATGACTCATTCATCAAATCCCGACGCTGATGCTGATATTTTTCATGAACATTCTTTAAAAATAACACCATCAAAAATTAAACATGCTTTATCCACTAGATTTAGAATGGAGCAGATAGGTAGGTTGGGTAATAATATCATTATTTATCCGTCATTTTCTTGTGAATCTTATAGAAAAATAATTAAAAAGTTACTAAAACAAAGAATTGATTATTTCAAATCTGAATTTGATATAAACTTATTTTTTACTGAAAGTCTTGAAGACATTGTTTATAAAGAATCTGTATTTCCCAGTCAAGGTGTTAGACCAGTTTTATCAACAATAAGTACTTTTATAGATTCTTTTATCACTAAGATTATTAGTGATGTAATTTTAAAGGGTATTGATACGGATAATATTATATGGTCATTTAATTATATTGATAGTTCACATGAAATTATTATTAAGACAAAAACTGATGATGTGAAATTTGAATATCCAGTAACATTAAAAATTGAAAATTTAAGAAAATCAGATTCATCTGAAAATCAATCATATACTGCAATTCATGAATCTGGACATGCACTTGTTTCAATTATTAAGGCTAAGTTAATACCTAAGTTAGTAGTATCTAAAACTGCATCAAATGCGGAAGGATTTTGTCGAATTGAATTACCTGATATTAAAACTAAAGAGATACAATATTTAAACATCTTAATTGCTTTAGGTGGTAGGGCAGCGGAAAAATACGTACTAAAAAGTGAAGAAATGTTATCGTCTGGTTCTTATTCTGATTTATCTTCAGTAACTGAAACCTCTAATATGATGATTAAAGCTTATGGTCATGGTAATTCTCCATTTGTTATAAGACATACGGATTCTGAAATTGTTTCATTTAGGAGTGAAAATTTATTGTTAGATGCTGAAAAAATATCAAAAAAATTAATTGAAACAGCAGAAAAAGAAGTTGATGAAGTCATGGATAAATATAAGGATCTTTTAATGGAGATGATTGACTATTTATCTGTTAATTCACAACTTACTGAAAATCAAATCAGGAATATGGTTAAAAAGTACGATATTGATATAAAAAATAAAGATAACTATTACAACATTAAAGAAAAAATTGTTGAATTTAAAAAAGAAAGTAAATTTGTTCAGTAAAAAATAATACCATATATTTGCATCATTAAAATAAATAGTTATGGTATTAATAGGTAGTAAAGCAATAAAACATCATTATCCTGACTTTAAGAGAGATCCAAAAGATAGTGATTATGCGGTAACTGACAATTCTTTAAAGAGTTCAAGAGAAGTTGAATATCTATATAATCCCATTATTGGACATTTAGAAGGTATTGCCGAACCTAACCTACTATATACATTGAAAGCAAGTCATGTAGTAGGTTGGGATATAAATTGGGAAAAACATATGTTTGATGCACAATTCTTAAAACAAAAGGGTTGTACATTAGATAGAGAGTTATTCTTCAAGTTATATGAATTTTGGAATACAATTCACGAACCAAATAAACGTAGTGATTTGGATATGACCGGTGCTGATTTCTTTAACAACGCTGTTAAATGTGAATATGACCATGATTATCTCCATACATTACTTAATCCAATACCAACATACACCAAAGTATTGAAAGATGGTGAGGAAGTGGATGTGAGTGAAGAAAAATTTAATAATTTATCTTTTGAGGATAAATGTAACTTGGTAAGAGAAGAAGTGATGATTATGTCGTTTGAGAGGTATAAAAATACTGATTATCGTGTGGCATATAATATGATGTTAAAAAAGTTCATACTTAATCATGCACCGATATGGGAAGCAATTTTTATCATAGAGAATTATGTTTTATTACAAAAACCTATGAGAAATTATTTTAAATTGATTGAATCACAATTAAATAACAAATAAAAAAAAACAACATGGATTTAAAGAAAATTAATTTAGTGTTAGCGAATGTAACTATCATTCGTAATCAACCAAACAGGTATTATCAATTACCTTCAGAATTAAATGGGACTACAAGAGTAGAAACCAAAGTAGAAAAAGAAGTTCATGGTGATGGTGAACAAGGTGTAGAAGGTATAAAGTACGAAATCTATCAACTACCATTCGATGATTTATTTTTGAAAATTGAAATCAGAACTGATTCATATGGTTATAATGAAAGAGTTGTATCAATTCAATTTGCAAGAGCAACTGAAAAAATGGTCATTCAATATGAACCAGTTTAATAACAATTAAAAAAAAACAAAATGGAAAAGAAAACATTTGATGAGATCATGGAGATCTTAGAAGAAAAAATTGGTAGTGTAAGTGACTTTGCATATGAAGATTATGACAAAGAAGATTTAGGTCTTGGTGAAATTGTGGAAGTACACCAAGAAGGTGGTATGGATCAAGGTTCACATTGGGAAAGTGTTAAACACTTCAAAGATCATGATGTTTACATCAAGGTTACTGGTTATTATTCTTCTTACGATGGTACTGATTTCGAGGGTTGGGGTGAATGTACACAAGTTACCCCCCAAGAACGGGTAATCACGGTATATCAATAGTAAAAATTAAATTTGGGGAATTGAAAAATTCCCCTTATTTTTGCTTAAAAAATTTTAGTTATGGAAGATGAAATTAAGGTTGGTAATTTGGTTGAATGTATCGAATTAAGAGGTTTACATTTGGATTGTTCTCAACTTGGATATGGATTTAAATCTGGTTTACAATTTATTGTTGAGAGTATCTTTAAATCTAGTGATGATGATGTAGTATATTTTGGTGGAGTTAATGGTAATGGTGTTTATAAACCATACGTTAAAAAAGTACATAGAGGTAAATTTAAATTATATAGAAAATAATATGGCAAAAAAATATTGGAGTTGTTTAATTGGTGGTGATATAGGTGAATTACCTAGTGGTTCAGATTATCCTTTAAGAATTGCAGTTAGAGTAGCATATTTAGATTTAACTGGTGAAGTGGATGAAGTATGTGCATCAGGATGGGGGATTGAATTCTTTGTCCCTGAAAATACAAAACCAACATGGGAAGAATTAAGGAAATTATGTTATGATGAAAAAGGATATTTTTATGAGAAAAAAGATTAAAATTTTTTTATTATTTTTAATGATGATTATAACAACATCATCGTACTCACAAATTAGGGATATTAAATCTGATTCAATTAGATTAGATAATATTGATAATACATTAAGGAATTATGGTAAACAAAATGTAATTTCCGATAAACTTACTTTATTATCAATTGGTATTGTTGTTGTAGGTTCAATATTTAACATGAAACCAGAACCAATGTTAGTTGCAACATCATTATGTAGTTTAGCTAACTTAGCAATATCTTGGAAAGCAGATATTAATTTATCAAAACATAAATTTGAAAAAAAAATAATATTATAAGTCTTAGGGGTTGAAATGATAAACACCCCAAAAACCCTGATTCACCCACTTTAATAGAGTGGAGTGTGATATATAACGATCCGTAATAGTTCAGGTTTAAAAACGGGTAAGAGACTGTAATAATACTCTAGTAAGTTGTCTCATTGGTAGGTGAAATGGAAGAGAACTATTCCTACCTTGGAAAATTAAGTGGTGTTAGACTATTGGTAAAATGAAAAAGCAATAGATTGTTGGGATTCGGCCCCGATTCATTTTTAACGAATGAAACATTTTATACGTTTAACATCACTTAAAATTTCTAATAGTCAAATATTTTTATTATATTTGATTTCATGGGAAAAAATATATTAGATTCTATCATTGAGAATTATCCTGATGAAGAATTACTTAAAGCAGATGGGTTTGATGAAGCAATAATCGGTATTGAAACAAACTCTATGAAATTAGTTTATGATAAAGAATTAATGATCGAAATTCTTATGAAAGAAATGGAATACTCTGACGCAATTGAATATTTGGAATATAATGTTTATTGTGCATATGTAGGAGAAAGAACACCAATTTATATTGAAAGATTTAATTAATTTTTTTATGTGTGATTTTAATATTGGAGATTATGTTGAAATAATTAATCCAGGTAGTACTTATTCTCATTATATTGAATATTTTGAATATTTTGATTTTAAAAATAAAAAATATAATAAGGAATTTTTAACGGGGGAAGAAGGTATTGTTTTTGGGTTAGAACAACATGAAAGATGGGTAAATGAAATTATTTTAGCTGTTCAACATAAAGATGGAAGACAATGTTTAATTAGAGGAGATGGTGTAATTAAACATAATATGAAGTATAGAAATCCATTTAAATTATATAGAAAATGGGGTCGTTTTAATGATTTATCATTTTAATCCCTTATATTTGCAACATGGAAAAGAAGGCTAGATATATTGAGACTCAAACTTTAGAGGAGAAAATTAATGCCGACTATAAAGTTAGATTGGAACGTTATTCTATTTCAAGAAAAATAAATAAGAGTTCCAATCTTCAATTAATGGATTTAATAATTAATGATGAAATTAAATAAATAATATGGAATTTTTAAAGAATATTGGTAAGGAATATGTTTTAAGTAACGATTATAAAAATCGAGACATAGTACATTTTGGTGATAATAAGATAATGGTAGAAATTACCAAATTAGATTTATATCAAGGTACTTTCAGAATAAAAAATGTTGAAAACTCAGACATTGTTGTAGAAAATATTATTGAGGGTTTATTAAAAGAACTCGATAAAGATTCTAAAAATTTGAGAAAAGTACTCAATAAAATTATTAAGGGGTGGGAAAAAAATCCTAATGATTTTATTGAAACTGACAAAAGTATTTGGCAAGATAGTGTTTTTTTAAATAAAAAATTATTAAATAATAATGAATACGGGACATCAATCTGTTTTGGATTCCATAATACATTTTTTTATTATGGTAGTATTCCGACTGGTAGAGGTGGTGATACTTATGAGAAAAAAGAACATTATGTTGAAGTATTAGAAGGATTGGATAAATTTGTTGATGAAACAACAAAAACAATTAATTCTTCTAAATTCAAAACCAAAATTAAAAATAGTTTTAAAACCATTAAATTGGAACTTGATATTGATGAAATTATCAAATATATATCAGTTCCAACTAAAGTTATACCAAAAGTAAAAGTTAAAAGACCAAATTTTCCTATCCAATTTTTGGGTTGGGAATTAATGACATTATTAGACCATGTTGATCAAAATGGATATATTGATGATATATTAATTAAAATAATGAAAGATGACGATGGAATTGATATATCCAAACTGAAAGATTATTCAATTGATATTGAATCAAAAGGTGAAATGTATCATGATAGTCAAGTACTAGAATATGAAGTAACATTCATATCACCAGATGGTGACATATATTCCATTACTGATGAACATAGTGCAATGACCGGTTGGAGATTCGACCATAATCAAATTGTTGATATAAATTAAAAAATAAATAATATATGAGTTTAAAAGCGTACGATGGTATGATGACCAAAGAAGGGTAGGGGTCAAAACTAGTCCATCCTTTTACATTTACTATAACCCAAATGGTTAAAATTTTTTGTTTTAATAAATAATTTTCGTATATTTGATTTATCAAAATAACTAAAAAAGTAAAAAATGAAAAAAGCATTAATAAATGGATTAGATGAAGTTGGAGTTAATATTTTATTAACGTTTATGGAATCTAAACTAAACGATAGTGAGTATAAGAATAGTATAGAATATGGTGGTAACTCATGTGATATGGATTGGATAGAAAATGATATGGATATTAGTGGTGAAGATATGGTTCATGAATTATTTGAAATGTATGGGGATGAAGATAATGAAGGATATTACAAATTAATTATTAATGATTCTACTTTTTATTCTTCTAAAAAAGATGAAAATTGGTCAGATTATTACGAATACTTTAATAAAAAATAATAAAATGATACCTGAAAGTTTAAGAAATATTGCTACTCAAATAGAGGATGCCGCTAAAGTTAGAGCAAATAATCAAGAAGCGATTTTAGCTTTTTGTAAAGACAAATCTTTTGATTTAATCAAAGGTAATAGAACGCAATTTAAATTATATAGAAAATGATATTACACGTATATGATGGAACATTAATAAAGAAAGAAGATAGATGGTTTGTTGTTACTAAAACAGGGGTGGATGGTAAAGGTTTACCAATGTTCACCAATAAACAAACTAAGGACATTGAACTTGAAGTGTTCCCAACAGATAATCATCCATTAGAATGGTTGGAAAAACATTTAAATTTGGAAGTGGAATATAATCTTGGTAAGAAATTCCTTGCAAAAGAAACAATATGGTACGCAAAGATAATTGAAATTGAAAAACAAGAAAGTTGGGAAGATATTGTAAGTAGATATAATAATGAATATGGTTACGATGATTCTGATAAAATATCCCAACTGTGGTTAGAACAAAATTATCATCCACCTAAAAAGAAATAATTATGACACATACAAAAGGAAATGTTATTGTTGAGGAAATTAAAATTGGTGATATTCATTATGAGTATGAATATAATCTTGGTATTAAATGTGAAGTACTTACCTTACCAGTTAGAGATGAAGATGGTTTATGGGAATGGAAAAGTAAAAATTTAACAACAGGTGAAATTATAGATTACGCAGTATCTGAGAAATATCCACATTATAGTAGTAATCTATATGATTATGAAGCTTACAATGTTAAAAATTATGTTTAAAAAATTATTAGATTCAAGTCCAGTATGGTGGTTTTTAGCGATAGGTTTCCCTGTTGCATCATGGTGGAAATTGTGTAGAGAAATAAATGAAGGTTATGTTGGATTTGATACTGAAAACATTATCATATATTCAATTTTAGGTTTATCATTGGTTATTATCTGTATCAAGAGTTTTATATACAAAGATTTATTTTAGTACTATGATAGAAATAATATTATGCGCAGCAATTTGGTACAAACAACTTGAATTGAAAAAGACATTTGAACATAATGTTTTACCAGTAAATTGTGATGTAGGATTAGTTTTCTGTGGTCATAGACATCCACAATGTATGTACACAATGTGCAGTATAACTGGGTTAAGAAGTGTAACAACTGAATGTGGTGAATATGTACAAGGATTCCTCAAAAACAAAAATAGATTTGTTAATAGAGAAGAAGGTGCAATTATTGCATTTAATTCTGGACAAATTAAAGAAGAAAAACAAACTTTATTTTCCGAAGATTTATATTAAAATAAATGACTAATTGGGAAAAACTATTCAAACAAGATGGATTAGTATTTCATTGTGAAACAGAAGTAATTGCAAGTCAATTATTAACCATTGCAAATGATCTTGGATATAAATGGTGTGATGATCAAAGTTATATTGATGATCATCATTGGGAAATCTATGAAAATGAAACTTGTTATGAAATTAAATCAGGACATTATGCAAGTGAAACTTATTTTATAAATGATGGGTATAATGTAATAAATGTTTTAGAATTATTAGGAGGAAGAAAACCATTTAAATTATCAAGAAAATGAAATTATTATTTAGAGAACAAAATTTGGAATTTTAAATTAAAAACCATATATTTGCATTATTAAATCATAAAAAATGAAAATTAATTTATTTATTATTATATTTTTATTACTTTCTATTGTTTCAAATGCACAAGATAGTAATCATATTTCACAAACATATATATCAATTCAACCATCATTTTATACATCATTAAATGGTGGAACACTAAAAACGAATCCACCACAAAGAACAACATTTGATATTGAAATTGGTAGACAATGGGATGCAATCAGTTTAGGTTTAGATCTTGGTAAAACCACAATCGAAAAACAAGGTGGTTATTATGACAGTCTTGCACCAGCGGGAAAATGGTATCTTGAAGTTAAACCAAATTTAAATGTATTCAGACAGGGTAAGTTTACCAATACATTAACAATTGGTTTTGGATATGTATTAAATTCAAATCAAAATGTCATGAATGAATTTACAACTGGTGTTGAATATGATGTTAATCCATCATGGTCTTATAACGTAAATTTCGGGACATATTATTTCACGGGAAATGGATTATCAACAAATCAAAATTTCTTTGGATTTTCAATTGTTTATCTATTCAAAAATAAAAAATAAATTTTATGGTATTATTTAAAATATTTATTACGATTTTATACATTATATTGTTTTTTGGAACAATCTCTGCGTTTGTTTATATGTCTGATTTGTTAAAAAAATATAATAAAATATTATATACCATATCAATTATATCATTATTATTTGCAATCTTATCATTAATGTTAATTGGATTTTATATTATTTGGGAATAAAAAATAAACATATGACAAGTATTCAAGTTTTAACACACATCTTCATCATTTATTCAATTGTCTTTCTATCTTATATGTTTATGAGATGGACAGAAAAAGAACCATTAATGAAATTATCAATATTCTTCATTGCAATATTAGGTATTATTATTGAACTTAAATTATTTCATTTAATATGATAAGAGTAAATCAACTTATTAATGAGTTAATTAAACTCAGGGAAAAAGGTTATGGTGAATTGCCAGTAATCTATTCAATAGATGATGAAGGTAATGATTACCATAAAGTATATAATTTACCTGGTATTTTTCTTGTTGAAGATCTTAAATCTCGGTCATTAGAACCAGTATTTTTAGAAGATGATGAGGAAATTATACCCAATTGTGTAATAATAAATTAAATAATAATGGAAAAAGAACCCCACATTTATAATGATAGTAATGAAACAACATTCACACTATCTGAAGTAAGAGAAATCTGTAATGGTTTTGCCGAAGAACTTGCCAAAAAAATATGATTTTTTTGATGCAACTGGTTTTTGGGATTACTTAAAGAAATCCCGTTTCGATGAAAGAATCAGATCTAACACAAAATAAATTATTACCATATGAAAAATATATTATACATCGTAAAAGAAGTTGTTTTAACAGCAATAGTATGTATCGTAGGTTGGGTGTTGTTTAAATTAAATATTGAATTAAAAAATAAAAAAAATGAGATACGATCAGAATCTTGATATGGATGAAATGGTTCATATTATGCAATCAGTTAGTGATTATAATAAATTATGTTCAGTCTTTAATCAAATGGACCCAGCTCAAAGAGAAAGATTGAATATCTATTACGATAGAATGTTACAATTCTCCAAAGATAAGAAGTGGATGGATCAAGAAAGTTTAAGAGCATGGAATAAAATTAATCTCCATGTAGTTTTACAATCATGGGGAAGTACTGCTTGTGGTTGGAATGGGATTGGTGGTGCTGCAATGACCGATTCATATACAACTGTTATCGAATCTCTTGAAGGTAATGCAATATTCGTATATTATAACGGAAAACTTGCATACGTTGCAGAAATGGACGATAAACTAAAACCCATTAAAGAACATGGTTATAAATATCTACCAGATATATCTAGTTCATCAAAAGTATTAACAACTTATTATGTTAATAAAAACAGGAGACGATGATTAGTTGGGAAGAAGTTTTTAAAAATAAACATATCGTATTCCATTGCGTAACAGAAGATGTTGCAAATGTAATATTGCGAATTGCTCATAACTATGAATATCAATGGGGTAATGGTAAATCTTTTTTAGATGTGAATTATTGGTTTTTTTATGAAGAAAGTACATGTTATAAAATTCAAGAGGGTATGTTCGGAAATAAATCTCATTTTGAAAATGAAGGTTATATTATTATTGATGTGAAAGAATTATTATCAGATAGAATAGACCTTAACGAATTATTAGAAGGTAGAATAAAATTTAAATTATTTAGAAAATAAATTTTGCTATTTCATATAATAACCTTATCTTTGTATCCACAAAAAAACAAATAATTATGGGTAAGTTTTTAAAAGGTGATATTGTAAGAAGAACTAAAGTTGACTTGTTTACTGGTGAAATTAAAACTGATGATGTTTGTAAAGTTTTCGGTGTCTCTACATCCGAAGGATGGATTTTATTAGAAGGTAAAAGTGGTGAATATCGTGAAGCCAATTTTGAACTTGTAATTCCAAGAAAATGGTCTATTTTAAGAACCAAAGATAATCATAAAATAATTAATCAATGGTGTAATTCCAATGAAAAATTAATTGATAGAAATACTTTTACAGATGATACATACTTTATTGATTACGATGGTATTGGAGTACCAAAAATGGTTTTTGCACCATCATATCCATTAATAACGTTTGAAGATTTTAAAAAATACGTCCTGAAACAAGAAATAGAACCAATTATACAAAAGAAAGAAAGGAAGTTATCCATACAAAATTATCGAAGAATACATAAAATTGCTTGTCCTGAATGGAAAGTTAGATTACAAAATAAATATGGTAAGAATTTCGCAATCTCCGATGAAATAATCGTATCTTATGATGATTATAAACAAATGAGAATTGCTTGTACCGAACCACAACATAAATTATTTGATGAAATATTTGGAAAAGATGAACCAAATATTCCAAAAGGTACTCCATGTTTGGTTAGTATAAATGTCGTAAATTCTGAATGGTGTTTAAGATATTCAGATGGAAATGGTGAGTTTACCATAGATAAAAATAATCAACATTTTTGCAATATTACATGGAAATATGTTCACCCAATTCCTGAAATATTAAATAACTTACCACAAAATTAATTTTATGACAATCTTTAAAAGAATTCTCGGTGTTATATTGGTTTTATTAATGATACCAGCATTTTGTGGTGGATTTGTAATGTTAGTTGATGATTCACAGAGTTTTTTTCAGAATTTTATATTCAGTCTAATTTGTGAATGTGCAATAATACTAGGTTTACTTTTAATATACATATTGAAACTAATAATATGTTGGTGTTTTGATACGGATATAGATGATGTTGATCCTGATTCTTATTAAAAAAAATAAATTATGATAACATTATCATTTCAAATTACTGAAGAAGCATTTAACTTATTGAAAGAAATTAACAATAAAGGTTATGCTGAATATAGAGATACCGAACATTTAACATTAGAAGATTTTAAAAAATCTGATGATTATAATATTCTTCTTAGAACCGAAGAATGGTTTTTAAGTAGAAACTTTAATGGTACTCTCAATCTTATTTATGATTTATCAAAATATGGTTTGATCGAATCAGATGGTGAAAGTTGGCACCCAACATACATTGTTTCCGATTTTGGAAAAGAAATATTAAATAATATTATTTAATCATGGGACTTTTTACAAGAAAAAATAAATCAATTTAAAAAATAAATATTATGGGATGGAAATGTCCAAATTGTGGAAGTACTAACACCGGTTCATCAACATACGCTGACTGGTGTAATGATTGTGATTATAGTTTCGGTTACTTCAAAAGAGTTATAAAAAATATTTTTCATAAATTAATTAAATAAAAAATTATGCCATCAGTTTATCAATCAGGTAATTTTGTTGATGTAGATGTTTATGAGTTCCTATCAAGTTGTGATAAAAGGGATATAGATAATGTTATTGATTATCTAAAAGATAACGGTGATATTGATGAGAGAACTTTGGAAGAAATTGACACACCTAGATCTTATACCGGTAAAAAGTTTGAAGAAGCTCTTCTCAAACTCAGAGGACATAGTTCTTCATTATCAACAGAAGAAGAAGAATATATCATTAACCTTGCAAATAGAATTTCATAATGAAATGTAGAATAAAAACTTATACCGATCATAGAGGTGAAACCTACTATGTTCCACAAAAAAAAGATTTGTTTTTTCAATTATTTTGGTATGAATCAATCTTCCATTACAGAACAGAACAAGAAGCATTGGATCATATTGAAATGTGGAAAGATGATTATGAAAAACAAAATTTCAAACCAAAATACACATATAAAAAAGTAAAATAATGAAATTTTTAATATTAATCTTTTCAATTTTATTCTTATCTTGTAATGGTCATTATGAAAATGTAACGACTTGTTATAAAATAAAGAATAAACATATGGAGAACGAACCCATTGGAACAGATGGTAACTTTGAAGTTGTTCATTATTTTTTAATGACTGATGGTACATTAAAAAAAGTGATACTCAAAGATTACCTCACTTACAATATAGGTGATAAAGTCTGTTACACCGAAGAAGTATTAATCCAAGATACCATAAAATAAATTTCTTATTCTCACTTAAATTCCTTAACTTTGCTGATACCCCACAAGATAAACAACACATGGAAAAATTAAAATAATGGGAAAGTTTAATGAAGGTGATATCATAAGAAGAACAAATAATAATTGGGCACCAGTTCCAATTGGAACAATATGCAAAGTAACCTCAGTTGGTTATGAAGATTCTATTCAACACATATATACTGATGCATACCCTTATAGTTTAAATCCTGGTAACTTTGAACTGGTTTTTCCCAAAAAATGGTGCATAAGAGGTTCAGAAGAACTTGGACATTGGCAGATATATGATATGGAGGATAAATGTAATTGTTCACTTTTGAGAAAACATTATTTTTATTATTTAATAGATGAGGATCTTATTAATGGATGGGTTTATCACGAAAAAAGAACACTACCAAATGATTATACTGAAATTACTTTTGAACAATTTCAAAAATATGTTGTTAATAAATTTCAACATAGAAAACCATTTAAACTTCATAGATAATGAACAATATAGATTGGGAAGAATTATTTGATGATAGAATGAATGTCTTTCATTGTGAAACAGAAGAAATTGCAAATGAATTATTGTCCATTGCACATAACCTTGGACATAAATGGGTTGGTGGGGGTTCTTATTTAGATTATAATAATTGGCAATTTAATAAAGAAAATACTTGTTATTGGATTTATCATAGAACATATGATCATATCGAAGAATTTTTAAGTCGTGAAAATCGACAGACATATAATATAATAAATGTGAAAGAATTATTATATGGTAGAAAACCTTTTAAATTAAATAGAAAATAATATGGTAGAAAATAAAATATTTGATGAAGCAAATATAACCATTGATAATGGAACAATAGTAGTTAATGCATCTTATATATCATATTATGATTCACATTATAATGTTGAAGTATCAGGTCCAAATTTACATGGTGAATATACCATAACTGGTGAAAAACCAAAACGTAGTATTATTTTAAATAGTTATAATCCTTATAAAGGAGATATTAATTTATTGACCGATAATAGTATTGAAGAATATAAACCATTATTCGGTAAAAAGAAATTAAGACCAAAAGATGGTTGGATCGAATTCAAAGAAAGAAAGAAAAAAACATATACAACAAATAAAATAATAATCATTGAATAATATGAAACGGAATAATTTAATATTTCAATTGGCAGGTGCATAACTAAGTTTCATCGCCGCAATTATCTTCGCTTATATAATTTATAAATTTGGATAATAAATTTTGAATTATAAAAAACATTTATTATATTTGATAAAAATAATATTATATGAGTAAAGTTTTAATTAACACAGAAAAAGGTGATATGATCGTTGAACTATACGATAACGAAACACCAATCACAACAAATAACTTCAAATCACTTATTGAAAAAGAATTCTATAATGGTTTAACTTTCCATAGAGTTATACCAAACTTTATGATCCAAGGTGGTTGCCCAAATGGAACTGGTTCAGGTGGTCCCGGTTATAATATCCCTTGCGAAGTAAACGCTGATAAACAATACCATGATCGTGGAGTACTATCAATGGCACACGCTGGAAGAAATACTGGTGGTTCACAATTCTTTATATGCCATAATAGACAAAATACACAACACCTAGATAGAAACCATACATGCTTCGGAAAAGTAATTGATGGTCTCGATATCATTGATAAAATACAAGGTGGTGATAAAATAATCAAAATATCAATTATGTAAAAATAAATTTGGGGAATTGAAAAATTCCCCTTATTTTTGCTTCATTAAATAAAAAATAATGAAAAAAGGATTATTAACATTATCAATCATAACATTGTTATTATCTTGTAATGACAATAAAAACTTACAATTTGTTGACCAAGAAATTATAGAAGGTAGAATATCTGCCACTAAAACTGGTACTTACGGTGGTTATGGTGTTCCTAGTCAAAAACCAAGAATATATGTTCAATCTCCCACAGATACTAGAGAAGTAGAAATACCATTTAACTATGAAGGTAGATGGAAAGTAGGTGATAGTTGTCTATTAATAGTTCAACGTTATAAACAAGTTGTAAGTAAATAAAAAATAATAAATTATGATACCAACAGCAGAAGATACATTAAGAAAAATTTTAAGTTCTTGTAATATGGAATATTATGAACTTGAAGAATGTTGTCCCGAAATAATTCAGGAATGTTTAGATATAATAATTAATCAAAATAAATTATATGTACAAGCAGCGTTGTTCGAAGCAAAAGAAAAGGCAGAAACAATTACTTGCGATCTTCATGGACAAGATGTTTGTAATATTGATGAAGATTCTATCCTCAATGCTTATCCATTAACCAATATTAAATAAACAATAAAAATAACAAAATTCTCTTGGACAGTTTAATTAAATAAATCATGAAAAATAAAATATGGCATAATATTGCTTTCTATTCTCTTTTATTAGGTTGGTTTCCTTTTATGTGGTTATCTGTTTGGGGTTCGTGGAATAGAGAAATTGGTGTGATAGTATTGTTAGTCGGGATTCTTATATGTATTTTTGGTTCAATGATGGTGATGCCGTTACTTAAAAATAATGACCTTTTTAAAAGTATTGACCAATTAGATGAAGAACGTGCAAAATATTATGAAGCAACAAAACGTTTAGAAGAAAAAATTAAAACTTTATAAGTTCATGGATGAAAAATATGTACCATATCAGGAAGCATTAGAACTGAGAAAATTAGATTTTGATGAAGAAACATTTGGATTCTACTGGACTGATACTCGTGGATTAGTCATTGAAGGCCCCGGAAGACATCACGGTGTTCATTTACAAGCACCAACATTCTCACAAGTATTCGACTGGTTTGAAGATAAATATAATCTAACCTCATATGTTAAACCCATATCCCTATTAAATAAATTAGATGGATATGGTTTTGAAATCACTAATTTCTTATCCAATTGGGATGAAGATGTTTCATATAAAAACAAACATGATGCTCAATTAGGTTGTCTTAATAAACTTATTGATATAGTAAAAAACAAATAACATGGATAAAGTAATTAAGTTACTCGTGAAACAAGGTGTTTCAGAACAAGAAGCGGAATCATATCTCAAAACAATATGTAACTATTATTTTGAAAAAGGTAGAGAAGTTGAATTAAAAAGACAACTTAAACAAAAACCAGAATCCTTTGAAGATACTTGGAAAAATGAATTAAAAAATAAATAATATGGAATGGATTTCAGTAAATGATAAATTACCAGATTTTTCTAAAAATGTCCTGGTATTTGGTGAAACTAAACATAGTAACCCCAATATGGGTGGAGCATATGTGTTTATAACACAAAGAAAAGATTTAAAAGGTACACCAATGGAAGGAAAAGAAGATAGATATTTAGGTAATGATAACTTTTATGCAAGTTACGTTACCCACTGGATGGAATTACCCGATAAACCTAACAAATAATGACAACAGAAGAACTTTTAATACCTAGATATTTAATAATTGCTGATTACCCTAATAATACTTTCGGTAAAATAGGTGATATTATCACCCCCAGTAGTTTTGAATCAGAAGATGATTTTTACGATTGGGAACTCGATAAATACCCACATCTTTTCAAAGAACTCCATTGGACAGAACATCGTGATCCAAATGATTTATTACCCTCAACACAAGAAGAATACGATAAACAAAATAATTAATATGAGTAAAGTTAAAACATGCAAAACTTGCATACATCAAATACGTTCCGGTGAATTTGCACGTTGTTCCAGATTTGGTTATTATTGTTCTCTAAGTAGAAGTGAATCACTTTGTGGTAAAAATTATGAAGGTTGGAATGAAAAACCTGATTCATTATTCATACAAATTATTAAAAAAATTTTTAAATTATAATATGGAAATAATTAATCTTAATGATAATGAAGTAATCCCATTTTTCAAAAAAAAGACTCCATCTCAGAAAATAAAAATTTTAGAAAAAAGTTTGGAACTTGCAATAAAAAACAAAGCAGGAACTTATACCGCAGCTATTGCATTCGGAATGGATCTCAAATGGGATGATAGAGGGTATTTCACCAATGACTCAGATTATATGCACTAAAATAAATACCATTGGCAGAAATACCACATCTTTATTTTGCATATTAATTTTATTTCCTTATCTTTGTCTAAAATATTTAAATATGGATAAAGTTTTTAGTATTGAGAAAAACACACTACATATTAGTAGTGGAGATATAATATTAGTAGAGAGTCGTAATGGAGAACTTATTGACATCGCTACCACTGATGAAAATTACGCTTCTATTTATGGTATCCATCTACTCCCTTCCACCCTTATCCGCAAACCAAAGACTGATGAGGAATTGGCAGAGGAAGAGTTTCCTTATTATAAAGGTAGCGAAGGTAGAGAATTAGCACATCAATATGGGTTTATAAAAGGTAGAGAATCAGTAGGTGGTGAGTTTCA
>Ga0214192_1000006_pt1 | contig 163648 bp, 137 predicted proteins | sample TroBogEpilimnion_44_FD_153030 | JGI IMG/M metagenome (GOLD analysis project Ga0214192, IMG submission 153030) | Freshwater microbial communities from Trout Bog Lake, WI - 29JUL2008 epilimnion | ecosystem: Environmental > Aquatic > Freshwater > Lake > Epilimnion/Euphotic zone | place: Trout... | reverse complement strand
CAGTCCAAGGAGGAGTCGGTATTGGTGTCAGTGGCACATCTCTTATCAATAAATTAAACGTTTCAGGTAATATCGGTATTGGTAGTACATATGCTGGTCTCGTCAATTCGCCAACAGATGGTCTTGCAGTGGCCGGTAATGTTGGTATAGGTACATATGGCGCGTCTCTTGCAAATGCGCTGAATGTCGCTGGTGCAGTTGCACTGGGTTCATATGCAACAAACAACACCGCTGCACCAAATACCAATTCTATGATTCTCTCTGGTACCCTCGGTGTAGGTACTTCAACTTCTACAAATAAAGCTGATATTGCAGGAAGTGTCTCTATTGGCTCCAACTATGCCGGTGTGGTCTCTTCGCCAAATAATGGTTTAACCGTTCAAGGAAATGTTGGTATTGGTACAAATGGTGCGTCTCTTGCAAATGCGCTCAATGTCGCTGGTGCAATGGCACTGGGTTCATATGCAACCAATAACACCGCTGCACCAAATACCAATTCTATGATTCTCTCTGGTACTCTTGGTGTAGGTACTTCAACTACCACAAATAAAGTCGATGTTGCAGGAAGTGTCTCTATTGGCTCTAATTATGCTGGCGTTGCATTATCGCCAAACAATGGCTTAACAGTCCAAGGAGGAGTCGGTATTGGTGTCAGTGGCACATCTCTTATCAATAAATTAAACGTTTCAGGTAATATCGGTATTGGTAGTACATATGCTGGTCTCGTCAATTCGCCAACAGATGGTCTTGCTGTGGCTGGTAATGTTGGTATAGGTACCTATGGCGCGTCTCTTGCAAATGCGCTCAATGTCGCAGGTGCAATGGCACTGGGTTCATATGCAACGAACAACACTGCTGCACCAAATACCAATTCTATGATTCTCTCTGGTACCCTCGGTGTAGGTACTTCAAGTACTACAAACAAAGTCGATGTTGCAGGAAGCGTCTCCATTGGTTCTAATTATGCCGGCGTAGCATTATCGCCTAACAATGGCTTAACAGTCCAAGGAGGTGTCGGTATTGGTGTCAGTGGCACATCTCTTATCAATAAATTAAACGTTTCAGGTAATATTGGTATTGGTAGTACATATGCTGGTCTCGTCAATTCGCCAACAGATGGTCTTGCTGTGGCTGGTAATGTTGGTATAGGTACATATGGCGCGTCTCTTGCAAATGCGCTCAATGTCGCAGGTGCAATGGCTCTGGGTTCGTATGCAACGAACAACACTCCTGCACCAAATGCCAATTCTATGATTCTCTCTGGTACCCTCGGTGTAGGTACTTCCGCATCTAAAAATAAAATCGATATCGCAGGAAATGCCTCTATTGGGTCAGGATATGCAGGCGTTGTATTATCACCAAACGATGGCTTAACAGTTCAAGGAGGAGTCGGCATTGGTGTCAGTGGTGCATCTCTTATTAATAAATTAAACGTAGCAGGTAATATTGGTATCGGTACTACATATGCTGGTCTTGTCAATTCGCCAACAGATGGTCTTGCCGTGGCTGGTAATGTTGGTATAGGTACCTATGGTGCTACTTTAAATAATAAGTTAAATGTTGGCGGATCACTGTCGGTTGGCTCAATATATACAAATAATAATACAAGCGCACCAACTGATGGTCTGAGCGTATCAGGCGCACTTGTTGTTGGTACTTCAAATGCCGCTACAGTTAATAAAGCAGATATTTCGGGAAATGTGGGTATTGGTAGTACATATGCTGGCATAGTACATGCACCAACTGATGGTCTCGTAGTGGCCGGCAATGTTGGTATTGGTACATATGGTGCGTCTCTTGCAAATGCATTCAATGTCGCAGGTGCAGTGGCACTTGGTTCATATGCAACCAACAATACAGCTGCACCAAATACAAATTCTATGATTCTTTCTGGTACTCTTGGTGTAGGTACTTCAGCATCCACGAATAAAGTCGATGTTGCAGGAAGTGTCTCTATTGGTTCTAACTATGCTGGTGTCGTCTCTTCGCCAAATAACGGCCTTACTGTACAAGGAAATGTGGGTATTGGTACAAATGGTCAGAATTTAAATAATAAATTTAATGTTGTTGGTGCATCTGCTTTTGGTTCTTACGCTAGTGTGAATACCGCTGCACCAAATACAAATTCCATTATTCTCTCTGGTACTCTTGGTGTAGGTACTTCAACTTCTACAAATAAAGTCGATGTTGCAGGAAGTGTCTCCATTGGTTCTAATTATGCCGGCGTTGCTTTATCACCTGACAGTGGTTTAACAGTCCAAGGCGGAGTCGGTATTGGTGTCAGTGGCACATCTCTTATCAATAAATTAAACGTAGCAGGTAACATCGGTATTGGTAGTACATATGCTGGTCTCGTCAATTCGCCAACAGATGGTCTTGCCGTGGCCGGGAATGTCGGTATAGGTACCTATGGCGCGTCTCTTGCAAATGCGCTCAATGTTGCAGGTGCATTTGCACTCGGTTCGTATGCAACCAATAATACCGCTGCACCAAATACCAATTCTATGATTCTCTCTGGTACTCTTGGTGTAGGTACTTCAAGTACTACAAACAAAGTCGATGTTGCAGGAAGTGTCTCCATTGGTTCTAATTATGCCGGTGTAGCATTATCGCCTAACAATGGCTTAACAGTCCAAGGAGGAGTCGGTATTGGTGTCAGTGGCACATCTCTTATCAATAAATTAAACGTTTCAGGTAATATCGGTATTGGTAGTACATATGCTGGTCTCGTCAATTCGCCAACAGATGGTCTTGCCGTGGCCGGGAATGTCGGTATAGGTACCTATGGCGCGTCTCTTGCAAATGCGCTCAATGTTGCAGGTGCAGTGGCACTCGGTTCGTATGCAACCAATAACACCGCTGCACCAAATACCAATTCTATGATTCTCTCTGGTACTCTTGGTGTAGGTACTTCAAGTACTACAAACAAAGTCGATGTTGCAGGAAGTGTCTCTATTGGCTCTAATTATGCCGGCCAAGTCTCTTCGCCAAATAATGGTTTAACCGTGCAAGGAAATGTAGGCATAGGTACAAATGGTGCGTCTCTTGCAAATGCGCTCAATGTTGCAGGTGCAATGGCACTGGGTTCATATGCCACCAACAACACCGCTGCACCAAATACCAATTCTATGATTCTCTCTGGTACTCTTGGTGTCGGTACTTCAAGTACTACAAACAAAATCGATGTTGCAGGAAGCGTTTCCATTGGTTCTAATTATGCCGGTGTAGCATTATCACCAAACAATGGGCTAACAGTCCAAGGAGGTGTCGGTATTGGTGTCAGTGGCACATCTCTTATCAATAAATTAAACGTTTCAGGTAATATCGGTATTGGCAGTACATATGCTGGTTTAGTCAATTCGCCAACAGATGGTCTTGCAGTGGCTGGGAATGTTGGTATAGGTACCTATGGCGCGTCTCTTGCAAATGCGCTCAATGTCGCTGGTGCATTTGCACTCGGTTCGTATGCAACCAACAACACCGCTGCACCAAATACCAATTCTATGATTCTCTCTGGCACCCTCGGTGTAGGTACTTCAAGTACTACAAATAAAATCGATGTTGCAGGAAGCGTCTCTATTGGTTCTAATTATGCCGGTGTAGCATTATCGCCTGACAGTGGGTTAACAGTCCAAGGAGGAGTTGGTATTGGTGTCAGCGGCACATCTCTTATTAATAAATTAAACGTTGCAGGTAATATCGGTATTGGTAGTACATATGCTGGTCTCGTCAATTCGCCAACAGATGGTCTTGCAGTGGCCGGAAATGTTGGTATTGGTACCTATGGTGCTACTTTAAATAATAAGTTAAATGTTGGTGGATCACTCTCGGTTGGTTCACCATATACAATTACTAATACAAGCGCGCCAACTGATGGTCTGAGCGTATCAGGCGCACTTGTTGTTGGTACTTCAAATGCCGCTACAGTTAATAAAGCAGATATTTCGGGAAATGTAGGTATTGGTAGTACATATGCTGGTATAGTACATGCACCAACAGACGGTCTCGTAGTTGCCGGCAATGTCGGTATAGGTACATATGGCGCGTCTCTTGCAAATGCATTCAATGTCGCTGGTGCAGTGGCACTCGGTTCATATGCAAAGAACAATACAGCTGCACCAAATACCAATTCTATGATTCTCTCTGGTACTCTTGGTGTAGGTACTTCAACTACTACAAATAAAGTCGATGTTGCAGGGAGTGTGTCCATTGGTTCGAACTATGCCGGTGTCGCCTTGTCGCCAAACAATGGCTTAACAGTCCAAGGCGGAGTCGGTATTGGTGTCAGTGGCACATCTCTTATCAATAAATTAAACGTTTCAGGTAATATTGGTATTGGTAGTACATATGCTGGTCTCGTCAATTCGCCAACAGATGGTCTTGCAGTGGCCGGAAATGTTGGTATAGGTACATATGGCGCGTCTCTTGCAAATGCACTGAATGTCGCTGGTTCTTTTGCACTTGGTTCATATGCCAGCACGAATACTGCTGCTCCTACAAATGGTCTCATTGTATCTGGTAATGTTGGTATTGGTACAAATCTTCCTAATTATGCGCTCGATGTTACACCATATGGAAATGGAATTATAAATACACCAACTATACAGTTGGCAAAAGTTTTAACAACACCTGGTTCAAATTCTATAAATATGTCATATAGTACATTAAGTAATATTAATGTTATAAATTCAGTAAATATAAATACATCTGGAACTGTAACTTCTGGCGGAACAGTAAATATTGGTACAATAACTCCAAGTTATGCAACAAGTCAATCATCTGCATCTTTAATAGTAACAGGAGGTGCTGCTATTAGTCAAAATATATTAGTTGGTGATACAACAGATAGCACAAGTTCCACATCTGGTGCTGCAATAATATATGGTGGCGTAGGTATTGCAAAGAGTCTCAATGTAGGTACAACTATAAATGCGGGAACAAGTGTATCTACACCAAGTGTAATAACTCCTAGTATCTCAAGCGCAACAAATTCAGTATCATTCAATTACAATAGAGTACTCGATGTAGACTCGCTCGTTGTAAGAAGCAATATTACTGTTATGATGTCTGGCACGGCGACATATACAAATTTGCCAACTAATTTAGTATCAGTTGATTCTGCAACTGGTAAGATACTTGACCAATACATCGGTTCTAATATTGTACGCTTAATGAATGATGGAACAATTAATCCTGCACTTTTACCAATAGTACCATCAAATAGATCGACATTATTGAGAACAACTGATAAAGTAGGTATTGGTTTAAGAAACCCGCAACAAAAATTACACGTATTTGGCAATGAATGTATTACTGGTGGATATTTAGGTATTGGTACAACTACACCAACAGCGCCATTACATATATGGGACCAAAATGGTACTGGCGGAACTCCAATTGTTTTAATACAAGAAACGGGTTCAGTAGATTTGATAGGAGTGTACGGAAATAATACACCGACACCTATTGTATATGTAAATGGTACATGCAATGTTGGCATTAATACAACTCCTGCTGTAAATTCTATATTTTCGCTTGATGTCGCCGGAAAATTCAGAGCAAATACGTCCGTTCGCACATCCGCTTTAGAATCCGATTCAGGTACTATTAATTGCGCAAATACCAACTTTACCAATATGCAAAATGTATCTATAAATTATTTGACTGTAAACGGAAGTGTATCTCTTCCTACAACCAATATTACAAGTACAAATACAACAAGTATAGCTGTCAATACAATATCTGCATTAAATGCCCCACATATTTCGATGTCAACAGGTGTATTAATTACAGGATTTGACAATACTTTATATGCCTCCAGTAATTATGTAGCCGGAGCGTTAGGAACACCTAATATAGGCTTACGTGTGAATGAAAGCATCATGGCAAAGACAATATTGACTATTTCTGACCAACGTGTGAAAACAAATATAATATCTGCGACTCCAATGGATGATTTAATTACAATTGCAAATATACCAGTACACAAATTTAATTTCATAGATAGAATACCGCAACCACAGATACTCGGTTTTATTGCACAAGAAATAGAACAATATGCTCCATATGCCGTAAGTACTTGCAGTGGACCGATACCGAATATAATGAAATACGCGACACTTGAAGAAAATAATTCAAGTGTCGTAATATTAGAAAATCATGGATTAAATATCAATGATATGGTAAAATTATTAATAGATGATGTTGAAAGAATTGTTACAGTAATTGATACTACACCGGATACATTTACTGTCGATAATCCGATACCAACCGGTACATCTCTCTATATATATGGTATTATAGTGGATGACTTCAAAGTAATAGAGAATGAAAGATTAATACCTTTAATCTTTAATGGTGTAAAATTATTAAATACTACATTAATACAACAACAAAGAACAATACAAGACTTGTTAAATCGCGTAACTACTATAGAATCAAAATTAGGTCTCGCTGGTGTAAACGCACCTACACCGGCACCCGCACCCGCGCCTTAGACACCCGCGGCCCTTAAATTTTAATTTTAGTATATAAAACTTAGTCATTTTTCTCTTTTTATCAAATAGGGTTTGATTTCATGTCAATATTAATAGGAGGTATAAATCCATTATCGGGGGTAAATTCGACAAATAAAGAACGTATTAATTTGACATCAACTACACAATCTAATTTAATTATATTACAGACATCATTACCAAGTGCAAATATAGAATTCGGAAGTAGTCTTATTTTCGGAAGATCCAATGACTATTTCTATTTTACAAAAAATAATATAAATCAATTTATAATATCATCAAATACTATTATTGCCTATCCTCCTACGTATATTAATAATAATCTCTATGTGTCGAATGATGCTTTCTTTTCCACAAGTGCAACTGTTAATAATTCATTGAATGCTAAAAATGTATTTACCAGTAATATTCAAGTAAACATACCATATAATAAAACTGATGCTAACATAAATTCTTATTTCAATGTATATGATAAATTAAATAGTAATATATTTAATCTTACATCTGATGGTTCGATAAATATTAGTGGGAATGCAGCAATGGTATCTGCTTCTGTTTCGAATGATTTTAATGCTGGTACTATAACATCAGCATTTTGGTATAATCCTCAATGGCTAAAGGACACTTCACTTGACCATAAATCTGCTAATTATCAAAGAATTCAATTATCTTATATTGATAAAATCATATATTTATACAGTTCAACGAATATAGTTGGAGATTTAGTAGTTACAGGGAAAATCAATTTAACGAATGTAATATCGCCTTTAATTGTATCTACTTCGAATTTAAGTGCTCCGCTTTTGCATTTATCTAATTATCAGATTCCGGTTGCGCCGACACTTTATATAAGTCACGATAGTAGTCGAACGAATTGCAATATAATCGAGGTTTCTATAAATACTTCAAACTCGGGACAATTTCCCGCGTTAAATATGAATTCTCAGGGAATTATGACAATAGGTCCAATAAGTAATAATACTTATAATACGAAAGGTATATTTAATATAAATTCGGACCCACAGTATAGTTCATCTGCTTATTCACCCGTTTCAAATATTGTAAGTATCGTAGGACCGTCAAATATATTATTGATTGATAATTCTTTAAATATTGGAATAGGTACTACATATCCAAAGAATAGACTTCATATATATAAAAATTCAACATCTGATTCAATATCAGATTCGAATAGTTTCATTGGATTATATGCAGATTCTATGAATGCTTCACCTTTTATGGTTGCATCTTTTAATAATATACCAGTATATCATATAAATTCAAATGGAGGCTTAACTGTCGGAAATATAAATCCCGATCCTTCATGGAACATAAATGTAGCTAATAATATTCAATCACCGATTATACAGACAAGTAAAATAGTAGCGCCACCATCGTCTATATCGGGTGGAGTATGTAATATATCATTTGATGGAACATCTATGTCAAATATATTAACTATAAATGCTTCAAATATTAATATTAATAATTTAACGACGACAAGTACATTAATTACTGATTATTTCAGTGCAAATAGATTTTCTATTCAAGGACTTAATATTAATATTATGAATAATATTGGTGTTTTCAATATATATCAACCGATATCATGGTTTAGTTCCAGTAATATATGTTTATCATTCAATCAATCTGATATACAAACACCTGCAAATATGACATCTGATGGTAGATTAAAAATTATTACCGAAACTCCTGCAATAAATGGTGCGATGTCAGTAGGTATATATGTGAAAGGTGTAACAGACAATAGTATACGTATAAGTTCGCAGGGAAATCCTAATTTCGAATTATTCAGAAAAGATACAAATGATGTCATTAAATCACAAACGAGTTTAGGCATAGATTCAGGAAATATATTTTATATTAATTATCAATTACCGGGACCTATATCCACACCACAAATACAAATAACGAATAATGGTACATTTTTATCGAGTACAATACAAATTACTCCGAATGGTAAAATGGGAATATATTCCAGTTTAAATATTAATGTTCCGCCTGTTTTACAATATAACTTTCAAGTAATTGGAAAAACGCTATTTACAAATAATAATGCTACACCAATATTATTTGTTGATGGTAATACTACAAATAATGTAGGTATAGGAACATTGACTCCTTCATATAATTTGCATGTAAATGGTACATGTTTTATATCAAATACAATTTATGTAACAAATTTAATATCTACAGGGACTATTCAAATAAACAATACTTCATCGTTGAATGTAGATGCTTCTACAAAATTCACGTCAACAGTACAGTTACTGGGAAAAGTAGGTGTAAATAATACTTCACCAAATCCCATTTATTCTATGGATATCATTGGTGACATTAATATCAATGGTAGTATTATTCAGAATGGTGTAGTGAATATACCGAATCCATATGGTCAAAGTGATAACGGCACGGGTATTAATACTTTCAAAGACCTTGGTATAGGTATTGTAAATCCGTTAGCACAATTGCATGTGAATGGTAATACATTAATATCGTGTCCTTTCTTCTATATTCCAACACCAAATAGTACACCAAATGCTCCTTTACTTTTACCGTCGTATTCAAATTTTATACGTATAAATGGTAATCCCGTGAATACTTTTATATATACGGTAGGGTCATCGACTATGAATAATATATTAAATGTGTTTGACGGAAGTCCGAATAATACAAGTGCATGGTCTTCTATAGCAGGATATAGTACAGTTGATGGTAGTTGGGTCGGTAGCAGTGCAAATAATATTAATCCGCCTGCAAATAATAGTACATATCCTGGGCAAACTATTGTAGACGGCAATACTGTAAATGGTCATTGGATACAAGTTAAATCTTCATATGCATTAACGTATTCCGCTGTATCAATTGCGGTACCATATTATGGACCAGGAAATTATCCATCGGGTACACCATATTCTCTGCAAATTGTGGGTTCTCATGATGGTATAAATTGGACATTATTAAAGATACCTGATGATAATGCTTTATATAATCAAGGTATTCAATGGATGAGACCGGCTTCATTGAGTTCTTTAAATACGTATACAACTTTTGCTGTTAGTAAAAATAATGCTTCATTTGAATATATTCGGGTTATATTTACACGTATAAACATTGGTGATTCTGTGACAAATTTTGTTACAATTACTGATATGTTTTTGACGGTTTCTCCGACGAGTATGTATTTTAACAATGGTTTATCTATAGGTACATCATCAAATGCGCGTCAATCTATTGATATACAGAATGGAAATATAATTGTGAATAATGGCAATATAGGTATTGGTACATTAAATCCTATAAAACCATTGCATGTTTTGGGAACGACATCTCTCATGGGAAATACTGGAGTGTGTAATATAAATCCGTTTTATACTCTGGATGTATATGGTGATATAAATTTTACAGGAACATTTTATCAGAACAGTAGTCGGTTTATATCGAGTCAATGGATTTCTTCGAATCAGAGTACATCAATGAGAAATACTGATATATACATATTAAATAACGTGGGTATTGGCACGACAGCTCCAATGTCCAATTTGCATATAGAGGGGACAAGTTATTTTAACGGAAATGCTGTATATCAAAGTAATTTGAGTATATTTGGCACATTATTTACGCGTGGTAATATTGCAAGTACTTCTGATAGATCGCTTAAAACAGATTTAATAATAATTAATGATCCTTTAGAAAAAATAGGAAAATTGAATGGATATACTTATAAACGTTTAGATACAAATGTTATTGAGAGTGGTTTAATAGCGCAGGATCTTATAACTGTCATGCCTGAATTGGTAAATAGAGATACGAGTGATTTATTATCTATATCATATGGCAATATGGCGGGATTATTTGTAGAAGCAATAAAGACTTTGACAGCGCGTGTAAATACATTGGAATTAGAGATATTAGAATTTAAGAGGCGGGCGGATAAATAGATAGATAGATAGATAGATAGAAAATAGTATATAAGAAATATTTGCAATTACAATCTAGGAAATGGACGATTGCAGCAGCGGTGTGTACATACAAAGCATATTTATATCCATTACATTAGCATTATCAGTTATTGCGATATCTCATTTTCATAGATATTTCCGTATAGCTAACTTAAGCGATTTTATTGATAATTATGATGAATATATTTCTTAATTATTTCTTTATTTAAAGAATATGTTTTAGATTAATATAAATAAATATAAAATCCCGATGGTAAGTCTTTATCATATTATAGAGGATTGTGTATATAGTTCTGTTGGAATAGGTATGGTAGCTATTGCCGGATACTTCACTGGAAGAAATAATGATATAGAAAATTATATACATAGTTGTCTTAGGATTGGAGCGATAGCCACAGGTGTCTATTTAATTGGATGTATGATTGGTGGTATAATAATAGCGACTTTCATATATACCCGAAAAACTTTAAAAAATAGTACAAAAGTTGATTTATATTTTATAGATGATGATTATGATTATTTGAATAATAGCAGAATCCCGGGATTAGACGATGATGAATCTGAAGAGACCGATGAGGCCGAAGCCCCGGGATTAATTGACGATGACGAAGAGGAAGAGGATGAGGAAGAAGAGGACGTCGACGATGAGGAAGAAGATGAGGAAGAAGTTGAGGAGGAGGAAGATGAAGAAGAAGTTGAGGAGGAGGAGGAGGAAGATGAAGAAGAGGACGTCGATGACGACGATAAAATCACGGATTTGATTGATATTGATGACACAGATAACATTGAGATTGTGAATGACATAGATATGGAGGAGATTACGGAATCTGAGATATCTATAGATAAACTAAAGGTATTTTTAAAAAACACAAATGATATAATAAATATTTATTCTACGATTACGAGCCCAACATATGAAGAGATATTAAGGAATACATTTTGCAAAGATTATTTAAAACAAAAATTAGAAACTATAATTACTGAGAATAAATCTATTGTGCTTGACGATTTATTTTATCCTACACCTTGCGCAAGTACATTAGAACTTAGAATATGGAGGCGATTAATAAATACAATAGTTACAGTCGGTATTCCAAGTGACGATGATGGAACAACAACACGCTAAAATGCACGAATACACTAAAATACACGAATACACTTAACAATCTAAATATTCTATAATAGTTTTTGCTTTTTTATCACCTATCATAGGAATGGTTGTTAAAACAGATATTTTATTTGGCGCATTTTCCAGGGCTGATATTAATTCTTTCCAAGTTCCGTATCTAGCGGCGATTTCCTTTGCTATTATATGTGATATTGTCGGTATTTGGCATAATTGTAATATATAACATGTTTCTTTATTTATATTTTTAGCCTTACATGTTTTAACTTTAAGACTCGCGACATAATCTGTTTCTCCGTTTGTAGCTACAAATTTACTGGGATTTTTTATACATTTATTAAATATTGATAAAATAAGATCTCCAGTATTCTTTACAGAATCTGTAAATAAAACGTGCATTTTATCCCGAAACATTGAATGATATACTACTCCATCAAGAGTAGATGCATCAATATCATTTCTATCACCTTCAAAAATATATACACAATTATGCGGAGGATTTGATGATATGAGCCGCAGTTTCTGTTCTTTATACCTGCCGTCTCTTATCGATGACGATAGGTCTTGATATGTTTTACGTTCAAATATTATATTAAATTGTGGTACGAGTGATTCTATAATTATGTCACCAATTTCTAATTGTTTTTGTATAAAATTTATATTTAAATACGTTAAATATTCTATAAGTTTCGCTTCACGTGAATCTATATATAAATTACAGTTTTGAAGTGCTTGCGTATGGGCATGAGACTGTGCATGTTCCTGAGTCTCCATATGAGATTAATTATATTCTTAATGGGCATTTCTTTATACGGAAGAAATCTTATTCTTTGTAGATTATAATAGATGCCACAAATAAATGAATGGGCCAATAACAACCGTCAAGGATTCCTTGATTGGGTTTATAGAACATTTAATCATGAAAAAAGAGATGTTAAGACACCATTTGGTGAGTTATTTCCGCATCAAGTATTTGTAAGAAATTTTATGGAATATAATTCTCCTTATAGGGGTCTCTTATTATATCATGGATTAGGGAGTGGTAAGACAGCGTCTTCTATTGCTGCTGCTGAAGGATTTATTAATAAGAATAAGAAAATAATTGTATTATTACCTGCATCTCTAGAGATGAATTATAGAGATGAAATTATGAAACATGCATCTTCTGGGAACCCTACGAAGAAGTTATGGTCATATATTGAAATTAAAAAGATAGCTACAAAACAAGCGGATGCCGCGCTCGCTTTGGATGTAAGTCCAAACTTTCTAAAAAAGAATTCAAAAATATGGTTTCCGTTCTCTGAAGGATTACCTCCAAATGCAGTATTACGTAAAGATATAGCATGGAAGGACCTGGAGGAATCTGAACAGAGATCTGCAAAGGCTACATTAAAAGAAATAATCAATAAAAATTATACATTTATCCGTTATAATGGTATTACGCAATCTGCTCTTGCAAAGTATAAAAAAGATTTCTTCAACGATGCTTTCATAGTAGTTGATGAGGTGCATAATTTTGTAAGTAGAGTTGTAAATGGCAGCAAGATAACAAGGTCTATTTACACGAAAATTATGGATGCTTCAAATATTAAATTGGTTTTATTAACAGGGACACCAATTATTAATCATCCATTTGAATTAAGTATTATGTTGAATCTGGTCAGAGGATATATTAATGTTTATGAATTTCCTTTATTAAAAGATGCAGTATTACCCGAACAAAGACAGATTGATGATATATTAACTGAAAATAAATTCGCGAAATTTATAGATCAATATTTTGTATTGAATCAAGAAAAGAAAATACTAATTACTTTATTACCAGAAGGATTTGTAAATGATGGAGATGGTAAAATGAAGGCAATAAAAGGCTCATCGAGTGAAAACACAACGAGCAGCGCAAGCGGCACTGCAAGCGGGACGAGCAGCGCAAGCGGCAGCGGCGGTGGCAGTGGTGCGGGCGGGAGTAATGCGGGTGGTGGTATGACATCTACTGATATTATAAAGGGTTTGAATAGTGAAATTGCGAAACATATTCGTGTAGCGAAACGTACGCAACTTACAGAAATGTTTACATTGCCGACAAATAAGGATGATTTTAATAATTTATTCTTAGATGAAACTGATCGTGAAAATCCGCGTGTTAAGAATAATGATCTTTTTAAACGTAGAATATTAGGAACTGTATCATATGTTAAGAATATTGGAAGTGAATATTTCCCAACGGTATTACCAAAAGTTATTGAACAAATACCACTGAGTGATCATCAATTTAGTAAATATTTAATTGTCCGTGATGAAGAACGTGTGATGGAAAGAAGGTCTCGTCAAAATAAAGGTGGTGTAATGGCTAAGAAAACATCTGTATATCGTGCATTTAGCAGAATGGCATGTAATTTTGTATTTCCGAATAATATCGAAAGACCATTTCCGAAGGATTTACGTAAAGCATTGAAAATGGAAATTGACCGTGAAGAAAGTGATGAAGAAAGTGATGATGAAGACGATAAAAACGAGGCTGCCAAAGGGAATGATAAACACGATAAAATTGACAAGGTAAAATTGAAAAAGGATTATGAGGAAATAATTAAAACGTCTATAAAGAAATTGGCAGATGACCCGAGTTTATTGAGTATTGAAAATTTACGTACACTTTACAGTCCGAAATTCGCTAAAATAATAGAACGCGTAAATAGTACAGAAGGAAAGTGCTTAATATATTCTCAATTTAGGACAGTAGAAGGTCTTGGTGTTTTACGTTTAGCACTTATATCTGCAGGGTATAAAGAAGTCCATATTGAAAAGAAATCAAAGGAGAACGATAGTGTTATATGGAATATTGTTGATGAAGAAGAAGTATTAGATGCGAAATATGATGGCAAGAGATTCATTGTATTTGATACAGATCGCGAAAAAGCAAATATACTTTTGCAATTATATAATGGAATATATAACAATATAGAAGAAACACGACCTGGCTCATTAAAAGCAAATTTAAGGGGTGAAATGTTCAAGACATTTATGATTACTCAAAGTGGTGCTGAAGGTATTTCTCTTAAAAATGTCCGATGTGTTCTCATAACAGAACCTTTTTGGAATAGTGTTCGCATTGATCAAGTTATTGGTCGCGCGGCTCGTGCTGGGTCTCATTTAGAATTACCTAAAGATGAGCAAAATGTGAGTGTTTATATATATACATCAATATTTACAAAAAAACAATTAAAGGATAATTTCAGTTTGCGCAGTCTTGATAACGAATTAACGAGTGATGCACATATTATGCAAATAGCGTTAAAGAAAGATGAGATTATTCAAGCCTTTCAAAACAACTTGAAAACTGCATCGGTAGATTGCAGAACAAATGCAACTCTCAATGAATTAGATTTAGGGAAAGGTATGCAGTGTTATTCGTTCCCGATTCCAATAGATAATGATGCATATGCATTTGTCCCAGATATTCGCATAGATAATGACAGTAATAATGGTAAAGGAAAGGGAGATAAACACAAAATCGTGAGAACACGTAAAATTAAAGGGAAAGTAGTTTCCTATAAAGGTAAAAAATATGTAATTGTTGATGACTATCCAAATAAGTTCTTTAATTATACTTTATATAAGAATGCTGGAATTTTACAAGAAGAAGAAATAAGATAAACAATCTTGATTATTAGACTTGATTATTAGGCTTGATTATCAGGCTTGATTATTAGACTTGATTATTAGACTTGATTATTAGACTTGATTATTAGACTTGATTATCAGGCTTGATTATTAGACTTGATTATTAGACTTGATTATTAGACTTGATTATTAGACTTGATTATTAGACTTGATTATTAGACTTGATTATCAGGCTTGATTATTATTGTTCGTAAGGATTCTCTTCATAATTCTTCGGAATACCAGGTTGCGGCAGCGGAGGCGGCGGAGCCATTGGCGGGCGAGGCGACAGTGGTTTTATATTCATTTGTTCATCATTCATATTCCCATTCATATTCCCATTTATATTCCCATTTATATTTTCATTTTCAATATCTTTTTTAGATTCATAATTTGCTGGTGAAGAAGATACCGAAGACTGCGAAGACTGTGAAGACGATGAACTCGTATTGCGATGTGTAAAATAATAGATACCCCATATGAGTATTAATAGGAATGCGCCGATTCCTATAAAAGAACCACCGAATACTTTTGGTTTTATTAAGTTAATGGCAAAAGTATTTGGACTTGAAGTAGCATAACTAATATTTACTGTATCTCCTGTTTTATAGTTACCTTGAATAGTTATTTGATTTGATGTAATTGCTGATGGTGCACCTTGAGGAGTATATGTCACAACTATAGTGCAATTATCATTAACACATGATGCAGATGATACAGTACCGGTTGTATCTCCATCATATAATGGTTTTCTAACTAGAATATATATACCTAAACCAATAATCCCTAATGCTATTAATGTAAATAATATAGCTACAATGAACCCTGTACTTATTGCGAAAGCGCCACCTATGATGGTCGCTACAGGTACATGACCAGGATCGTAGCCGTCGCCACCTCCGGCGCAAGAATATTTCTTTCCTCTTCGCGATTTTAATTTTGAATTTGATTTTGAATTCTTTGTGTGTCTTTTTCCTGCCATTATTAATACTTTAGTTTTTTATTTTTATTTCTTTTATAGTTTTTATAGTTTTTTTATCGTATATTATAATTTATAATTTATAATTTATCAATAATTGGAAATAAATCGAATACCCATAAAGAATCTTTATTATGTATACATTCTTCATAATATTTCACGAATAAATCATATAATTTCTTAACTGCTTGATTATTAATAAATTCCACTTCACCTCCAATATATTCAGTAAAAGAACTGGCAAATTTATATCTAAAATCTTTATAAAATTGTTTTATAGTCCCTCCAGTTTTACTTGATTCAAAATCCATTAATTTAATTTTGAAGCCATAGAGTGGTATAATAATAACTTTACCATTTATTATATATGTAACTGTTGTAGATTTTGTATTTTTTATAAGGATATTATTGCAATTTAGATTTCCGTGAATAAATCCGCATTTCAAAAATGCATCTAAACAAGTACATAAGAGTTGTTTTAGACAAGATTTAATTTGATTACTATTTTCCCATGCATAAAGTCCAAAACTCTTATTTTTTATATATTCCATAACTAAAATGCGTGTATTATTTCCCGTACCTTCACATATTCCATCACGTTTTTCATTAATATTCTTAATATTATCCATGCATTCAAAATAACAAATATAATGTAAAATACCTTTCACTTTATATTCAACTAATTTTTGATAAATATCATATTCATATTTCAGATTCTCTTCTGTATCTGAAATTTTTATAACTACATCATGTTTTTTCATAAGAATACCTTCAAGTATCTTTTTATGTGTCATTTGTTCCGATTTAGTACGTGATATAGTCTTTAAAAATTTCAGATTATTTAACCAATCTTTAGTAGTTGGATTATTTTCAGTAATTTTTTCACTACAATTTAATATATATTTTGTACTAGATACGGAACTACTTCTTTTATATAATGCATTTGCGTTCATATTTATAGTTACTATTATTTCTATTATTATTTATTGCCTTATTTAGTGACTGTAGGTGTTTGGGGTGTTTGGGGTGTTTTTTTTACATTATTTGTAATATCTAAAATAATATTATGGAAATGGTCTACTATTGTACTCCATTGGAAATGTTGTAGCATATTTTCTCTAAATTTTTTGCCATGTTTTTCAGCCAATTTTTCATCATTATAATATTTCCATAGAGCATCAGCATAATCTTTTATATCACCTACTTCTGCGATTCCACCTATTCCATCTCGTTGTTTATCTATATAATATCTCCATTTAGGTTCAATTATAATTGAATTATTTTCATTCATAAATTCTTGCATGCCTCCAATCTTTTGAGCTATTTGAGGTTTGCCAATACCACCGTGTTCAGAAACAGTTAAACCGAAACCTTCACCTTCACATGTGTTTAGTCCCACGTCACATGCATTATATAATATATTAATATCTCTATCGCTCAATTGTTGAGGTTTTGAGAGAGCAACGACACATTCTTTACCAAATTCGTATGGCACATTTCGCGATTTCAGTTCATGTTCTAATATTTCCATTAGATTCCACGAGCCATCTATCATTGTAGCTATAACGAGACGTATAGGACGAATGTATTTCTTTATTTTTGCGCTTTCATTCTTTTGAATTAAATTATAATATCTCGAAATAACGTCGGCAAATGCCATAATTGTATGGTCATAACGTTTACGAGGTTGATTTCTATTTAAATTAAGAATAGCAAAACTATCTTCAGGAATTTGGTAGAAAATACGCGCTACCTTTTTAGGAATAGGATAATAGAGTGTATGGTCAAAACCATGTGGTAATACATACATTGGTTTTTTCTTATCAATACCTAATTCAAGTGCAATCTTTTTCCAATAAGGAGTAAAAGTTATGATAGCATCGAAATAGATATTTAACATAGAAATATATTGGGGTTTTTGATAGGGATATACTTGGTCCATATAAGATACCATTAAGAATGATTTACGTTCTTCTTCGGACATTTCATTAACGATAGTTTGTACAAGAGCCGAGGTTATAACCATGTCATTAAAAATAATGACAATATCTTGAGGATTTTTCTTGAGAAATGTAGCTATTTCCTTCTCACCGAATCCGTTTCTTTTAGGTTCTTCGGTAGCCAGAGCATCGTGTAATTTTACTGACGGTGGTATATCATTTCTTTGTTCACTTCCAGCAGTTTGATTATAATTTTGAAAACCATATATTGTTAAATCGATATCTTCTTTTAATCCTAAAAATTTAGAAATATAATAAACAACACGGCTATATCCGTTGGATTGGCCTATAGGATATGTTCCACAGAATAAAACTCTTGTCGGCCTCGCAGTTTGCGCTACTTGCGTTACCTTCCCTGATGTATGCAAGTTTTTATAAGTAGATTTAATGGTTTTATCAATAATAATTGTATCTTCTTCGAGAGGATTTGAAGGGAGTTTAAAGGCTTTAATTTCTATATTTTTTTGTGGCTTTTGCTGTTGTAGCGTAGCTGTAGGTGTAGGTGTAGCCGTGGGCGTGGGTGTAGCCGCAGGTGTTGATGATTTTCCAACTACTTCCCCGGCTTTAAATAAATGAAGCATTTAATTGAAATAAATTCCTAAATCTTTATATGCTGCTATTAGATAATTAATTTACGTAATTTATAGTAAATAAAAAAATAATAAATAGTTAATGAAAGAAATTATTGGTATAGCTTTTATCAATGATATAAAAATAAAGGGTACTGTTTATTTTTATAAAAAAAAGAATAGTGTTTTCATTGATATTGATATATCAGGACTTCCTATAAATTCAAAATTAGGTTTTCATATACACGAAGCGGGTGATTTATCTGAAGGATGTTTATCTGCATGTTCACATCTAAATCCTTTTCATAAAACACATGGTGGACCAAAATCTGCAGTAAGACACGTAGGAGACTTAGGGAATATTATTACAGATACAAATGGAATATGTAGAATGAAATTTGAAGATAATATGATTAAATTAACAGGGACTAAATGTAATATTATAGGTCGCTGCATTGTTATTCATGAAAAGATAGATGATTGTGGAATGGGTAAAGATGAAGAATCGCTTAAAACAGGAAATGCCGGTAAAAGAATTGCTTGCGCAGTGATTGGTTATTCAAAGAAAATGTTTGTATAAAAGTGTATAAAGAATAAATAATTAATAAATAAAGTATATAAAAGAAAAAATAAATTAATAATTAAAATGTATTATTTATCTCTTTTAGGTATTTTTAAAAATGAAGCAGATGGTATGAAAGAATGGTTAGATCATTATTTATGGCAAGGTATTGAACATTTCTATATAATTAACAATTGTTCTAACGATAATTATATAGAAATTTTAAAACCTTATATTGATAGCAATATTGTGACATTATATGAAAGACCAGAAAAACAAGTACAAGTAAAACATTATAATGAAATATTTGAATTAATTAAAAATGATACAGAATGGTTAATTATAGCTGATTTTGATGAATACTGGTATGCTTATCCAGAAAAAAATATACCAACTGTGTTAAAACAATATGAAAATAAAGTGAGTGCTATTTTTACAAATTGGCAGTTTTTTGGTTCAAATGCTTTTATTCAAGAACCCGATGGTGGTATACGTGAAAATTTTATTATGAAATGGCATTACAATAATCATATAAAAGGTATAGTATGTACAATGTATACTACACATATTAATATACATTATCACAATACACATACATTACCACAAATTACTTTAAATCATAGTTTATATTTGAATCATTATGGTATTAGATCATTAGAAAGATTTAATAAAGTTAAGATATCCAGGGGCAGTGCCTGTCCATATAATGGGTTAAGTATAGAGGAAGCAGATAAACATTACCATGGTAATTATTTTAAAGATCATGATAAAAATGAAGTATTAGATACTCGACTTCGCGATTTAGTTCGTAACGCTTCTGCCACTAATAATACCACCACAATTTAGATTAAATATTTTATAAGATTTTTCATTTTTAATATTTCCATATAAATTATCAAAATCGATTTTAAATATACGAGAAATACATTTAGTATCTAAATGATACCATCCTTTATAAGATTCAAATATACTACAATATATATCTCTATTTTCAATCCATAAAGACGTTGGGTCTCCTAATGAATATATCTGTTTGTTTTTATAATCAGATATTTGTCCTAATTCAAATGTATTTTTATTTAAATCAATAACCCATAAAAATGGTCTATGATCATCAAAACATGGTGTAAAATGACCGATTCCAAAAATATAATTATTATATACTAAACCATTTGTACCACCTCTATAACTCGTAAAATTATCACTCACACATTTTTCTAAATTTGTAGCTATTTTTATAATAACTTCATTATTATGAATAAGAGTAAATGGGTCAAAACAATGTATAAAAAACAAATTGTTATTTACAACGAATGGTGTCCAATTTTTACCATAATTGAAATTATTTATTTTTACTATATATTTATAACTATTACCTGATTCATAATTTACTATATTCTGATTCATTGTATGAATACCATCTACAAATCTTTGACTAATAAATGTTTTTTGGTTATTTAAAATAAATGGTCGTGGGTCTTCTCCAATTACTCTTTTGCCATTAAATTCTATATAACTATTGAAATGATCGTTATTTTCTATAACACGATATATAGGTTCATTTAAAGAATAATAAGATACAAAAACAATAAATTTATTAGTATCTCTATTATATATTATTTCTTTAACAAAATCCATTTAGATTATATAAATAAATATTTTCCTTATATCTTTTCTATATTATAATTTATGGCTTCTTAATAAATGGAAGATGGAAATGGAACTCGCAAATTATGTAAAAGGTTCATAGGGAAATCGTGAAATGTAATATTATATCTTTTAGCGAGTAAGCTTAATACTGTTTGGTCGTGTCTATTTTCGCGAAATTCTGCATATTCACTATCCAGTGTACTCGGAATATCAGTTATAATCCGCGCATCTTTTGAATATTCCAAAAGTTCAGTATAAAATTTAATTGATTTTTCACTTTTTTTTATAATAGCAAATCCAGCCCAAACTTGTGGTGTATTATGAAACTCTGGTTTATCTGTGTTCATTAATATAAAAGCATCTCTTTTTGTTAATAACTTCTCAATATATTTTGGTTCATTTGGTTTATTATGAGTTATAAATATATCATTTTCTCCAAAATCTATATTTAACTTTTTAATAGATGATTTAAATAAATACATACTATCACAATAACATAATATATCACCATCATTCATTTTAAGCAATTTATTTAAAATAATATATGGTTTCCATAACCAATACCCTGCTCCTTTTGATTGTGATAATATAGCTACATTTTGAAGTTTAAAATCGGAGTCTAAAATGTCAGGACTATACATTTCAAGAATGTCAAAATCTGCGTTATCCTTTGCACTATTTAAAAGTGACATTGCATGATTACTATGTGATTTAGTTGCATATGTTATAAAATGGTACATAATTTGTGTTTATTATATTTAAGATCTTAGAAATTAAAAAATCGACGAATCCTTAAATGGGAAATGGGGGTGTAGTATAATGATAAAATGAGCTGAGATTTTTCATATAAAATTTTAACAATAGTAAAAAAAACAATATAAAAGAATAAAATTATTATTATTTTAGATGATGAGTAATATAGCTATTATTTTAGATGATGAGTAATATAGCTATTATTTTAAGAGGAATCCATTATAAACCAGAGACATCTCATTATTTTACTAATTCTCATAATTCTTTTGATTTTAAAAATACATATCAATCATTTATAAATAATGTATTTGTACCTCTACAAGATACATTTGGATGTAATAATGTTGATACTTATATAATAAGTTATCTAACAGATGAACAACATGATTCGTTTATAATAAATAATTTTGATAAAGACAAAGTCTTTTTACGTGAAAAAAATAATAATGTAACACAATCAATAATGTTATCAGATGGAATAAATCATTTTCCTCAGTTAAATAATTATAATTTTATTATAATATTAAGATTTGACTTTTTATATAAACAAAAAATATCAGCATGGACTTCTCGGGTTTTTAGTGAAACTTCAAATAATTTATGGTTGGCTTTTAAAATGTCAGATGAACATTTAGAATACCCTGATTTTTTAAATTTTATGGCAGATACTATTTTTATTATTAAAAATGAGAATAATGAATTAAGACAATTTAACGAAATATTATCAAATTACGTAAATACACCAGAATATTCAAGAGAACCTTCTGGTATGCATTATATGGGTAATCATTTATTAAAATATTTTGATAATAAAAATGATGTATTAGTCGATGGAGCATATGATACGAATACATCATATGATAATAGGATAGTTTGTAAAAATCCTATATATGTTTTGCATGGACGTAATTATTTTCACGAAGATTATCCAAAATAATTTTAATTTAGAGATATAAAAATAACTATTTATATGGATTCTATTTATAATGAAATGTTTGATAGAAATATTAAATATTTAAATAGTAATAATTTTTACTTTGATAATATTCTTGGAACATTAAAAGATACTCGAAAATGTGTTGCTATTTTAAATTATGATGATTTTAAATATACAAATAATTGGTATAATTTAAAAAATAATTTAGATACAATATTAAATAAAAATACTTATATAATACCGAGACTACATAATACATTCTTAATTGTTGATAAATGGTCATTAGAACCATTAGAATCTAGAATGATTGATAATGGAAAATATGAAAATATTAAAGAATTTATAAAAAAAAATATAAAACATTATAATGTAGTATATAATAGAATTATACCAGTGAAATCAGGATTAACTTTATGCGGAACGGCAGATATAGATATAAATAAATTGAGAGATTTATTAAGAAATACTGGTTTAGTAGAAGGAGAATTATATTATTTAGATATAATACATATTACAATATTAAGATTCGTAAAAGAAATATCTTGTGAAGTTAAGAATAAATTATTAAATTATATAATAAGTTTACCAAAACAAATATATATAACACATACGGTAAATAATTTAAGAATTGTTGATTGTGGATATACTGTGTTTCCAAAAGAAATAACAGAAATTTTATCAGTTAAATTAATATAAGGAAATATAATATAAATATATTATGGACAATCAATGGAAAAAAATTAACGCAATTATATTTGATTTAGATGGAGTTTTAGTAGATTCGCGCAATTTACATTATGAATCTTTAAATAGATCTCTAAAAGATTATGGATATGAGATAAATATTGAAGAACACATTGGTAAATATGATGGTTTACCAACTAAAGAAAAACTAAATTTATTGACAAAAGAAAAGAATTTGCCAATAAATTTACATAATGAAATTTGGGGGAAAAAACAAAAATACACTATAACATGTATTGAACAATATATACATAAAGATGAGAAATTATTTGATATTTTAAATAATTTAAAAAGAGAAGGTTATAAACTTTTTTGTTGTTCAAATTCAATTAAATTAACTTTACATAAGATATTAAAATCATTGGAAATTATAGATTTATTTGATAACATATATTCAAATGAAGACGTGAAATTATGTAAACCACACCCACAAATTTATATGAAATGTATTATAGATAATGATTTAATACCACAACAAGTATTAATTATAGAAGATAGTCCCATTGGTAAAACTGCCGCAATTTTATCAGGTTCTCATTTATGTCCTGTTGCAGATACTTCAGATGTAACGCTAGAATATATTAATAGATCAATTATAGAAGCAACCAGAAATAATTTAAATAAAATTATTAACACAAAATGGAAAAATAAAATACAGGTCGTAATACCAATGGCAGGTAAAGGGTCTAGATTTAGTAATGTAGGCTATACTATACCAAAACCATTAATTAATATTAATGGTAAAATGATGATAGAATTAGTAATTGAGAATTTAAATTTAAGTGATGCTAAATATATATTTATTGTTTCTAAATTTCATTTAGAAAATAAAGAATGGGATTTAGAAAATAAATTAAAAAAAATAGCACCAAATTGTGATATTATAAAAACAGATATAACAACAGAAGGACCTGCATCTAGTGTATTATTAGCTAAAGATATATTAGATGATAATATTCCATTGTTAATTGCGAATTCAGACCAATATTTAGATTGGGACCCCAATGCATTTTTATATCAAAGTAAAAATATAGATGGTACTATATCTGTATTTGAACAACATGATATGACTGATAATAAATGGAGTTATGCAAAAATAGATGATAATGGATATGTAACTGAAGTGAAAGAAAAAGAAGTTATTAGTAAATATGCATCAACTGGTATATATTATTGGAATAAAGCTTGTGATTTTATAAAATATGCAAATCAAATGATAGATAAAAACATGAGAGTTAATAATGAATTTTATGTATGTCCAGTTTATAATGAAGCAATAAAAGATGGTAAAAAAATAAAAATATCTAAATGTAAAAAAATGTGGGGGTTAGGTACACCTGAAGATCTCGAATATTATAATAAAAATTATCTAAATTTACTATAATAATCTTTAATATAATCACTACAAATACCTAAGCAGTTTTTTAATTGATCTTCATTATAATTATTTGTCCTTTCTGGCATTACACATATTGTATAATTATTTATAGGATATCCTGGGTAAACCCATGGTATTCCTCTTGATGTTAATATAACTGGGTCAGATATATGACTAAAAATGTGTAGATGTTTAGAATATTTCAAAAGTTCTGTTAAAGTTACTAAATCTTTTGCATGTAACCATAATTTAGGATGTAATAAAAAATCAAAATCTATTTTATATTGAGGCTCGTCATGTCCTAAATACCATTCACTATTACTAAACCATACATCAATTTCTACATCATATGTTTTTAATACATCTTTAATATTATCGGGGTTATTTTCTTTTTCAGGTAAAGGTCCATTAATATTACCTCTATGTGATATAAAATACATTTTATATATTTTTATTATTAATATCCTTTAGACCTTTGAAAGTTTAAAATGGACGAATCCTTATATATTTTTTATAAATCTATATAGAGATAAAGTTATAAATCTATATAGAGATAAAGTTATAAATCTATATAGAGATAAAGTTATAAATCTATATAGAGATAAAAGTTATAATTATGAAAATTGCAATTTTACTGTCAGGACAATTACGTAAAAATGGATTTAATATTAATAATGATCATTCTAATGATATATTAGAGTCTTGGAATCAGTTTTTATTTACACAAGAATTTAGAAAAAATAATACATTTGATATATATATATCCACTGATGAGAATTCATATAATATAAATAAAATTCAAGATTTTTTTGGAAATAATTCTAAAATTATAATTGCTCAAGACGTTGAACCTGGTATAATTGGATTTACAAAAGAATCTCTTAAAAGACCAAATAGATATCCTAAGTCATCTGATAATGATATTTCTGATTTGAGTTATTATTCTAGACCTATATGGCAATGGTATAGATTATATTTAGCATGGTATTCAATGAATAAAACAAATATAGAATATGATATTATTATTCGATTAAGACCAGATACAATTTTTCTATCAAGTTGTGAATCTATATTTAATAATATTATTATTAATAATGACGTAGAATTATATATGTGTTGGGATATATTTGCAGTAGGTAAAAAATATATAATGGCGATATATTGCAATTTAATAAAATATATTGGTGAATATATACCTGGTAATATAAAATATTCTTTTAAAAATAATGGTTTATGTTCATATAATACATATTATGATGTATTATTAAAAGAAGTTGGATATAAATTTTCACCTGAAACACAATTATTAGAGCATTTAATGTATTGGATAGTACATGAAAAAAAATTAAATATTGATAAAATTGTTAGAAATGCAATGGATATTAAATTTGTTCTTGAAAAAAATAAAAACGAATATAATTCTGTAGATTATGTTAAATATAGAAATTAGACTAACACATGTAACATAGCGAACCATTGCTTAGAAATATGTAATGTAAAATTATTACGATATTTCTGTATTATTTGGAGCATTATACCTTGGTCATCATCAGTTATTCCAAGTGAATAATGAATATTTATTTGTATTTTATAAACAGTTTCTAACCATTCTATAAGATATTTAGGTACAAATAATACACCACCTTGTACAAAATCATCCCAACTTTGTAAAGCAAATATCGGAGTAATATTTTCATCTTGTAAAATATTCTTAAATGTAGCTATATGTATTTTATTATCATTTAAACAATTCCAATTTAGGTTTATTGGAGGTGTTTGTCTAATAAATCCGAAATCCATCCATGCATAATGTGTATAGTTATTAAACATATTTGAAGCGCGTCTTAAAAACATTGATTTACTATTTGTAATACATGTATATTCTGGTTTACAAAATTCTGGGTTTCTATTTTGTTCTCTACGATCTTTAAGTAAATTTATAAAATAAGCAGATTCCATTATTTCCTTTTCTTTTTCATAATTTATAAATAACGTATCATTTAATTCAATATCTAATAGTTTTAAATGAGATGGAAGAGTTCCATCTAGTCTTTTTATAATATCATTTTTGACATCCTCTTCGCAAAAACATACTATGTTTTGATTTTTTATTGCTATCATGTTTATGAACCATGATATATAAGTATCCTTTGGTCTATTCCATTCATCATTCCAATAACCTCTATTTATATCTTTATAAGCAGTAACAATCAAAACATTCATTATAATAAAACCCTATATTGTTTATATATCTTTTTTCATCCTTATATAAAAATATAAATAATAATATAAAAAGTATAAAATGGTAATAATAGATATAATTATTCCTACATGTAAGAAAGATTTAGAAACATTAGAAATTGTTATTAAAAATGCAAAAAAATATATAACTGATGTAAATAATATATATGTAATTTCAGATGAAAAATATACAGATAATGCTATACATATCCCAGAAACTCTTTTCCCTTTTACAATTAATGATATTAAATCTATTATAACATTTGAAAATCGTGCAGGTTGGTATTACCAACAATTACTTAAATTATATGCATATAAAGTAATACCAAATATTAGTGAAAATATTTTAATATTAGATTCTGAAACAATATTTTATAAACCAATATCATTCATTACAGAAGATAATAAGTATGCATTATATTGTATAAGTACAGAAAAACATAGACCATATTATATTCATATGAATAAATTATTACCAGGATTAAATGAAATACATCATGAATTTTCTGGTATAGTTCATCATATGTTATTTCAAAAAGATATTCTGGATTCTTTATTTAACGATGTAGAAAAACATTGGAATTTGCCTTTATGGAAAGCAATGTTAATTAATGTTGATCCAAATTGGTATAATAATTCTGGTATGAGTGAATATGAAATATATTTTTGTTATATACACACATTTTTTAAAGATCGTGCAAGAATTAGACCTTTAAAATGGGATATTTCCAGTGAAATACTTGAAAATAGTGACTATGACTTTTTAACCGCACATGCTCATATTAGATATAAATAGACTCATACTACGATGTGTGCTATTAATATGAATGTGTCCAATAGGTTACTGCATATGAATTTGGGAATAATGTAGCTACTTTTTCAGGATTATAAATTTCATTTTTCTCTATAACAGGATGTCTCATGGCAACCTGTTGTTCCCAGTCTCTCCAATTTAATGGGTAAAAATAGTCACCGTCCAATACTTTTATCCGTGACATTCGTGACATTCGTGACTGTTCTGGTTTTGTATAAGGTAATAATATATCTACGAGGGCATCATACCATTGTAATTTTGTAATATCTAGGCCTCTGTCGATTATTTCATTATATATTTCAACAGTTTCTTTTAATATAACTGGACCAGTTGTATATTCCGCTCTGTGATCTGCGGGATTCGCTTTTAATAAACAGAAAAACGCGCAAATCCAAAAAGTTTCGCGCGGTTTAGATATCATAATTGCATTTGGTATATTATGTTCATGTTGATATTTTTCTGCATCTCCCATTCTTCCCAATATTACATCATTCTCATTCTCCATTTGTAAAATATCGTCGAAACTCTTTATACATTCAAAATCCATATCGACATATACTCCCCCGTAATGATATAAATAGAAATATCTTACAGCATCTGCACGTTGTATCATATGTTGATAAGAATCATATCTTTCTAAAAACCATGGATAATGGGTTTCAATAAATGTGCGATTATCATTGTCATCCCATAGAATAAATTTATAAGTTGGATTATGTTTGCGCCAAGTCGTTTGCCAATATGCCATATTTTCTGGTATTACTGTCTTTGACTTCCATGTCTGAAAAATAGTACGTGGTATCGCTGTCATGGCTGGCATCGCTGTCATCGTTTTTTATTATTAATCTATTTTGTCTTTATATGTTAATATATGTTAATATATGTTATTATTGAAAGGATTATCATATTATCATAAAAATTCTATGAGTGCATATACTATGATAATAGTATTATTATTTTCATTTTATGAATTTATGAGAAATATTTGTAAAAAATATAAATCTTGTGGAAGATTGGGTGGTGGGGGGTATATATTCGTATTTTTACATTCACTTTTTCATGCTCCTTTTAGTATAAAATATCATGCCGAATATGATTTATCAAAAAAATCAGAAAACTCTAAAAATTTATTGCGCGACATAGTGACAATTTATATATCACATATTATACTTCACGTTGGACTGTCATATAATATGCCATGGCCTATATCATCCATAACTATTACAATTTTCATTTGTAGCTGTTTTCTTCTTTTTGAAGAAATAAAAATGGCACTTGGTAGAAATAATGAAAACAAAATCAGAAAAATTTCTGTAAAATATTCTTGGATATTCTTTCTTCATTATATTCCAATTCTATGGAATAATGATTTTAAATTTGTAGCTATACACGTTCTTGTATATATTTGCGGTTTTGTATTATATACTTCTAAAATAATAAAAAATGTATATATAAATAATGCAATCATGCATTGTGGATTAATTCTAAATAACTGGTTTGCTTTCAGATTTGTTTAGGTTTGTTTAGGTTTGTTTAGGTTTATATTTTTGATTTATTCAAGAGGTTGGGAATAATAGAGGAGTGCTTCACGGGATGCATTGTTTTCAGCGTCTCTTTTTGAATCTCCTTTTGCATTCCCGAGTACTGTATTATATTTGTTTTTAACACAATATGTAAATACTTTCTTATTATCGCGGATATCAACAGATATTTCAAAGAAACGTGGCGCATCTTGATGGGTATGCTGCATATATTTACTTAACATATCCTTAAAGTTCGTTTTAATCTGTATTAATTCCGCGAAATCAATGAATTTCTCTATTATTCCTATAACCCACATTTCTGCTATATAATATCCCGCACCTGTGAGAGGTGTTATTTTCATTTTCTCTGGCATTATCACATAATCGCTTTCATTTTGAAAATCCATACAGATAGCACCTATAAAGGCTTCAAACATATCCTCCATAATTTTATAGTTATTTCTCCCACCCGTTTCTTCAATTTGTTTTGAAATAATAGCAAATTTCTCGAGTCCTATTTTACCTGCAAGAAAACCGAGCATCTTTCCATTTACCAATTTTGTGCGCATACGTGACAGGAATCCTTCCGATTGGTCAGGATATCTTTCATATAAATACGTTGAAACAATTACACCAAGAATAGAGTCGCCAAGAAATTCCAGTCTTTCATAACTCATTTCTTGAAGCGGTAAACATCCATCAGGGCATCTTTCGTTTCCACTCTCAAAATCCGCATTCTTCATTGTACAATATGAACGATGAACGAGAGCATTTCTATACAAATTAATATTATTATATTTTACCCCCTCGAGACCATTGGTATCAAAGAATGCCCGCAAATCTTCATGTTGCAATAATACATTCTTGGGATTATATGGCAACTCTTCTGTTTCTATTTGCTGTGTTTTATTATGAAGCGAAATTGCCCGAGAATGCATAATAAGAAAAGGGTGTATATCGCAATATAAAAATGAAACTATATATATATCATTTTTTATTCTTATATCATTTTAATTGTTCTTTTTATTGTTCTTTTTTATTTTTATAATAAAGAAATGGAATATATAACATTAAGAATGGCAGAAAATGTTCATAATTATCTAACATCATAAATATTCCTACAAAAAACTGCAATTGACGGAAATCTACATTCATATTCTTTGTTTTTTGTTGTAAACGGAGAATATTCGCATCAGTATTTTGTAATATACGAGGATATGATGTCAATTTCTGTATATCTTTCTTTGCACGATAATCATAAAACTCGGGATTATTCATCAAATCTTCCGTATAAGGTGCAATGGCATTTATATAACTAAAATTCGGGTCTAATTTTGAATATGTTCCATCTAATAACGAAAATACTCGAAATAAAGACAGAAAATCCTGATTCACTTTGAAATTCGTCCGGAAATTGCCTTGTAAATCATTCTGTATCATAGATACCTTCAATGAAGATAAATCAAGTGTCTCAAGATATTTGAAGAAATAACCAAAAAAGGCTTTTATCTCTATTATTTCTATATCATCTTTTACATATAATATTTCTAATTCTATAAGTAATTCTACAAATTCTTCTACATCTTTCTGATATAGAGAAATTATCAATTGGTTTATTTTTGATTTGAATTCTTCACTAAATTCGACTACATTCCCGAAATCATAGAGTACTATAGTACCATCATTCAATATACCTATATTACCTGGATGTGGGTCAGAATGTACATATCCGATTTTTATAATTTGATATAAAAATATATTAATAAGAGAATTCGCTACATTTTTAGGAAAAATATCGGAATCAAAAGATTTCAAATCGGATATTTTTATAGATTTTACGTATTCCATAACAAGTACTTTTTCTGAAGAATACTTCACAGATACTGCTGGAACTTTTACTGGTAAATCACTTAGTAATTTTTTAAATCGAATCATATGATTCATTTCTTTACGAAAATCTAATTCTGCAGATAAAAAACGCTCATATTCTTTAATTATACTTTCAAACTCTTTTGCTCTTGAATAACCGATAATAAGTAAAATATTAATAAGATTCTTCAAAGTCATAATGTCATCATTTATCTTTTCTGCAATAAAGGGTTTGTGTACTTTTATTGCTACAAGTTTATTTGAATTTTTTAATTTACCTATATGAACTTGTCCAATTGATGCTGATGCAATTGCATTTTCGTCAATATAAGAAAATACATTATTATAATCGTTTGCGAATTCTTCGCCAGAATAACTTTCATTTAATATAGTTTTAATTTCATTAAATGGGACTTGTGGTATGTTATCTTGTAATAATAATAATTCATTTGTAATTTCTTTATTAAATAAATCATTACGAGTTGATATAAATTGTCCAAGTTTTATAAAAGCGGGACCAAGTTCAATAATTTGATTTCTTAGCCATTTACCATTTAATGATTGATCACGTACAGTCGCTAACCGTATATTTGCTTCGCCTATGAATTTTAGAATGCGCATTGGAGATGTTTTTTTAAATTTTAGGTCCCTCATACCAGTTATTTTTACGGTTTTCATATGAAATTTAAATAATCCGTTTATATAGATAAATATGTTTATTTTAAACAAACAACCAATACTTAAATTAACAAAAGTCACAAATCGCAAAACATTACCTAGTAAAATGAAACCATTTACATTTAACGCTTCAAATTCTGAAGAAACAGACTTTAAGAAATTATTTCAAGAACGACGAGATGTCTTTGAATTAACGAGAAAAACAGATCTTAAAAAATTACATGATCAATTAATTGTTATTTCTAAAGATGAAATAAAATTCACAAAGAATGTATTAGATGAAATTGTTCCTCAAGATGCTATTGATAAAATAAAGAACATTTTTATACCAAACAAAAATAAAACGAATACAAATACAAAAATCATTGAAATTATACCAGATGATTACGATTATTTTTCCGAAGAAACGAAATAAGGAAATAAATAGTATATTTATATAGTATCTATATAGACTTAAAAAAAATAGGAAAATGATATTTATACTATCAATGTTTACACATTGCGCCCCTCGCAATAGAGTTTATTTAGTAAAACCTACAACAATGGCGGCAGGTCGCAATGCTAAACGTAGTAGTAAAAATATGTATGGTTTTCGTAAAAAAATTATATGTTGTCATGATATTAATAAAGACACAAACACTTCTATAGAAATTGGACCAAAGAATATTAGATCTAATTATAAGTATGAGGCAGAGAATCAAGAGAATGAGGAAACACCTGCGCTGTCAGATGATGATTTAACCTTCTGTCTATGGCCAGAAGATTATTGTGATACTTATGACTTTTTTATGGATCCCAAATTAAAATTGTCCGGCACTGAAGACATCGAAGAATAAAATTTAGAGTGTTTTAGAGTGTTTTACAGTATTAATGAAGATTGTTTATCATCGTACATTTTAAGAACATCTTTAATTACTGGATGTCTTACTACATCTTCTGCGGTAAATTCTATTAATCCGAAGTTGGTATCTTGTTTTCTATTTTTTAAGCGATTTAAGAAATCTTTTAAACCATTGTCATAGAATTTACGGTCATGTTGTTGAACATCTCCTGTAATGACCATTTTGCTATTTTCACCAATACGAGTTAATAACATAAGCATTTGATTTGGTGTGCTATTTTGCATTTCATCAGCTACTATAAAAGCATTATCAAATGTGCGACCTCTCATAAATGCCAGAGGACATATTTCTATTTGTCCTTTAGCTATCATACTTTTTACACTTGCAGGTGATACAAATTTATGGAAAACATCATATATTGGTGTCATCCATGGCATCATCTTATCTTCAAGTGTACCGGGTAAAAAACCTATATCTTCATCAGTGGATACAGCAGGGCGCGTTATTATTAATTTTTCATATGTACCATTTAATAATTTTTTAATAGCAATGGCATTACATAAATATGTTTTCGCAGATCCCGCCGGCCCTGATGCAATTATAATAGGTGGATTCGGATTCTCTAAGTATGATATATATCTTTCTTGAGTTACGTTTCGTGGAGTTATTACTGGCATGCGGCCCATATATGAACGCGATGATAATGCAGCTGCTTCATATGATGAAACCATAGGTGAAGTTCCGGGAGAAAACAAATCTTCTTCACTATCATACCAGTCTCTGTCACGATTACGAACTTTGTTACCTTTGCCCATCTTAGAGAGTGTCCTCCTATTAATAGAGGGAGACAACAAAAAAGTCCGGGATATTAATTTATTAGCCTTGGCCAACGCCATCGCCATTTTTTATCTCCTATTACATAACCCAGAGTATCTTTATATAAGGATTTGGGCATTTATTTATAGATGCAGTCTCAATTACCAAATATTATAGGTCTTTTAGGTCGTGCGCGACGCGGTAAAGATACCGTTGCAAATTATATTATTAAAAAATATCCGTGCTATACTAATATAAAACTATCTAAGCCTATTAAGGATGCTGCAAAATCTCTTTATGATTTTACATACGAACAACTGGAGGGTTCACAAAAAGAAATCATTGACCCGCGATGGAACATTTCCCCTAGAGATGCTATGGTATTTATCACTTCAACTTTTATGAACAAAATGGGTACCGATTTCTTCAGTAAAAGACTCTTTGGAGAATTTGATGTCAGGAGTGCGGCGGAGATGTCGGTGGTGTCGGGCGCGGAGGTGGCGGCACAAAAACATATTATTATATCCGATGTACGATACGAAAATGATTTAGCAGAAATAAAAAAAAGAAATGGTATTATTATTAAAATTATTAGAGATATAGAACCCTATCATGAATGGGAATCACAAATTGATACTTTTACTGTTATGACGAACGGTGGCGAAAATACCTGCCAATATACTATTTCAAATAACGGGTCACTTGCCGATCTTTATAAATCAATAGATGATATATTTGCATCAATCAAATCTGATAAATGATGGGACTTGCATAATAGTATTTCTATTTCCATTATTTTTCTTTTCTTTTGTTCCGCCAGATAATTTATTCTTTATTATTTCTTTTTGATACGATGCCATATGTTCTTCTATTTCATCAAGATGTGATTCAATATATACTAATACGTGATTCTGAAATGTCCATCGGAAAAAGTTTAATTGACCTATCGTTGTCTCTATCGTTTTTAAAGCAGGTTCCGTCTCCAATATAAACGTGATTCTTTCATGACGACGAAACGGATCAAAGAACATCTTTGTATATGATTGTAATTCTGCGCGATATTTCAAATATAAATGGAATTTACGTAAATTCATATCATTTTGTGTATCTGGGTATTTTTCAATAATTTTTTTCTCTCTTTCATCAATCCAATATAATATATCACTGTTCTTAGCATAATGTGTAACAAACCAATCGAGTATTCTTAATGATAGTTTAGATTTACCTTGAATAATATCAAAGAGTATTTGACGATTCTCTGGATTTCTATTGTAATAATTTGTCAATGATGTTAGTAATAAAGATTGACTAATATTCGTAGAAGATTGAGGTGGGCCCGATGTGGCCATATGCGTTCCTTAGTTACTCTTTTTGTCATTCCTTTAAATAAGTGCGCGTTCTATGAAAATAACTCTAAAGCCACAAGATAATATTAAATTAGAACCCGGAAAGTATTATGATTATGATAATACATGGACTGTAATTCCTTCTATGAGAGACGGCGGCGGAGAATATGAAATTTTAAAAGAAAATGGAGAACTATTATGTTATTATAAACCTCGCGCTCTATCTTCCGAATTATGCACCCTTGCCGTTCAATGTTATTTAGATGCAGGAAAGATGATATCTACAAATCGTGGTACAGCGGCTGGTATGGACGAACATAGAATACTTGAAAAAAAGTTTGAAAAAGGAAAAGTTTCAAATTCAAATATAATTGGTTATATTGATAGTCCGAATCATAAAAGACCCTGTAGACTGACTATGTATAGTAAGAACCATTTTGAAAAATATTCTGCGGGTCTTCCTTTTATAAAAGAAATTGATAAAGTATTTTCTGAAACTGTTCCGGAAAAATATAATCTTCAAAAAATAGCTACAAATTCAGTGAAAAAATATCAAATATTGGATACCGCTTTTAGCACTGTCACTGTAAATTATAATTTTAGAACAGCTCTCCATAAAGACTCAGGAGATTTCAGAAAAGGGTTCGGCAATCTCGTCGTCTGTAAAACTGATACTTCGAAAGGAGGCCTCTTACTCTTTCCAAAATATAAACTCGCAATAGACCTTAACAATGGCGATTTTCTCGCTATGGATGTACATGAATATCATTGCAATTCGCCTATATTGACTGATACGACTGTGAAGACTGTGAAGACTGATAAGACTGTTGGTGAATGTAAAGATTCTGCGTATAGATTATCATTTGTTTGTTATCTCCGAGAAAAGATGGCTGAATGTAATAAAATTAATGGGACTTTAGAAAGATTACAAATAAATACAAATGAAAAATGGGATACACAAATAATATTTGATAAAATATTTGCATCTGTTGGAGAAACAAATAATAATAAAAACAAGACACCAGAAAAAGTAAAAATAGACTCCGAGAAAAGATGGTGGACAATGAGTGCAGGAAGATTTGTACTCACATATAAAAATAAACGGTACGAATTATTCGATAATATTGCCAATAAAACTATTCATAATCTCATGCCCTCATGGGAATATGTTAACGGATTAGGATTAAATATTGGTACGGGCAGCAGCGGCAGCGGTGGGGGCGATGTGAGTGGGGGCGGCAGCGGCGGTGATAGGGGCGTACTGGTTTAGAAGTCACCGCCGATTTCAAGTGGTTGACGGTTACCGACATCACTTGGTGTAATACTTGCTTGGTTCCATGGAGATACATTGACTTGGGGATTTGCGGGTTCAGAGCGTAACTGTAAGTTAGCGTTCTTTTTGCTGGAACCTACGGTATCTACGCCAATGTGGTATCCGGCAGTTAGGAAGTTTTGATCGCTAACATCACCTTGGCCAGCGGGATTTAATTGTGCCCAACGGCTATTTGCGGCATCCTTGGGAAGTAAATCAGTAGCGGTTAAACGGTCGCGAGGGAAGCATGTTGCCGAACCAGAAGCTACCATATTAGCAGAGCCAACGACACGGCTAAACATTTCATCGCCTAAATCGGTATCCGATGCATTAAAATTACCTACACCGGTTTGTGCGGCTGCGGTATTTGGGTTAGCGATAGATGCGATAGATTGATTAGCAATTTTCGGGTCTGGGAAAGAATTATTCTGGACGGCAACAAAGTTCTCAGAGTTATAAACTTGAGCTCTGCTGTTTCCGGAAATAAATAAGAACGATAATAATACTATGATTACAAATATAGCAATTGGAATATATGCTTTTGTCGCCATCTTCAATCTATATTCTATTATAGATAAAATTATTGTTATACTAAAATTCCGTCATAATATTTAATTATTTTTTTAGATAAATTATGCAATATTTTATTCCATTCTTTATCAATTAAATCTATCTTCTTTGATTCTTCGAATCTATCGTTTATTTCCTTCTTAAACTGCCTCATATTATTTATTTTATTTATAAGTTTATCACAGTGGTCATCTATATTATTATTTATAGTGTGTAAATCATTCTCCCATTCTTCATCTATAGTCTTGCGGTCTAACCAGTCACTGGTATTTTCGTTCGAATTTTCTTTATTAATTATGATTTTACGTATAATCCAGCGAATTCCACATTTCTTTGGGAAGAAATAAAGACCCTTTAATTCTACTTCTATATTCATATGTGTATCTATAAAAGTTATGTCATTTAATGAATCGACTATATTGTTATCATATGTTATTAAACTATCTTCTGTGTTCGAATTTAATAACAGTATTGTATTATTTAAAACATTGAGAGATGGTCTGAAAAAATCGTTAATTTTATCTAATGATAGCCCATTTTCGAACCAGATTTCATTATTATCTATAATAGCATGTAGTACTTCTTCGTCTATTTTTTTAAATATGTTTATTATATTTTCATTTACAGAAGGATTTAACCATATTTTTAGGAGATCTCCGCTTTCTGGGATTTTTTGAAGAGATATAAATTTAGCTAGATTTATTTTAAGTCGTACTTCTTTATTATTATTTGTTACTACTTTAGATATATACATACCTTTTTTTTTCTTCGGATTTTCTATTCTTAAATCCATGTCTAAAACTAAAGAAGGGATTTCTCACTATTATAATAACGCATAATGAACGATAGTAATATATTGAGCTTTTTTACCTCAATTTTAAAAAAAGAACTGGAAAAACCCGAATGGAATGAATATATATTAAAACCGATTTTAATTAGTTTATTGCCTTATATACTGGGCGTTATCTGTTTAAATTTTTTTATGACCATTATGGCAATTACATTAGTTTTATATATTAACCATAGAGTCTAAAAAATAATATTATATTATTATATAAAAGGAGAATGTCAGTTCCAGTTCAAGATATTATGGGAGGTGGCGGCAAAAAACATCGCAAACAAGCGAAACATCATAACGGAGGCTTTGGATTAACCGGTGCGGTTTCTGCTGGATTACTTCTCGCTGCCGAAGAATTATACCGTAATTCTTTAAAAAAAGGTGCCAAAAGCACAAAAGGCCACACAGTCGGTGGTAATGATGGACCCAATATGAACTTACATGATTCCCGTATGGGTTCTTTACTCGATGAAGCATTCGGCAAACCTTTAACTGCAGGCGGTAAGAGACGCTACCGCAAACACCGCGGCGGCGACGAGCCCGACGAGCCCGACGAGCCCGCCACCGCCGAGGCCGCCCAGCCCGAAGATAGTGAATTAGTAAGTTTAAGAAAGAAAAACGCAGAATTAGAAGCAACAATCGAAAAATTAAAAGCAGGACAATCTACAGATGAAAATGCGGCAGGTGAAGAAGAGGCAAATGTAGGGGGGCGTCGTCGCAAGGGCGCTATGAAGGGCAAGAAACATATGGCAATGGCATGGGGCGGTGATGATGCAGATGAGGAGGAAGGTCCATCGGGGGGGCGTCGTCGCAAGGGCGCTATGAAGGGCAAGAAACATATGGCAATGGCATGGGGCGGTGATGGTGACGGTGCTGCTCCCGCTACACCATTTAACATGGCAGAAATTGCTGAAGAAGCACGAAAAACCGCTGAGCAAAGTGTTGGTGGACGTCGCCGTCGCCACCATGCAACTCATTACCGCGGTGGTGATTCTGCAGCATTTGCTAAATTTTCCGACGCAATGAATAATCAAATGCCACCACCTGCAAATACAAGTCCTATGGCCCATGGACCAGTACCCATGGGTATAGAATCCTCCGGCATGGGCAGTGCAGGCAGCCCCGGTAGCCCACTCGCTGGTGGTCGCCGTCGCCGCGCTACAAAGAAACACGGTGGCAGCACTTGCAGCACTGGCGGCGATGGCGATATGGATGGTGGTCGCCGCCGCCGTCGCGCAACAAAGAAACATGGCGGCAATGATGGTGCCTCCGCTGTAGATGCATCTCATGATGCAATGAAATCCCAAGTAACCGGAATGTCTGGAATGATTGGCGGTTTATTGAACAAACTTTATTAAATTAAACACTGCATTCATTAAAATGCATTAATGCACCCTTTTTATTTTTATGTAACCACTCTTTTAATACTCGTTTACTTGATGTATCTGTGACAGGTGTGATAATACCGGATGTGTATTTTACCCATAAATCCAAAAATAGTTTGAGTGATGATATATATTGGTCAGTTTCTTTGTAATATCCCTTGTGTACATTTATTATCGCTTCTATAAATATCCATTCCTTATCATTCATAGCGTGAGCAGCGCGGCTATCGCGGCTATCACGGCTCATTGGTTTATATAAATTCTCAACTTGATGGAAAGTTATACACGATTTCTGTTTGTTTTCTATACTATCATTTACACGTTTATGTAATTTATATATGAACTCCGGTATTTCCGAGAGTGTATGAGGAGGTGGACATTTCTTCAAATGCATTTCTAGATTATTCCGGCATTTTGGACATGGCAAAATGACTTTTAAACATTCAAACAAAGTATTCACTTCAGCCGCAGATTTTATTAAAAACGAAAGTCTATGTAATATTATCCACGCTGATTCTCCCCATACTTTCGGACTAATCGCCTTCATACCTGTAAATCATACCGAAATATTTTATATTTATCCACATATGAGATTTACATTCCTTCTCAATAAGTGGCATAGATTTCGGTAATTCCTTTACAATATACCACGCTCTTAGTGTAGCCCATTCATCACTCTCTTGTGGCGCTTTCCGGAACTTATGCATATATCCGCCATAACGTATACTTATATACTCTATACTCTCCTCTTGCATTCCTTCACAGTCTCTTTACAGTCTCTACACAGTCTCTTTACAGTCTCCTTACCTATAAATTTGCCACCTCTCCTCCCTTTGCTTATTCAATTTTTAACTCGCGTATTCTTTATATTGTTTTTATCCTTTATATTATGATAATAATGATGCATAGAACACCAAAACATTTTGATATATATGGAAATGAAATAGATACTAAAGAAAGGGCGAATGCATTATTGGATAGCACCACTTCAACAAATATTATTCCCGAAATTATTTCATTTGAATATAATGAGAAAAATAAAGTGAATGTTATAGATTCATTATGGGAAGATTCCGGATTAGAAACCTGGGCGAAATCTCAACCAGCGACTCGTGGAGGTTCACACCATATATGGAACATAATTAAAACGCCGACATATGATATTGAATTACTAAAAAAGAGACAAAACGCTTTACATACGCTTCCGGAAAATATAACTGACGATTTAAAAACTCTTTCTGCATATGAAAAAGATATAGCATGGCTCTTTACATTACCACCTTTGAAAGAAGCGTATCCTATAAATATATTGTTTCCCACACTACCTATATTAAATTCTATTAATAAATTGCCGTATTTCTTGACAGTTTTTCATATATACCGTATATCTGTAATGCCATGGTTTAACTTAATATCACCACTTGTGACTATACTGTCCCCGTGGTATTATCTTAAGAAAATGAATATTCATATGAGTCTGAAAACATATTTGAGCGCAATGTGGAGAGGTATTGTAATGAGTTTATCAGGAGGCGGTGGTTCACATAAATTCATGAGAGCCTTGTCGATAATTTTATATCTAGGATTATATATTTACGGTATCATACAGACTTTCGAGACTGCTAGTATGTTACATACTATCCGCAAAAATCTTACTGAAAAAATGGAAAATATTTCTAAATTTGTAGCTATAAGTCAAAAAATAATAAAGGTAATCCCCGAAGAAACTATAAAAGTATATTGTCACGATTACACTACGCGCAAGGAACTTATTCTTCCCGAAGGCTTAGCAGGATTATATACAATAATGACCGAGAAACCAATCCAAGGAATGATATTATCTCTTATGAGAGCTATATATTCTATTGATGTCTGTGCATCAGTTAAGAATTTACTCTATAATAAAAATACTAAATGTTGTAAAGTTGTATATGCAGAGAATAATGCAGAGAATAATGCAGAGAATAATGCAGAGACCAATAATGTAAATACAAATAATAATAGAAAAAACAACAATATAGCTACAAAGTTTGTGAAAATGGGGCATATAATTTTGCCGGAGAATCAAATTAGAAATTCTGTTTCACTAAAAAAGAGTTTAATTATCACGGGACCGAATGCTGCTGGTAAAACAACGTATGTACGTGGAATATGTACCAATTATATTTTAGCACAGACATTTGGTATTGCTTGTGCATCAAAGGCAACTATACATCCTGTACATGCCATTGGGTCTTTTATAAGAATATCGGATGAACTTGGTAAATTAAGTTTATTTGAAGCGGAAGCAAAGAGGTGCGCGGAACTCATTAAACAAGCGGAAAAAATAGCAGAAGCCGGTAAAAAAGCTATATATTTCTTAGATGAACCTATGCATTCTACACCACCAATAGAAGGTACTGCTACATCAATTGCAGTTATTGAACATATAGGCAAATTACCCGGTATTAAATTATTGGTGACAACTCATTATCATGATATTATAAAACTGGGAACAGATAAAAGCACACAAGGAATATTTACAAATGTATCTGTTGAAGCTAAATTAATAGAAAATGATATAGAAAATTGTAATTATAAATATGAATTTCCTTATAAAATAAAGAAGGGACCATCTGTTCAATGTATTGCGCTCGAATTATTATCAGATAAAGATTTGCCGAAAAAGATAATAAAGCGTGCGATTGAAGTTAAAAACAAAATATATCCAGTACTCTTAAATTAAAATGCTAGGCGATTCTTCTTTAATACTTCATATGCAAATAGCTTTAGTCGGTATTGTTTTGGTAACTGGATTATTTTATTTATGGCGCTCTATATGCCGCATTGAAGATAAAGTAACTCGACTTTCACTGAAAGTCGGTAATATGTCTCTTTCACAGCCCACTTCGGGTGGCGCAGGCACTGCTTGTTTCGGAGGACCGTGTTGCCAAACTCCTGGAATGGGAATGTTTTCTGGCAATGACGGCGGCCCATTGAATTTTGCAGATGCAGATGCTCATGCCAAAGAAATAATGAAACAATTATTCGGTGGCGCAGAAGATGACGGCGAGGATGACGGCGAGGAAGACGGCGATGATGATGATGAAGACGATGAAGACGATGAAGACGGTGAAGACGATGAAGACGATGAAGACGACGATGGCGAAGACGGTGAAGACGGCGAAGACGACGATGAAGACGATGAAGAAGGCGAAGACGACGAAGAAGGCGAAGAGGCGGTAGTAGAAGTACAAGTTACAGAAATGAAAAAATCTCAGCCTAAATTTATATTTTTGAGTAGTACACCCAAAATTCCCGAAACAAATGTAGTTATCGAAGAGATTTCTTCTAGTACTAATGGTGGCGGAGGTGCAAGCAATGACCAACATGATGAAACAGTATCCGAAGCAGAGAATGTAAACCCACTTTCTAAGACTAAACTGGGTAAAATGTCTCCAGATGATCTTAAGAATTTATGCATTCAACGTGGATTATCGGGCGAAGGCACAAAAAAAACTCTCATTGATAGATTATTAGGAATTACTCGTGATTAATTTTATCACTCTCTATTTTAGAAGATGTCTTCATGTACTAGTTGTGAAGCAAAGAACCCTATGCCGGAATGCCCCAACCGCATGGAAGATGGTCGTGCCTTCACTGACTACCGTCCCAGATGTGCTGTCAATGCCGAATTATTTAATCTTTTAAATAAAGCAAATATGGTACATTCATCCTATGAATCCCGCATGTATTTACAACAAAACGCGGACGCATTCATGGAATACGAGAAAAACAAAGCAGTTGACCGCGCTGCACCATGTGCACCATGCAATGCCGCTACACCTTCCACTATGCTCCCGGAAAGATATGTCGTTAGATGCAATGGCGTTTCTTGCGAACGTCACGAAGTTAATCCCGATGGCTTAGGCGATGGTCGCAATTTCTCTAATTAAATTATACGCTGATGATGCATAAATAATCACAGTATTTTTCTTATTTTTATATTATCTATTATTATTATTAATTATTATCTATTATTATATATTATTATCTATTGTGTAATAATATATAATAATATATAATAATATATAATAATATATAATAATATATCTAATAATAGTAATGGCAAATACGGCAAATATGGCAGCAGATATAGCGTCAAATAATGAAATTACATTTAAAGACAAATATGTCTCATGTAAAGCAACTGTTGATTTGTATAATCATACTGTGCAGATTGAAGGTATGATAGCAAATTTCGCGCAATTTTCAGAGGTGAAAATTATTGCCGCAAATCCTCCAGACCGCATGACTGCATATGCAGGTTCAGGTCTTCCATTTCCATGTTCTCAATTTGCATTCGAAAATAGTCCAAATCAAGCATTCGTAGACCCATCAGGCTCTTTCAAAACCACCTTCTTGTATCCAAATGCATATTATGTTCCAGATATGTTTACAAAAATAGCGCCATCTGTTTATTTTGTATTTAAACCTATAGATAAAAATAAAGAACCGCATGCAACTCGTGTAGAATTATTTGACAATTTACCGGTGCGTTCTCTTGTCCATAGACCAAATCACGCGAAAGGTCCAGGATTCTATAGTGCAAAAGAAACACTCATCGGAATCCGTAGCGCCGAAGATACTATGCGAACACTGGCACAATACAAGGGATTATACGACATTGCTTAAATCCCATCTATAAAATAATACAATTTTTATTTTTTGATAAATATATATAGTATTATACAATATGATAGATAAAGAAATAAAAAAATTGTTTACTAAATTAAATAGTAAAAATATTGATTCAGCGGTTGAAACTTTAATCTTAATAATAAATCATCCAAATAAAAAAGATGTAATAAAATCTTTAGAAAATCCTAAAAATAAAAAGAATTTTATAAAAATATTAACACAATCACATCAATTTGGTGGGATGCAAGCAGTTAGAGCTGCTTTTAAAAAAAGACAAGAAGAATATACTGATTTAAATGATCCATTATTAAAAGAAGAAGTTGATACTGTTAATCCACCACATCTACCGAAATCAAGAGTAGATAGATATCATGGTTTATCTGCTGAAGAAAAAGCCGTATTTGATGAAATAGAAGGAAAACTTCGGTCTGAATGGTCTGAATATAACGAGGGCGCTCCTAAAACTCGAAGACCAGCATTTCTTTCTTCTGCGCAAAGAAATCGCGCAGCCAGTGCCGCTCATCGTAATGTTCCGCCGCCAGTTCACGAAGAAGGTGAGAGCAGTGTTGCAGCAGCCGCCCGTGCATCATCTCAACACGTTTCCCAACCCATCGATGCCCCTATCCGTGCCCCTAATCGTGCCCCCCTTCTTCCATCTAGTTCTAAAACAACTAACGAACATAAAAAGAAACTTCCATCTAGTTCTAAAACAACTAACGAACATGAAAAGAAAATTGAACATGAAAAGAAAATTGAACATGAAAAGAAAATTAAACAAGAAAATATAACAGATAAAATAATAGAATCACTATCTAAATTTAATTATTATTACAATAGTGCTACTACTATTAATGAAGAATTAGCAGAACTTTTCAATGAAGAATTAGCAGAACTTTTCAAAGATATCGATTCATTATCACCAAATAATAAAATAAAAATTTTATTGAACTCATTATTCATCGATAATATAAAATCAATTAATAATAAAAATATTCAATTATTCTTCAATTCATTAAAATTTTTACAAATAAGCGATATGAATATTGAATTAATAGAAGCATTTATTAATTTAGGTTATAATTTAACAAATGATAATGATATAAATATATTTATAAATCAAATATATAGTTTAGATATTCTTGATAAATTAGTTTCACTTGCATTTAATATAGAAAATGGTATAGATTTTACAACAAGAAATAAATATATTTCTGAAATAAAAAAGTTACTTAATATAGTATCTAATAAAAAAAAATCAATACTTAGATCAAAAGTAGATACAGTTAGAGGTCTTTTCTTACCAGAACCTGGTGATATAAAATATAGAGAAACTCATAATTTTATGAAACATATACATGACACAACTGTTCCTATATTACTACAATTTATAGATAAAACTATTGATAAATATTTTAAATACAAATTATCAGAAGCAACAAATGAGCAGATACTAAATAGTGAAAGATATTCAAGCTGTATAAAAGAAATTTTATATATATTAATGTTTAAAATATCATCATTAATACAGATATCAACAAATAGTAGTATTTGCAATTATCTTAAATTAAATAATGGTAAAAATATAGTTGACATATATTTAAAAATATTTAAAAATGATATATTATATACACATTTATCTAATAGTAGTGATATACTTAACTTAAAAGGACGAGTTTTATATACAATATTTCCGGAATTAATTAAATGCGATTTTATAATTGAAAGCGTTCTTCAAGAAGATTTTATTACATTTATATTTAATACATTAAGAGAAGTATATATCTTAAGCTTCTCAAATTTACATCTAGAGTATGGTGGTTTAATATTAAATTTTATAGTTAATTTTGGAACTATTTTTATGTTAATTGATGAAAAGAAAAGGCCATTATTAAAAATATTTATTATAGAATTAGGTTTAATTAGACTTTTATTTGATATAATAAAAAATATTGAAAAAAATCCTAATAATAAATATGCAAAACAAATTGTAAACCAATGTAGATTTACATTTAGTGCATTCGAATCTGGATATTTTCCAGTAATAGGAAAAGCAGTAAATCAGTTTGTACATAAGGATATATATGTAACAATGACTAAATCTGCAAGAACCTATAAAAATATGAATGATGAATACATAAATAAATATATAGAATTTTATACAGATAAATTTACTAAAGAAATTGAAAGTGTGGATGTAATTACCCATGAAACTCCTTTATTAAGAGACACTGCGCATAGCTAGAATATGACGCAGATTTATTATTTTTTCTTTAATTGATCCATATTTTCTTCTGTTATGCAGCTACTTTTATCATATGTTATCGGGAAATATGTATGGAATTGTTTGTCATCTCCATAGAATGCTTCACGTTGAAGGCGTTTACTATATTTAAATATAGACCGCGATACTTCACCCTCCTTTGTATGTAACATTACTAAAATAGATTGTAGCGGGGCATCGCCCCATCTGAAATAGAAAATGGAACCGTTTTTATCAATTGCCTCTATATCTTGCTGAACTTCTTTACGTTTCCAGAAATCTGTACGTGTTATAAAGAAATTATTATAATACATTATTGGCATCATTATCTTTATTTTTTCATCTATTTTTGGCATTGCTGCGGAGCCTACAGAACCATTTCCAGAATGAGTAATAGATAATAATGTTCTAAATGGATGAATCGATACAGATCGTGTAGGAATCTCTTGTTCTACAAACATTTCCGCTATTTTATTCTTTTTATCTGGATGTAATTTATCAAATAATTCTTTCATTCCATAACAACATATACCACAATCTAAATGCAATAAATTAGAAGCATATACTAATTTCTTTTCTTTCATCCAGTTAAAAAGATCAGGAACAGGCTCTTCTATAAAGGAATCATCGTCTATACGCATAACATATTCATATCCTTCGGCATATTTCGGCATATGAATAAGCCACCAACGGCACATCATGCGATACTTCGCATTTCGCCAATATGGCGTGGGTTTTGTAGCTATGCATTTATTCATTTTATCTTCATCAATATGCGGCGGCACAGTGAAATCATCTGTGTCGACAGATTTAAATGTTACGCAAGACCTGCAAGAAGCACGTATACTCATAAGAATCTCTGTCTGAGACTTATCGTCAAAATCTCCTTCATGGAATATAATTACAGGATATTTATGCTCAGCATTGAAATTCTTAAACAGAAAATATAATGAAGTTTTTAAATATGTCTTTCGTACATCAGTATTTTGACTTAAAATAAAAATAGCAGCATTCATTGCAGTAGATCTATATATTTTAATAGCTAAATTCTTAAATACAGGTACGATTCGGTTCTATTCGGTTCTATTCGGCTTAGCTCGGGAAGTATCCTTTGCTTATTATCTTGTATTAAGGAAATGAGTTTTATTAAATATAAGAGTTCAAAGTTAGATATTTAGCATATCAAGCATATCAAGCATATCAAGCATATCAAGCATGTCTACTGTTGCGTGCAGAATGAAGACTGTTGCTATGCATTCTTTTGTAACTTTCCGCCCAGGAAAGAAGATTGATTTGGTAAAGATTTGCAAAAACTGCAAATTCTATTTACCGAATCGCGAAAGATGCCAATTATTTGGAAATCTGGATATAGTCACTGGAGCAGTAGAGTATAACTTTGCTTCAGCTGAAAGAAATGAACAAGGTGAATGTGGTCCCGAAGCTACATTTTGGGCGCCACTTATTAATAGTAAATTTATTACTCATGAATCTGAACCGCCGCCACCAGCACCGCCTGTGCCGCCAGCATATCAAGTCCAAACTATTTATCCATTATTGCCATCTCTTAAAGAAGCAATTAATAAACAGGATTTTCTTCCTTAAAATATAAAAAATAAAATATAAAATATAAAAAATAAAAAATAAAATATAAAAAATAAATAATAAAATATAAAATATAAATAATAAAATATAAAATATAAAAAATAAAAAATAAAATCTAAAAGCCCAATGCGGTATAGAAACTGGAAATAAATGAATTTCCGGCGACTTGAGGTTGTGCAGCAGAATTATCAATATTTACAGTACTATCTGGTGATATTATAGTCGTGGACGGTGAGGACGGTGAGGACGGCGAGGATGACGAGGAGCCGGAGCCGGAGCCGGAGCCTGTACTGGATGTTGTTACTGTAGTGGAATTGGTCGGTGTAAGTATTGATGTGGTTGTTGACGACCCAGGATTTTGATAGGCTTGTTGTGCTAATTGTTGGTATGTTTGTTGAAAACTAGGACTATTATTATTATTTGCGGCATTCTGCTGTTGTTGTAATGCTGCTATTTCTGCTTGTAATTGTGCATTTTGTGCCGCTTGTGCTGATTGATTCGCTAATAGTGTTTGGGTTGTCGATTGGGCAATGGAGAGTGCTCTTGAATTTTTATTTTGGGCAGAATATTGGGCATAATCTTGCGGGGTCGGAAATTGTCCTTTTGTAGGGTCAAGAATAGTACCTATTCCATTATTATTTGCAGCGACATTTGATAACAATCCTGCATTAATAGAGGGTTGAGCATGAGATATACTGTTCATAGCTTTTTTAATTTTTAATACATCACATTTTTCCATATCTTGTGGTGATACTGGATTATTCCCTTTAGGATTATTTACATGCCATCCTGAACTGTCTGGAGGAAGGAGAGGTTTATTATTGGTTACCTTACTTAGAGATAAATTTGCTTCACATTGATTTATTTGATTCTGTAAATTAGCAAGTGCTAATGCATTGGCATCAACTGTAGAAGCTAACGCAGCATTCTGTTGAGCAGTTAAAGCCGCGGCTGCAGCTGCAGCAATAACACCAGTATATTGTTGTAAGAAATATGTACTTAAATTTGCTATATCTGATGGAGCTAATGAAGATGTATAGTATGCTATAGCAAACAAATTCATATCAAGGTTTCCGCTGGTATTAATTCGTATTGGACTATATCCTAATAAAACACTACTATTTATCGGTGTCATACTTGGAATAGTATTTGCAGTTGTTCCTATATAAAATATTGCATTCGGTGTAGATGGTGTTGAATTATCAAAAGTCAATGCATATAATGTTGGATTTCCACCCGCCTTTAAAGTATCTATAGATATCAGCCAATTATATGCAGTTTGAAAATTACCTAATAGTAATTGAACGTACACATTATTGGTATCTCCTGATTTAGGTGATATAAGCAATTTAACTGCATTCGGAGTTTCGGCAAATGCTTCAAATAATGGTAATGGATTTGTATTTGTAAAAGTTAAACTGTTAAATTTAGCATAAAATACTATGCTAAAACTTCCTAATACATCAGATGTAGATGTTGGTCCTAATAGAGCCTTCGATGAAAATGAACTTTGTATAGGAAGACCAATTGTGGGCAACCCTGGTGAGAAACCTTGCGGATTTGTTACAATAGATGATGCAAATGGTACCACAGATAACGTATTTCCCGATACAGTATCTGGTGTTAAAGATGGAGTTGTATTGAGCCATAATGATGCTCCTGTTACAGAACCAGGATTATTTCCGAATGTTGTATTTGTAGCTAAATTAAACAATTGAAAATAATATACTAAATTATTTGTTACCATTGTAGCGGCAGCACCAGCACCAGCGGCACCTCCAGCAGCACCAGCGGCAGCACCTCCAGCAGCGGCGGCACCTCCAGCAGCACCAGCGGCAGCACCTCCAGCAGCGGCGGCACCTCCAGCAGCAGCGGCACCTCCAGCAGCAGCACCAGCAGCACCAGCACCTCCAGCAGCGGCGGCACCTGCGGTTGTAAAATATTCTACTCCTGTGGTTGGCACATATGTACCTCTGTAATATATTATAATAACTAATAAAATACCAAATAATACGAAAAACCAATATATATTATTTTTTTCAATTTCCATATATACTACTACCTTCTGATTAGATAAAATGATATAAGAAATAGATTTATTAATTATATAAAAATGAATGACGGTGACAAGAAAAAAGAAACTATGAGTAATGTTGACTCTGACGAAGAGGAGGATATTGAAGACGTAGAAGATGACGATGATATAATTGCCAGCGAGCCTTTGTATCATGTACTTGCGGAATTTTTACTTACACCAGATAACAAAAATATAGCAACAGTTCTTTCCGACATATGCAAAGAATTAAAATTAATCCGCGAAACCTTAACAACTCTAGATGAATCTATTACAGTGCAAGAAAGCACTAAGCGTTAAACGCCGCTAAACGCTGCTAAACGCCGTTAAAGACTACATATTTCATCTTTTGTAATTGTTCCATTTTTAACTTTTTCCCATAAATTATTTGGTAATTTTAGATTTTTGTGACCTTCTTTTATATATAATCCGTATTTTCCAATATGAATTTCTCTCTTTGTACCTTTTGTTTTTATAGGAAAACATATTAAGAATTTAATATCATCGGAGACAAGATTCGGAATTTCTATTTTTTTCCATTCTAAATAAGGTTTTAGACTATAGAATTTCTTATTTTTTACACTATAAATACAAACACCATATTTACTATTCACAATATTACATGAGATATCTGGAAATTCACGAATGGGCGGTGCTGCGGCTCCTGCGGACCCTGCGGACTTTGACGATGAGTTCATTTCAGGAAGGGATTTTTCAAATTTCTTATAGAATTCGTTTAAAATTGTTATTTTGTCTGCTTTATTTGTCGCAATTTTATCGAGAGAATCTTCCATTTCACTAGTGAATTTTGCATCGAGTAAATAAGGTACGATTCCTTTTAAATATTCTATAATTTTTATTCCAAGCGCAGTAGGCACTATACGATCCGTTTCTTTACCACCTATATTTATTTCAATATTTTGGTGTTTTATATCATGGTTTATGGCTGTGGCAGGTGTGCTATTAATTATTAATTCGAAATTCTTTGCATTTATTTTCACTTGCGGATTTTGTCCACTTTTTACATACCCTTTATCATATATTTTATCAATAATTGTTGCATATGTTGAAGGTCGTCCTATATTTTCTTTTTCGAGTGCTTTAATCAGCGATGATTCATTATAAAGTGATTGTGTGCGAGTTGCATCTGCATTTGCATTGAATTTTATAGGAACTACAAATTGTACACCTGAACCGGAAGCATCTTCCAATATTTTATTCCAAGATATCATCAAATCTTCATTTATTTCTATATCTGGTTGATATATATCTAAAAACCCCTTATCAGTAAGTATTGATATTTTCCCTGTAAAAATATATGGAATATTTGGAATATCATTCGCGGATTTGCAAACAGTTTTAACAGTAATAATGATATCTGTATAAATTGCTGGCGGCATTTGTGAAGCAACTGTGCGACGCCATATCAGGTCATAGATTTTCTTGTGATTAGCAGTGATTATTTCATTATCTGGTAAAGTATCTACCTGCATTTTTATGTCAGTTGGATGAATAGATTCATGGGCTTCTTGCGAACCATCTTTCCCTTCGAAAACACGTGGATAAACAGCAGAAGCACCGCCATCGTCGTCGCCGTTATATTTTTCTTCCAAGAATCTATGAATTGCCGCTTGGCAATCTTCGGAAAGACTTGGGGAATCGGTACGCATATATGTAATCAACCCTAATTCATAAAGATTCTGCGCAATTTGCATAGTTCTCTTTGCGGGAATGTGATATTTCTGGTAAACTTCCTGCTGAAGACTTGAAGTTATAAATGGAATGGCCGGATTTTTCTGACTTTTTTTCTTCTTAAATGTAGCTATCCACGAATTTATATTATTTGAATTATTATTATTTGGATTATTATTATTTGAATTATTATTCACTTTAAAAGATTGTAATATTTTAATAACTTCTTCTTCTTTTTCTATACGATATTCTGTTTCCATTTTAAGATATAAATCAGTTATTGTTTCATTTAGAATAAATGTACCATATATATCCCAATATACTTCAGGAATATGTTTATTAATATATTCCGCTCTGTCAACTATCATATTGAGAGCGGCACTCTGTACACGTCCTGCACTCAACTTTGGTTCAGTAAACTGTCCCCATAGAAGAGGACTTAATTTATATCCTACGACACGATCGAGAATCCTGCGCGTTTCCTGTGCATTTACCATTTTCATATTAATATCTGTTGGATTCATAAAAGCGGTTTTAAGCGCTGCTTTTGTAATTTCGTTGAAAGTCACGCGTTCATAATCGCTACGTTTCAATTTTAAAATATTTCGAAGGTGAAATGAGATAGCATGACCTTCCATATCCAGATCGCTACATAGATATACTTTCTTTGCTTCTTTGACAGCTTTACGAAGTTTTGCAATTATGTCTTTTTTGGTATCAAGAGGAATATATGTTACATCCCAAGTATCAGTATTTACTCCTAATTCTTTTTGCGGGAGATCACAAATATGTCCGAAACACGCCATAACATTGAATTTACCGAGATTTTTTAACTCATTTATTGAATTTAAATAACCCGCAATAGTTTTACCTTTAGCAGATGATTCGACAATTACTAGATTCACAGCACTCTCGGTACCCCTTGATGACAGCGATGACATCTTTACTTTCATTAAAAAGTAAATGAATTATCATTTTTTATATTTCAGTATAACAGATATAGTAAATGCCAAAACGTAAAATTAAATCTGTATCAACAAAACATGCACTAAATAAAGGAGGGACCCCAGTCGCTGATTCAAAAAGCAATATCAATAAACATGCAAAAGAAGCGCTTACAGTGGTAAGAGATGTATACTTTAATAAAATTAAAAATTTAATGAATAGTTTGAAAGCATCTGAGATGAATGTATATAAAAATATTAAAATATATCAAAATAAAGTGCAGGCGGCGGCGCCAGCATTCCGCGGTATCGAGGCCGCGGTTGCTGCGGCGGTGGGCCAGGAGGCGGCATACAATGAATATGAAGATATATGGGAGACTCTCTTGAATGATATTACCATCGAGTCAAATCTGCGCTTAATGGTGGAAAAAGAGACTCTAACAAAAGATAATGTGTTAAATAAAGTTGCTGCTGCAAAAAAGGAATTGTCAAAAATGGATAATATGTTAAATGAGATACTAGTGAAAAAAGAAGAATTAAGAAATGATCCAGCTTCTGATATTGGTGGAAAAATGGGGTTTACTATAATTACATTGGAAAAATCGATGATAATAGAAGAGAAATCTCTAAGTTATGTAGGTAAAAAAGTATATGACATTTATACCAAAGTTACAGGTCCCGCTAGTAGACTATTATTAAAAGATGAAGATTTTGATAACATTTTCGATAAAATTTACAATTACAATTCCAAAAGTTCTAATGGTTTACTATTATTACCAGATGAACAATTAATGGAATATGATGATGTAAATATTGAAATTTTTAAAAATTTACTAAATATATTAAGTTTTCGAAATCAACAAATATTTTTCATTATGTTTTTATATCAAGGTAATAGCAGAATTAGAATTTATCCTAAAGATATAGAAAATAATAAGCAAATTGAAGAAGCATTTATAAAATTTATAATAAAAAATCAATTATTAAAAAAGCCATTTTTAGAAATATACAAGAATCATTTAGAGAATGTTGAAGGATATAGTCAAGAATATATTAAATTTTTACTTGACCTAGCAAGATCTAAAATAGAAACTGCACTATCTCATTCATCATATTCCGAATCTAGTGCTGCATCTGGTTCGGGTCCACCTCATGGTTCCCGTAACCATCGTGTAGCATTACCGAATGGTGTTGGCGGTAGTGGATCAAAATCGTCTCAATATCATACCACAAGTAATAAAACATCGGGTGCAACCAAAGAATTTATTATATTTAATAATAGTAAAATGCCAAAGCCTGCTTCTAAAAAATCTTTACTACCATCGAAAACACAGAATGGCAGAGGTGCCAAAGTTTCCTCCTTTGTAAAAGGTAATAGGGTTGGTGTTGAACCACCCGCACCACCACCACGACCTTCATCATCACGATCTCCATCAAACCCTGCGCCACCATCAAGCCCACCCTCGGCAAGCCCGCGATCACCAAGCCCACCATCATGGGATATAAATAAAACTGATGAACATATTGCTAAAAAAATTGTTCGACAAATAATTACAAATCCGAAGTTTTATCATATATACTATAAGCCTGGTAGTAAAAAATTTAAAACTTTCAAACATTTATTAAGTTTATTAAATCCCAATGATCAAGAAAGGTTTTTTTCTAAATTTGAAACAAATAATGATGATCAAGAAGAAAGGTTTTTTTCTAAATTTGTAACAAATCATGAAAATAAGTTATCTCAGTACAAAATTTTTTTTAATACTAATAAATTACTTAAAGAACCATTTATAAGAATGTACGCAAAATATATAGAGAATCTATTTCCCGATGACAAAAATTTTAAAAAGAAAATGGTAAATTTAATGAAAGAAAGAATAAATTTTTAAGTGAAGAATCAGATAAAATACTATAATAATTATACACAAACAAGCATAAAGAAGGCGCAATACAGATTTGTAAATATAAATATATTTTTATTTTTTAGGAGAACTTATAAATTAAATGTCATCACCTAGAGGAAACGGTGCAATATTAGAATCTTTAATACAATTAATCCCAGATAATTTTAGGCTATTTTATCAGTCTAAAATTGATGATAGTGCTACTGATATTAGAAAAAGAAAATTAACATTAGAAAAACTTTATTGAATATCTAAATTATTTCAGTATGATAATCGAGTATTTAGCAATTTACAAGAAACTTCTGAAGCTATTCTTAAAAATCCACATGTAAGATTAGAAACTATTAATGAAAAAATAAAAGAATTTGAAGACGCTCTTAAAGAAATTATTACGAGATCCTCTATTACTTCCCTAACAAGAATAATGGATATTTATAGACAAACAGGTAGATTACCATCGGGTCTAAGAGCACTGCCTGTTCATGGAAGCCATCATATACAAGTTCCTTCTGATTGGGCAATACAGCAGCAAATAGACCCACGAGACGTATCACTATCATTCGGCCGTGAATCTCGTCTTCCACCCGGACCACGGCTTCTACCACGTCCTGAAGATGATTTAAATGCTATTGCTGCATCTGCTGCAGAGAACCGTCGTCGCACTAGTCATCATCCTCCCGCAGCAAATAGTCACATCCATCATCCTCCAGCAGCAAATAGTCACATCCATCATCCTCCCGCAGCAAATAGTCACATCCATCATCCTCCAGCAGCAAATAGTCACATCCATCATCCTCCAGCAGCAAATAGTCACATCCATCCTCTAGATTTCAATAGAGTACCTATCCTTCAGCAACTCGCAAATAATAGAGAATTAACTTTCATAGAAGAACTTATGAGATTACGAAATCTCAGCGTAGATGAAAGGATAAGAGCCATGCAAGATATGATTCAATTTCGCGAGACACGGATAACAGATGCTCGGAATTATCGTGATGTCGCTAATAATATGGAACAAGCAAGCATTAACGGCACTATAAGCGATTTACAACAACAGATTCAATCCCTACAATCTATGATTAGTCAAATACAACATTCTGAAAATAGAGATAGAAGAACAGGTGGCAGCAAAAAACAAAAGACTCTTGAAAACTATAGTGTTGCAGAATTAAAAGAACGCGCGGCTAAAAGAAAAATTAATGTGAAAGGTCTTAAAAAAGATGATATTATTGCCAAATTACGCGGAGGCAAGAAAAAATAAATGCGCAAATTTCTAAATTTCCTAAATTTCCAAATTCATAGATACTGTGGGTTTTCTGCGATTCAGTGATTGCTTTACTACACTGGGTCTCTCAGCTTCAAATATTGTTTTAACTAATTGCGATGCAGGAACAAGTGTATCACCTAATTTTTCCAATTCACTTTTAATACTCATGAGTTTTAAAGGAACTTTTACATTACGCACATTTGATTTAATAACACCTTGTGCTGTATTTAGATTAGTGTAGCCAAATTTAATCATAAATTCTTGAATTTTCAGTCCAAGTGCCTTCTGATGTATCTTGCGTTCGCGAATTGCAATATTTAATTTTTGAACCTGTTCGTCCAATTTTACCCACTCTGATACCTGCTGTTTAAATGTTTCAAGGTCTTCTTCTTCAGGCATCTCTTTTTCTGGGAATGCTGATTCTTCATATAATGGTGTTGGAGGTATTACTGCATTTGTAGTGGTGGCCATTATATATTATAATATATTATAATCTTTAAATCTTTTACACTTCGTTACACTTCATTACACTTCATTACAAAATTTATATAAAGTATTATTAGAAGAGTCTACGTCTAATATGCCTACAAAAAAACCCATCATAAAAACTTTAACTAAGAAACGCGGGGGCACCGCTGAAATACGTGATGCACAATTAGCCCCCTTGCCCGATATTAAACAAAGCGTGGATGCATATTCCACTATGACTCCTCCTATTAATCCTGCAACCGCCTGGAATAATGAATTACAACACCTCGGAGGAAAAGGTACCCGTCGACGTGGTCCAGGCCGTCCTAAGAAAGGTGGTAATGGTAACGGTGGCTCTCCGGTAAATGATACAAACTATGCTGGTCTCTCGACATTGATTAAACCTGGATATGAAATGATTGGACCTGCTGACCATATAGCAGGGGGTGCACACACTAAAAAAACAAAAACAAAAAGAAAAACGAAAAAGCCCGCTGCTACTAAGAAATAAATTTCTTATGCATAACACGCGTTTAGACATCTTATCCTTTCTTTACCACGCAATCCTTTATTTTTACATTTTTCTTCTATACATTTTATTTTTTCTTCTTTTTTCTGTTTTACTATATCATCTCTTTTCTTTATTGTTTCTTGTGAAATTATTTTTTCATGTGTTACCTTTATAGTTCTAGGATTATTTGTATATAAATTATATTTTATATAATAACGCACTCCCTTTTCATTTTCATATAATATATGTTTCCCATGTGCACCACTATATTCTTGCACAAACATTTTAGGAGACACTGGTCTTAGTCGCATTCCATTGATCTCTTTATACATATCTTCTTCTATAAAAAAAGACAGATATAAATATATTTTATTATTATATAAAGATGAATATATTAGATCTTGTAAAAGAACTTGAATTCAAGAATGTAGTTAAAAAACCTATAAAGTATAAATATATGTATGTTGATAATAACTTTTCTAAATTAAAGAAGTATACTTTCACAATTTGCACTAAAGAAACCACATTAACTGTTGAAATAAATGGCAAAAATGAGACTACACAAACCGTATCCATTGGTGACTTCGTAATTCGCGGTCCTAATAAAGATATCTATTCTACAACAGCTGATCGTTTCTTTACTTCATATGATTTAACTGGCGATGCAAAAGTTAAACAGGTTAAGAAATCTGTAGCCACAATTACAAAGAAAGATTTCAAAAATTTAGGTCTTCCTACCCCATACATTTATAAAGGACCGTTTGGGGCAGATATTAACGTTTATCCTGGCGATGGTATTATACGCGATTATGCGCCAAATACGGATACCATTAAAAATGAATATTTCCGCATTGATCCGAAGGTTCTTAAAATAACCTATAAATATACCTAACCTTAAATATATTTCCTATTTTTGAAAATTCTTACTTGTAACGCATTGGGTTTCTTTTTTATACATTATATTTACTATTATATTTACTATTATAAAAAAGCAAAAAGAGGGGATATTATTTATTTTAAGGGGGTCCTATAGAAAATTTTTTTATTTTATATAATATATTATTTTAAAAAATCTCTCTCTCTCTCTCAAAATTACTCAAAATATTACTCAATATATAAAAATTATGATAATAAAAATATATAAAGATAATAATAATATACACTATAAATAGGCCATGCTCATTTCTAGCTCAAATCCTAAGAAATTCGGGTGTATGCTTTGTCACTACAAAAGTGAAAGGCGAGGGAACCTCATACGCCATATGGTAATGAAACACAACGCAAATCCTGAAGAAATTATTGCTCAAAATTACACCAAAAACCAACCCGCTTACACCAAAAACCAACCCTCTTACACCAAAAACCAACCCTCTTACACCAAAAACCAACCCTCTTACACCAAAAACCAACCCTGAATTTCAAGATGATTATAGACCTAATCTCGTCGAGAATCAATGTGAAAAATGTGAAAAAATATTAACAAGACACAATGTTTACATAAAACATATTAAAACGTGTAAAGGTAAGATAAATCCTTTAGAATGTAGAATTTGTAAAGAAGTATTTACATTACCACAAGCAAAATATAGGCATCAACAGAAATGTACAATTAGACATGAATTAGAACAAATACAAATACATAATAATAATATAACCAATAATAATATACATGATAATATACAAAATAATATACAAAATAACATTAAAATTGCTATATACAGTAGTGATCCAACCGATACATATCTTACTATAGAACCATTACTTGATAAAATAGGGGGAATTATAAAGGCAAATAAAGATGATTATGGGAAACTTATAAATGAATTTAATAAACAATTATATACAATACCGGAAAATCGATGTGTTGTAAAAACAAACCTTAGATCGGGCGATTCACAGGTTCATATAGGAAATAATAAATGGGAAACAAGACTTGATAGCAGTTTATTTCCGAATATGATATGTAACTCTGCAAATACATTATCGTTAATATTACAAATAAAGAAATTGACGGAAAAATATCCAGAATTACATCAGATATTAGACTATATTGGCGAAGAGGGATATTGTAATACTGATGATATAGAATATGAAAAGAAAGTTAAAAATTTATATAAGAATACTGTTATGTCACTTATAAGAATTGTATATGATATAACTGTAACGAAAAAATAAATTATTTCTATATAGGATGCCGTCATTGCTCATCATTATAGGTATTATAACTCTAATCAACTTAACTACTATACCATTTATCGTAAAGAATAGTATAGAGATTAATGAACTAAAGACTCATAAAGGCAGCGGCCATTATCATCATGCACACAGCAGTGGCGCTCCGCAGCAGTTACACAGGGAATCTGCAGAAAGCCATGTGTATACATATCCTCCTCATCCATCTGAATATGATTATGACCATCGTCATGATCATGATATAAAAAGGGGGGAAGAAAAACCGAAAAAAGAGGGTACAATTCGCCATTCCTCTACTGGCGGAGGCTCAGCTTCATTAAAAGCAACGAAGTTTACCTTTTTTTAAGCATATTGTTATCTTTACCTCGTCATTTCTGCGCTAGGCATTTGATTTGTATTTATGTCTGCTTGTTTTAATTGCATATCTCTTTCTATTCTATAAGCATCTAAATCAAGAACTTTTTTAGTTCGCGTTTCTTCTTGCATTTTTGTATCGTTATCTGGTGGTTTAAGCGGACTGATTTCTTCATCAATCATAGTCCAATTATATGATCTATCAGATAATCTGTCTTGTTCGTCAAATTTGAAGTTTTCTATCATTGAAAAGGAATCGGAATAACTTCCCGAATTTCCTCCTAAGGAATATGCCATAGGTTCTTCTGGATTTTCTTGCAGATTTTCTGTTGAAGTGTTATTTTTATCTACAGGTTGTTGAGTCATAAGTTTTCCGTGATTAGGCAATAATAAATAATCAAAGACTTGTTTCCCAAACAATAAATTCTTTTCAGGGAATGTCATTAAAGCTGGTACATGAGTTATCTGTGCAGGCAGTTTATTTCGCGAGAGTTTTATATTCTCTATACAAGCAAGTTTAACAATACCGTTTGTATCGTGTCTTTTTACAGTTTCTAGTAACATTCTACAATGAAGACAATACTCACTATAAAATAATATCATCTATGTTATGTGTACTTACAATCTCTACTGGATTACTTTTAAGCAATATATACGCAAATACGTAAATACACAAATACACAAATTCTCAAAATAAAAATTGAATTTCCATATAAAAACAATTGACATTTAAATATAGAATGGATTCCCCTATAGTATCTACTGCTGGGGCTAAGAAAAAGCCTGGTGGACCTGGCGGGCCTAACGGGCCAGAAGTTAAATCAAAGTTTCGCAATTTATATAAATCCGGTAAAACAGATCCTAATCAATACTTCAGTGTTGAAATATATGACGTCGATCTTTCAATTATTAATGGTATAAAAAGAATCATACAATCTGATATCCCAATTCCTGGATTCTATGGTGAAGATCATCCTTCTATAGATATTATTGAGAATACTGGTCCACTTCATAATGAAATTATGTCTCATCGTATCGGACTTATACCAATTCATTTTAGTGAAGATGAAGTCGAGAATTTCAATACAGATGATTATAAATTTGAATATGAAATTGAGAATACAACAACAAGTATGCTCAATGCAACAACAGAATCAATAAAAGTTTACAGAAAAGATGTACTCTTGACTAAAAAAGAAATTGAACAATTATTCCCGAAGAATCCCTATACAAATCATTATATACTTATAACAAGACTGCGACCCGGTGAAAAACTCCATTTTAAAGCATCAGCTGTCGTGGAAACATCTATGGACCATGCAGGTTTCATGCCTGTATCATTATGTACATTTCATTATATTCAGGACCCCAAATTACTAGCACAATTACCGGAAAATTCCTCAATTCTCGATAAAGAAAGATGCTATTTCCGTAATGAATACGGTGATCCAACTGCGATCAAATTTGAAATGGAAATGGAGTGTGGGCTGACAGCTAAATATTTGATTTCAAAGGCGCTGGAGATATTAATGAATAAACTCGATAGAATTCTTGTAGAAATTATTTCAGATAAATCAGAATATATAACCATGCAAGTTCCCGAAACAAATAACGGATATATGTTTACCTTTGATAATGAAAACGATACACTCGGTAACTTTCTGCAATCTAATATGCATAATCACTATATTCGCGCGAAGAATCTCACAGCACATAATAAAAGCATAAGTTATGTCGGTTATATGTGTCCTCATCCTCTCGAAAAAGTCATGCAATTAGTTGTAATTATCCAGAATAAAGAGTCGACCTCTGGGACCTCAGGGACCACGGGGACCACGGGGACCACTGATGATACCACGGTGTCAACTACAGATACGCTTTCCGCCGCATCCGCCGCATCCGCTGCATCCGCTGTAACTGCGGAAATAAATGTTTCGCCTTCTTATTCTACGAATAAATCTGAATATATTGAGGTTTTATCTGAACAATGCCGTAGATCTTTAAGTTATTTACAGGATATAAAAACTCAATGGTTACTTTCTTCATAATTATTAAAGGTATAATTAGTAATGGAGGAAGATTATTTAATATTTGAAGATGAACCTCTTGATGAAATAGAAATTAAAGAATATGTAACTCTCGAAGAAATATTAAAAGATAATCCTCGTTTTTTGGCATTTTCCGAAAGTGATTTATATACTAAAACAGATGAATTATTATCAGATGATATTCGCACTCGAGCCTTCATAAAATTACATAAATCTGTATTACTCGAAGACAAATCGCGAACTTCACATCAAATACATTGTAATTATACATTACCAAAATTAGATGTAATTCGCGATGACTTTGAAGATATTAATCTCTATTTTGAAGGACGCGATAGAGCTGCAAATTCTATAAATTATCTCGTTCAACAACAAAAACTTATGGAATTAAGTTTACCATATATTTGGGAAAAAGGTAAAAATATATATTCTTTTGTACCTAAAAATGGTATATTATTTACATTAAATGACGGTGCGAGCGGAGGAGATACTGGTAAATTACTGCCTTTTGATAATATTGAAGATATGTCTTTTATAGGAGCCCGATGGGTTTTGCCAAAATATACTTCTGAAAATTACTTATCAGAAGAATATTCAAACCCCAAAAGTAAATATAAATATATAAAATGGAATGAACCGAAACCCAAAACCACATCCCAAAAACCTAAACAACCTGAACAAACAGAATCATCATCATCACCCGAATCGTCATCCCCAGAAGAGTCTCAGCCATCTCAAGCAGAGTCTCAGCCATCCCAAGCAGCGCTAGCAGCTCAAGATATTGAAACCCATAATCCTAAAAATGATTATAGTCTTTGGGTTGAAGAATATGTATTACCTTCTTTATCGCAAGTAATCGAAAAGACTATAACTCAAGTTACTGATTTACATGAATTAAAAGCATTGTTATATAGATATTCTTATATACTTGATGAATTTAATGATGAACAATTAGATATACTTATAAAACATTTAGAATCAATAATCGATACAAAGGATACTAAGGATACAAAGGCGGAAGTCACGAAGAATAAAGAGAAAAAAGCGGTAGAGGGCGAGAGGAGCGAGAGGGGCGAGAGGAGCGAGAACGGCCGAATTGATAAATTAAAGAATATTAATTATTGGGAATCTGTTCGTGAAAATAATAAGAGATTTTTAATATTAGCACGTGAAGAGGTAAAGAAACAATTAGAAGAAAGAATTGGCAATTATATTACTACTTTAAAGAATCTAGACAAATTCGAATATAAAGATGAACCTATTCCATATAAATTGGCAGAGAAAGTGGAACTAAATGAATTGTCTGTAAATGATGTTGCTAAGATAATTAAGAGTCGTGTTATAACTGTGCATCAGATGCTTGCAGAAAAATTATATATAAATGTAACGGCATTTCATGTTCCACAGATTGAGAATATAGATAAAGAAAAGGAATTATACACTCTTATTTCAAAATCCATAATCGATGATAAAAGCAATGCTTATATAACAAAATGGATAGATTATTCAGAAATTAAAGCAGGTCACAATACTGCTAAATATGATGGATCCCCTTTTGCTGGATTAAACAATATATTTGAGGAAACCGAAAATACGTTTTTAAACATTGGAGGCGTAGATGTGGACGGCGGTATTTTAGAATTAGGAGGAACTTCTACTGGCCGTGATACAATCATTAGCGCGACTATTGATAATAGTATTGAGGAGGTTCATGAGATTTTAAATGCACCACTTTTATTAGATATATCAGAGGGTGCTAGAGATATATTTGAAGAGATAATTAAGAATATAATAGAAATTAAGAATATAAGTGGATTACCTTTGGATATTGAAGATCTCTTTAATAAACAAAAAGTATATATAATAAGATTATCCAGAGTACAAGAGATATGCGAAGCATTGCCTGAATTACCGAATATTATAGCAAAAAGAATATGTTCTTATACACTCGAAGATGCCATAGAATATATAAAAGATCTTGCAAATACTGCTATTTCAGATGAACTTCAAAAGATTTACCCACCAATATATAATCAATGGAAGAAGGACTGTAAATATAATATACGACTTTCGCTAACTATATGGTGGCTTGATTTATTGGAGAAATCAATAGATAAACAATTGAATTTCTCAATATTGAGAGGAGTCATAGAACATATAAATACATGGTCACCATATGGTCAACCAGTAGAAGATACACGAGACCACGGAATATTACAATATTTGTCAATAGTCGCATCAGATGTACATGGTGTAGCACCTTCAGTTGACAGTTTAAGAAGAGATATGGTAGCTTTATCAACAACTTTATTTGAAGATAAAATAAACAAATTAAAAGAAAAATGGGCGGCATCGAAAAAACAAAAAGATAAGACAAAAAGAATAAGAGATATTATTGCGGAAACTATTCGAGCAATTAAAGCGAAGGAATCTATAAATGTTCTCGCCAATTTCGTGGAATCTTATATATATCTCCCTACACTTTTACCAAATGCAAAAATAAAGAAATTAGGAACATGGGGTCATGGTTGTTGTCTGGTTATTATAGGTAATCGCTATGATGCCGACAATGACTGGAAAGAAGAATTGAAACCATTATGGCGATTAAAGGAATTATTGGCGAAAGACAGATGGTTAACAATAGCCCGCCCCAAATATAGAATGTTTATTCCAAGTCCCGCCGCTTCAGCACAGCTTGTAGAAGAAGGAGCGCAAGCGGCGCAGGCGCCTATTATGAAAATAGAGAAACGCGAAATTGTAGCTGAAGAGAAATACAAATTAATGGCAAATGATATATGGTTACCGGCAAGTGTATTAAACAAATTATCAGAAGATTATGAAGGTATTTTATATGCAACAGAATTCTTAAATAATACAATAGATAGATTATATGGAACTTTAAGTAATAAAAAGAAAGAGGCAATTAAAAAAGCAATAAACGATAATAAAACAGAATTAAATATATTAAATATTATTGCATATATAGCTACAAACTTGCAGCAAATTATTGGGGTCGCTGGTGGAGGCACGGCAAGTGGGAGCGGGGCAGGGGCGAGCGGGAGTGGCAGCGGGGCGAGCGGTGGTACAGTCCAAGAGTATTTAGATATTATAAAGACTATAAAAACTACTCTTTCGAGGATATCTCATTCGGGTCATCCTATATATATTTATGCATTTGCGGTTGTTTTAGCATTACCAGGAAGAGTAAATAATATTAATAATTTTATACTACCTGCAAATATTTCTACAAGTATTATGGAAAGGATTAATACCAATAATTATAACTATATTATTGAATATACAAAAGCGAATAGTATGATGACCACTGTAGAGATACAAAATTATATTACAAAGATGCGCGAAGAAGAGAAGAATGTCAAATTAGACTATCAAGATGAATTATCTAATGATGACAGACGTTTATTAAAAGATATGAAACGCTTTGGACTCAAAGTTGACATTCCTAGAAGCGCGGCGGGTACTTCAGCAGCAAACCTTGACGGGACAGGAGATATAAATGGCCCTGAAATACAACATACAGAAGATGAACGCGGCGAAGCAGATTTCGCACAACTAGCTACAGATTATGATAGAGATGATGAAAGACTTGATGATTGATTTATCGATTTATCGATTTATCGATTTATTGATTTATCGATTTATTGACTGAAACTAATAACTTTTCCATAGTATAACCATATGAATATTCCAAACATTGCTTTGGACATTACATCAAGAGTGTTATACATTAAATTCTTTGTTTTTACATCGGTATAATATGCTATACCATAGAATGACCATACTATTGCAAATACAGTAAATACAAGATTATTTTTGGTATTACGCGGATTATTGTGAATAAAGAGATACCATATAAATGCTATCATAGCGAAATATGCTATAAATCCGACGGCACCTGCTTTATTTTTGTCGATTGTTTTCGTTTCCCCTAAAAATCCCGCAATAAGCATAGTATAATTAAGAAGAAGTACAGTAAAATAGACGGAGAAATGGACTTCGCGTCTATTATCGAAATTTAAGAAGAGAAGGAGCACTAAGAGAAGCATAGGTGTTGTTATAGCCCAATCCATATAGCGGAATTCAGTGACTTTATCTAATTGAAGTGTCTTTTTCTGCAACATATCATAGAAAATGCCATAGACAAATCCAGCTACAAGAGATACACTTGTTTCAAGATTGAGAATATGACGAATACGCACGTTTTCTGTTTTAAGAGCCTCGATAAATGTAATGAGAGTCAAGCCAAAGAGCGCTAAATAAGAAAACATAAAAGATTTTTCTATCAAATTATCAGTAATTTGTAGATTTAGCATTTGCATTACCATTATATATACAGTTTATATTATTATAATAATCGTTTATTTTACAATTTCAAAAGTCTAGAATGTCTAAAATGTCTAAAATGTCTAAAAGGTCTAGAATATCTAATCTAACAGTGCAAAAATTTATCATAAATATAATTGAAATTTACTTCATGACCTGTATGCGTAAAATGTGTATCTCCATCAAATAAACTATTATTTATTTTCAATATATCACTCGGATCATGTAAATACGCATTATCATTTGTATTACAAAATTTATTAACAACATTATAAATTATTTCTCTTTTATCAATAGTTTTTGAAACGTCATTGTATATAATATTTGGTCTAAAGTGTATTTGAAATATTATTTTTTTCCCTTTAGGAATTAGATTTTGAAGTATTTTTAAATCGTCATATAAATCATTTTCAGATTGTAAAACACAATTATAATCATTTGTATGTTCAAACTGAACTTGATATCCATTCTTTTCATATAATTTTATAGAACATATTTCAAAAATATAATAATCACAAGAATTAAATGCATCTTTTATTTTTTGTTTTTTAACAGGAATTAATTGTTTATCCTCTATCTCATTAGCGTTTGAATATGATGTTAGAAAAGAATTTAATATATCTTGAGGGAGTTGTATTTCATCATTTATCCATTTAATAAATTGTATATGTTGTTTTGTATTGTGCAATTTTCCGAGAAAATTTACTCCAATGAAATTATAAAACATAGAATGGATCGGCTCTATTTTCCCTCTTCCATTATGTATACTTATTACCAATCTACATGAACCAGATGCAAAAACTTTCGCCATATTTCCTAAATATAATCTCAACATTATAAAAAAACAGAAAAGAAGAGTTTTAAGAATGAACAGAATTTGTAACAGCAATATCAGTAATAGATAATGCAGCGCGTTTCTTGAGTGTATCAATAGTAGCCTTATCATATCCTGTAGCTTTCCAGAATGAACTACCTGTTTTGTCGGAAACTAATGAATAATCCGCAGATGGTATAATTTGCGGATATGTTGTGGAATCTGTGGTTAGTTGTTGGATATCAAAAGGGTTATTTGCAACAACTGGAAACATTCCTATGCTATCTTCTGATACTACACCAAGTACAGCAATATTAGCTACATTTAAAGAATTTTTGTCATTGTCATAAATAACGCGCATGCCGATATGTTTCCCTTGATATTTCGATTGTCTATATAATATTAATTCTATATCAAATGAATAGGTATGTTTCAATTCGGGTTTTTTATTTTTTCTATAGCGTAGAAGAACATCGTGAACAACTTGTATAGGTACTTTATTCTGATCGGGTAATAACATAATTGCCGTACCTGTCATATCTGTCGTATTATTTAATTCATTTTTAAATTCATTTATACAATTATCATATGCTAATAATATATCCGGCTGTTTTTCTAATAATGCAGCGTCGCCGGTATTCCCGGGGGCATTTGCAGGGGTATTCCCATAAGTATACCAGTCATTTTCATTAAAACAAGGGTTATTGTCTTTAATGAAGATTTGTTTTAATTTCTTTTCATATGTTTTATTATCATATTCATAATAGAATGCTTTTTTATATTTAACATCATCATTTATCATTATTGAATCTTGTATGTGTGCTCTTCCACTTGCATCATCATTAACGTTAACATAGGTAATAGTATCATTATATCCGACAACACTGAAGGTTTCTCGGCCCGCACCTGTAAAATTTAAAATTAAAAATGTAGCTACAAAACTTATGAAAATTCCTATAAAAAAATATGTATACATTCTGTTTTGTGTATATCCTTCTATGTAATAGGTAATGTTAATTTTTGTCCAGATTTCTTCCTGACATCGGTATCTCCTGGGAAAACTAAATCGGAATGTGCAGCATTGTCGCCACCACAGCATGTCGTATCATAGGCGTTATCACAATTATAGCAGAAAGGCGCGAATTGCCCGGTATTTATGTTTTTTCTAAATCCTATACCTTTGACGCCTACAGGAAATTCACATATACCACCTTGTAAACATCCACCTCGCTTGATATCCGCTTTAAAATAGGGACAATCTGTATCGACAACGCATGGTTGATCCCATACAGTGTATCTTACTTTTGGATGTCCTATAACGTCATAAGGAGAATCGCATAATGCTTTATTATCAATGTTGGAATCTCCGTAGCATCTATATGATGGGTCATAATATGTAGAGTCATTATTTAAACGTGTAATAAATTCTTCGACAATTTGTGGAGGATGTGCAGTATCATATAATTGAATTACATTAAGACGCATCGATGGGAGAAATGTATTTTCTTCACGTGACATAACAAGTGCATTGGCACCACTGCTGCCTAAAAGAATCTGTGATAAATTTGGCACGCTTTCCTTCGTAGTATAAGGATAAAAGAGTCTTAATCGTTCCCAGTCAAGATTACCGAAACCCATAATGGAAATAGCCTGCAACTCAGATGCGGACACCAAGGCTGACGCTAAGGCGGATGATGACGCCACGGTCGAACTCGTTTGTATAATAGAGCAAAATGTACTGCCGGGAATAACAAATGTTATGATAACATCTACGACGGATTTTAATGTATATCCCAGATCAATATAATCAGTTTTATAAAGTTGTTTAAGATGAATGCGCGATTTATCTAGACGATATCCATTAATTATTGCTTTTATAAAATACAAGTCCGAATGGTCAAAATATCCAACGGTTTTATCAATTATATCTAATATACAAGACATATGGAATCCGGTTTGCGGAGATGTTAATCCGATAAAATACCCTTTATCACTTGTGCCGATGACTTTAAATTTCGAGAAATCATGGTCATAATCGTATGGATCACAAACAAAGAGTGAACTCCCATTATATAATTGCAGTGGATTCGATTGAGCAGTACTCTTAAAATGTGACCAGGCATTTGGGTCTTGTTGAGATATTTCCGTTATTTGAAGTCTGGCCTTAATATTATTAATAATCCAAACACTATTATTGTCTTGAAAAGTTGTAAATACCATATAATTAGCAGTGGTCGCTGCGGGCACGTCGGGCACAGCGGTGCCATCGAAGTATTCTATTGGTTTATGGTAACATTCGAATAGTATTATACATAATATAAAAAGAATCATACATATGAATCTACTATCCATAACTCTAATTCACACAAAGAAGTAAATATTTTCTATATTGCTTATAGTGTTATAGTAAAATGCGAAGTCAAATCCATTTACCACGATGGATAGTCGCATTAGTACTGTATTTATTAATAATACTGTTACTGTTTGCCATTAAACCGGCGATAATGTTTACAAATGATGGTAAACCAAAGGATTTCGGAATAGGATTAACTCAAGGTAAATCTATATTAGCGCCGTGTGTGTTTTTCCCAATACTTGCAATATTCTGTTTCTTTATAGCTACTATAATTTATGTTGCTATTTAGAATATTTGTGATTCCATTTAAGATTTATAAAAATAATAATATAATGGCGGCGCCTTTGCCGGTCGGATTTGTCGGAAATTCGCGAGGATATACACAATTGATATCATGGTTAAAGCGCGAAAAGATTCCGAAACAAAAGTTGACATATAAATCTTTTATTGTAGTTGTTGGTCCTTCTGGTATTGGAAAAACGATTGGAGTCGAGGAGGCCATACGTGAAACGAATAAATATATGGTTAAAATTGATTGTAATAATTGTGTAAATAATAAAGAATTCAAGGATATTCTAGTGAAAGCGATATCATCTGATTTATTATCACAATTCGAAGAAGGAGCGGCGGCAGAGAGAGTAATAGTAATAGATGAGTTGGATGCACTTTTGTCATTGGACCGGACATTTATAAATGCATTATGTAGCTTAATAGATTCGAACACATTGCCGGATATTAAAATTATAATAACGTATAATTTGCAGGATTATAAATCTTTGTCGAATTTCGAAATAATTCTTTTGCATAAACCGGATGATGCCGATATTTTAATTTATATGCGCGGGAAATATCCAAATATACAATGTGATATACTTTTGGAAACAATAGAGAAATGCGATGGGAATATATCGTCTATAATAATGAAAATAGAGGGGTATGAGAGTACGAAAATAAACAGTGTACCGGAGGTGTGTAATTTATATAATGATTTGCCCAAAGATAAGATACGCTTGATATTGGATCAAGATGCATGGTTGCATCCATTGCGATTTCACGAGAATATAATAAATGAATTTAACATTCGGAAAGGATTACAGAAAAATAAAGAACAGTGTTATATAAAAATACTGAAATCATTATGTGAATGGGATAGAATGATGTATTTTTATAAAGGCCGTGTAAATGATGTATTAATACCGCTAGAATATGTTACATCATTAGTGATTTTATTATATACATTTCCGATAAAGAAAAAGGATGTAATACATCAGGATAATTTCACAAAATTGTTTAATTATTTATCATTAAGGAAAAAGAATATGATATCTTTACATTCTGGTGTTTTCCCTTGGGAGAATATAGGTAATATTCATAAATTACCGTTTGATGAGAAAAAGAAGAAAAAATCAAAAAAGTTTTCTACGTGATTTATAAGTAAAGTTAATGTCTGAAGAAAAAGCTCCCGAAGGTGTTTCTGCAGCATCCGAGAAGATTGCCGAAGTATCAAATGCCGTTTCTAATTTAACTGGGAACGCATCTGAAACAGTGTCAAAAGTAACTGAGAGTGTTAAAAGTGTTACTGAAAATATCAAACAGTTCTCGTCAACGAATAGTGGCAGTGTTGTTGTTATGCTTGTGGTTGGTGCACTTGTTGCACTTTTAACGGCATATATATTATATTATTTAATAAATCGTACAATAAATAGTCGTAATTATTACTTATTGCCAGGAACAAGTATGCCGGTTCTTGGAACTCAAGAAACTAAAATCTCGGGGACAAACATACCAAATTCCCTGAATGGCAATCGTTCATCTATGTGTTTCTGGATTTACATATATGATATCAATAAATACAGTGGTTCTCGCAGACATGTATTCCATCGTGGAACAGAAAACGATACTTTTACACATGCCAGTCCATATGTATATTTAGATGCATATTCTAATAAATTACACGTTTTATTTTCATCTACTGCCACTGATTCTCCTACTTTATGGGGGTCTACAAATGCCGCAGGATTATTTGATCCAACATATACAATTCCTGCGACAACAAGTGGTGGTTCTACACTTAGAACATATAGTGCCACTGACCCGACATTACCATTAACAACACCCTCCCCAATAAATGCTAATAATGCAGTTGTCACACAAAATATAAATCCTCCAAATACTTTAGCAAGTCTTGCATATTTGAATGCAATTCGCGGAATCACGGTAGATTACGTGCCACTTCAAAGATGGGTTCATATCGGTATTGTTGTAAATGAAGACTTAAACGGTGGTTCTATTACAGCATATGTGGACGGTCAATTACAAAATCAGGTAAATGCACAGACATCAGTGACAATAAAAGATCCAAATATTAATATATCATATTCCACAACAGGAGTGCCGAGCATCTCAAGTATTGTAGATAATACTGGTTCCTTAGTACAGATAACAAATAACAGTGTAGCTACTCCAACAGCCGCAAATGTTAATACAGCTTCACTACAAACAGTAACACCAGCATTTAATATATCAACTGTTGATTTGGACCACAAGGGTGATATTTACATAGGCGGATCTTTATCAACTCCAAATGGGGCTGGATTTTCCGGACTTATATCCAAGATTCAATTCTTCAATTATGATTTAAATGCACAAGATGTGTATAATAATTACCTGAAAGGTCCAATTGATAATTTATTAGCTAAAATGGGGTTACCACCGTATGGAGTTCGCAGCCCAGTATATCCTTTAAGTTAAATAAATTTTATCTTAATCATTTTCTTTTACAAGTATAGAGTTTTTAATACATGTTAGGTAATTTTTTACAAATAATTGCGGCGATTGGATTACTACTTATTTTACTAGTAATAGCATTTTATGTTTATAATTCCGAAGAGATAAAAGTGTTAACACAAAATAGTCAATTACATAAGCAAGTTGTTATTTTCAATGGGATGTATGATTTAAAAAGTGCGTATGCTGCCGCAACTGGAAATACTGGATTTAGTACATCAGACCCGTCAGACCCATCGTTCTTAGATATTTCTTATTCAGTAAATCAAAAATCCGGTGCGGAAATGAGTTATAGTTTCTGGTTATATTTAGATTATAGTCAGTCTAGTGGTGTATTTCCTCAAGGAGGAACATCAGGCTCACCACCGTTGCCACCGCCAAGATCGAGTCCTCTCTATACTGACCAAGGCTTAACATTTTTACCGAACAGTACTGCTGGTAGTGTTACTGCTCTTACTCCGTCAATGAATAATACCGCATATGCAGGTTCTCCTACAGCAAATGCACAAACTGATGATCAATATTTGCAACCGGTTGTATTATTTGTGAGAGGTGAAAAAGTTGCACGTATTTACAAAGGGTTATGTTATGGAAGTTTAAATGATGTAGCAAATAAACCAAATCAATCCAAGGCAGATGTATTAATAAAGAGTCCACTAGTAAAATTGGAGAACAACGGCGATGTATTATCAGTAGAATTTAATACAACATTCAGACCAGATGCAATGATAGAAAACGCTAAGAATACTTGCACCAATACTGCATCAACAAATTGGAAAGAAATGAATTCCTATAAAGTTGCTATTAAAGGTTTAACTCAGGCAACATTACAAAAACAATTTTTCTTAGTAACAATTACTTTACAAGATACATATCCGTCTGATCCTATATCTATTCGTGATAAGATAAGAGCACGCATATATATAAATACGACTCTTCAATTAGATACATATATATCATATAATTCACTCAGTTTCGGATGGAATCAGACAAATTCTATAAAAATGAATAATGGAAATCTATTTGTTGCTCCTATAATCAATGATGTTAATACTAATCAAAATAGAGCATACTCTAAACTTCCGACCACAAATACAATGGAGATTGTTATGGCTAATTTAACATATTATAATTATGCATTAAATGCTGACCAAATCAATGCTATTTACAAAGCAGGATTCACTAAGAAATTTATAACTTCTTTATTATATGATAATACCACAAGTGCAACAAGTCCTACATATGCAACAAGTACATATTCTGCGGCAGGTGCTAGTAGTATTTTAACATCAAGCGCGACACAATTTAATTAGATAATTTGATTTCATAAATTCCTGATTTTTTTGATGTATATAATTTAGTATATTTTGGATATTTTTCAAGTAAATAGGTGCAAGATGCTTTTGCTGCGGCTTTTCGTTTATCTAGAGATGATTCGGTTTGCATACCGCCTTCTGTTTTATAATATTTGGTTTTAATAGTAATATTATTTAATCTAAGTATTTTATTATATTTTTGGAAAGAGAGGAGTGTACGTTCTACATCTTCTTTTTCTTCAATTTGAATAATAATTGAATGGTCATTTATACATCCCCATAGAGTGCCTACACAGAATCGAAGACTATATGTGACATCTGGTAGGTCTTTCATAAAATATCCGTTTGCAACAGGATATATTCCAAAAAGACCAATATGTTCATCTTGCAGTATTTTAAATGCATTATTAAATATCGAAATGATACCTTGCCCCTGTCCCATAGGATTCGAATTACAGCATGAGAATAGTCGATACCGTGTTGATTTTTTGGGATCTGTTATAGATTCATCAATATATAATTTTAATATATCATCGATATCATCGTCCATATGTAATAGATGTTCACCTTCGGGAAAATACTGTGTAATATAATTTCGCATATGATGGAGACCGGGTGGAATTTCAGGCGGCGCGGAAATTAAATTTATATCCCCGAAATTTCGTTTTTCTACCTCAACTTTGTAGCTATTTTTCTGACAATCAAGTACAAAGACATAGATCAACTGTTGAGGTATAGAATCTAATTGGCAGCAGACTCTAAGGGTTTTATCGCAAATAATATGAGACCGACAATAAGAAGGAATAACTATTTTAAAATTCATTATTATCTTATTATTATCTTATTATTATCTTATTATTATCTTAATATATCCTTATTATTATCTTATTATTATCTTATTATTATCTTATAGATTAGCGGCATGTTATAGATATGATATAAAGCATTTATTATATATTTATTAACAATAGAATACCAAAACAATGGCTGGAGGGCTCATGCAATTACTTGCCGTTGGCACACAAGATCAATATATAACTATATCACCTGAAATGTCATATTACAAGCAGGTGTTTCGTCGGCATACAAATTTCTCGATGCAGGGTGTTCGAAATACATTTGCGTCGTCTCCTACATTAAATGGGACTGTCCATGGTACTTTTACGTCAAAGATAGGTCGCGTAGGGGATTTATTATCAGATATATTTCTATCTTTTCAATTACCGGCGATTTATTCGAATATTACAGATAATATTACAGATGACATGCGTTTCAGATGGATTCCGAATGTAGCTAATTATATGTTATATACATATTCGGTGAGCATTGATACACAACTTATTGATCAGAGATGGGGTGAATGGCTTGATATATGGAATGAATTGACATTATCGACTGATAGACAATATGGGTATCAAAGGATGACGGGAAATACTGAGGAATTTATAGGACCCAAGTCATTGAATCCGTTAGTTATATTAAACGATAATAGATTTAAGTATTCTTATTATCCTAAAGCGACTGCGACGACTCCTTCGATACCGAGTAAAATATTATATGTTCCACTTGATTTTTGGTTCTGCAAGAATCCCGCGTTAGCTTTACCACTTGTAGCGCTTCAATATCAGACAATAAACGTAACAATAGAATTCAGAGGTGCAGAAGATTTATATCAAATATATGATATTGTATCTGGTCAATATTATAGTCCCAATGGGTATAGAGCACTTCCATATTATGATGGGAGAGATGTATCAATTTCGCGTTTTATAAAATATGGAGGTGGCGGGGCTGCTACGGTTGATTTAAATGCATATTTAGAATGTAATTATATATTTTTAGATACAGTTGAAAGAAATACGGTTGCTGCGACAAGTGCAGATTATTTAATAGAAAGAGTATATCGTACGAATCTCAGTGGTATTACACAAAATGCTCAATCAACTGTAGATATAATAGTTGCGAATCCGATAAAAGAATTTATATGGATTTTAAGAAGAAGCAGTGCAAATTTATACAATGATTGGGGTAATTATACTGGAGCGACTCCCGAGAATGCAAATTATCCAACGTTAAATACAGGTAAAATATTATGGAATGGCGCGGAACGTTTTGAAGATAAACCAGGAGCATATTTTAATTTATTACAGCCATATCAGTATCATACGACATGTCCACGTGAAGGAATATATTCATATAGTTTTGCATTATATCCAGAGAAGTTACAACCATCTGGTTCATTTAATGCATCTATGATAAATAAAATACAATTATATATAACAACGAATCCTACATCTGACGGTTCTGATTATGAAATATCAGTATATTCATTATATTATAATATTTTCCGCGTCATTGGTGGATCTGGCGGAATGGTATTTACAAGTTAATATAACTATAACTATAACTGAAATATAACTATAACTGAAATATAAATGAAATATAATATAAATATAATATATAGAAAATGAATTTAATAACAATAATAGTAATTCTTTTATTAGTATGGGTAATATATTCAATTTTAGATTCATATAATAAATTACAAATAGAATTAAAAGAGATTCGTACTAAATGTATTATTGGTGGCGGAAATATAAGTCAGGACCCGAGTGCGCAATTAAACTCAAGTGGCCCCAGTGGTCCTTACAGCCCTATACAAGGAGTTAAGAATACACTATTAAATGGATTGAATGGAATAATGCAAAAGACATACTAAAAATCAGTATATAAGGTTTATTGCATTTATATATAAAATAGGATGCCTCCTAAAAGAAAAACCAAAAAAGAGTTAGCGGCGGCTGAGGCGGCTGCTGCAGTGGCGGCGGCACAAGAAGTGAAAGTTGAAGGGACGGGTGTCCTGGAAGGGGGTGTCCTAGAAGGTGGTGGTGTCCTGGAAGGGGGTGTCCTAGAAGGTGGTGGTGTCCTGGAAGGGGGTGTCCATGAGGGTGGCACATGTCTTGTATCTATTCCGGTTGTTTCGCTCGCCGGGAGTGGTAGCGTGGCCGCCGTCGCCGCGACAGAAGAGATAGAAAACAAGATAACTACACCGATAGTGATGCAACTTTCTATACCATCGAAGAGGGTAGAACAGTTAATAAAGGATGATGAAAGTAAAATGCCATTATATAATGACCCGACACCGTATATAAAAGACAATACATTTATATCTGAAAATGATAAATTAGAAATTACGACAGATAAATTACATACTCATCATGAAATTATTTGTTATTGGTGTTGTCATAATATTATAAATACTGAATATGGCATGCCGGTAAGATATGATGTATTTCATAATAATTTCACATTATTTGGGTCATTCTGTTCATTAGAATGTGCTTCTGCATATAATTTTTCAATAAATATGGGTTGTGACAGAGCATGGGAGATACATAGCTGGATCCAATTATTAGCGAAAAATTATGGTTTAGAAACACCAATTAGACCTTCGCCGAATAGATATTTATTAGATATGTTTAATGGACCTATGACAATAGAGGATTTCAGAAATTCTCATAAAGGATTCTTAAAGACATATGTAATGAATATACCACCATTCATACATATAACATCACAGATTGAGATATTAAATACATCATTTTTAGAGAAAAATAAAGAAATGCCAAAGACAACATCAAAAATAGGGAAAATATCGAAACTCATGCCTGAACAAAAAATGATAAGTACTTAAGGAAATTATTACTTAATATATTGCACGCTGCAAAAACTATAACAAATGACGACGCTCACGACGCTCACGACGGTACCTACGATGGCACCAATGACGACACAGGTAGAAACGGGGATGGCACAAGTTGAGACGGGAATTACACCAGAAGATGATAGTCCATCAAAATACGTTGTATCTACAATTACTTGTAATGCGACTTTGAATACATCAATTAATTTACAGATTTTTTTTACAAATGTAAATATTAAGAATGATGGTTTTATCTGGGTAGAAATAATGGACAAGAAGGAGGGTGGGATTGGCAGACAGACTCGTGGTGTATATCCCAAGAAGAAAAAAATAAACGAAAAAGGGAAACAGAGTTTTGACAATCAAGTAACGATGTATTATTATTTCCGTGATAATTACAGTCCAAATATTAAACTCTTTAAGAATGGAAATATTCAAATGACTGGTATTAAAACATATGAAGATGGTCTCAAAATAGTAACAATTATTGGCGAAGAAGTAAAGCGTATTTCGGAATCTGGATTTGAAATTGTAGCTGATATTAATAATATTAAACCGGATTCATTTATTATTCGTATGATTAACAGTGATTTCGGGTTACCTTTTAAAATTCGCAGGAAAAATCTGCATCATCTATTGATTTCAAATACATATAATAATGCATGTAGTTTTCAGCCACTTACATATCCTGGTGTTAAATTGCAATTCTTCTGGAATATAATGAATCCTCAAAACAACGGTGTATGTAATTGTACAAAAACATGTTATGGGAAAGGGAAGGGGAGTGGTAATGGCGATTGTAAAAAAGTAACAGTATCCATATTTGACAGTGGTAAAATTCTTATTACGGGTGCAAATGCATTTGACCAGGTAGATAATGCTTATAAATATATTTGCAAAGTAATTGCTGAAAATAAATTGGAATTAAAAAAACCTAAAATTTAGTGGCCCAACCTCACGACCTCACGACCTTTTATTTGCCAATGCATCTAATATTTAGATTTTTATCGGGTTGAATATGATAAGGAAGAATAACATGATTATTCCCGGGACGTTCAAAACTGGCTGGTTGTTTTATTGCGAGTGGTGGAGGGTCTGCGGAAAGTAAATTTTGTGCTAAAATATGTGTTTCGGGGACAACTGGATAATTTCCCCATGGACCATATGCTTTTTCTCCTGTATATAATCCACCATTCACTTTTCTTTCGGGGCAGGGCACTGGAGATTTATAATCAATAAAACTGTAGGTCAAGGACATTATTCTGTATTATTTAAGGATTTTAATATATTGAAGTTATATAGTATATTTTTAATGAAGCGTTCTAAGTCTGAGCCTTTATCTGATGCTTTCCCGACTTCTGAAATACGTTCTATAATTAGTGAAATAGTTCAATCTACCTTACCAGAAAAAGAGCGACTTATACATTTCGAGAAATTATATCCGGATTTCTTGAAACATCATGCACTTCTTTGCACGATGGCATGCAAGGGTAATTTCGATATGGGTCATTTTGAATATATGATGCAAATGCGCGATAAAATTAACAATAAGGAAGAGACTGAAGAATCTGCATCTGTTAAGGTCGGACAAGTTTTGTTCAATCAATATGTTGAACCGGTGATTAAAGAATAAATAAAATTTGATTTAAGGATTTCCTTTTTATTATCTATAACACGAAAGTACACGTTAAGAGAATATTCATATTCAAATATGGAATCAAAGGTTCCAGGATGTATTAATGAACTGATTAATACAATTAAAAATGAATTACTCTTGGTAACATTGAATCAAGAGGGAGGCGGTGATGATGATGTATCTATGGAAGTGGTGGCCGAAGTATCTGAGGCGGCCGAGGTAGCTGAGGCGGCAGAGGTATCTGAGGTGGCAGAAGGTGCAGAGACGGTCACAAAGAAGAAGTCTTCGCATTCTATTTCTTCAACAATTGTCTATGTTCTAAAGAAGTATCGTTTCTGGCCTGCACTCCAGGTTAAGAAGTTCTTTGCCAATAAGAATCTGATTCTCCTGCACAATACATATAAACGTATGGATGTTCGTCATTTTCAGAAATTGTATGATCAATGCCGCAGTATTGTACTCGATTTCTCAGCTCCTGAAGGAGAGAATATTGTCGTGACATATACTCATTCCATTCCCGACCGCATTTCTGACACTGACTATAAGAAAGTAATGAAAGACACCGACATTATTGAGAGCAGTTATGAAGGAACCGTTGTGACTGTTTATTACTACAAAGGAATCTGGTACTTTGGGACCACGAGTTGTCCTACAATTGACAGTTCTCGCTATTTCCATCCTACAAAGACACATGGAACAATGCTTGACGAAGTTATTGCAAATATTACAGATGCGCCAAGTGTTCCAACGACAAAAGAAGAGTCAATGACTATGCGCCAGGCATTTGCAAATAGCACATTTGATACCGAGAAGGCGTATGCATTTATCCTAGTACATCATCAGAACAGTCATGTAATGAATTACACGAGTACACTAGGAGAGAATTATATGAAACTTGTGCATATTGTTACGCGTTCTCGTACATCATATGTTGATGACGATTTGACTCATCAACCATTTTCCGGAATGAAGATTATTTATCCGACTAAATTCGCTACACCAGATATTGCTATTCAGTATCTCTATACTGCACCAGATGCATATGGTTTCATTGTTCGCACAAATGAAGGGAAAATGCTGAAAGTATCTATAGATTCGATTGTTCAGAAAGAGGACCACGACATTGGCAATCCGAATCCTTGGTACAATATGCTGCATGTCTATATGAAACAGAAGGCAACGTATAAGATTAATGATTATATCAAAGAGTTTGATGTAAAATTGACGTTGCCAAAGAGTTCTCGCGGCATTGATATGGACCCTACATATATCATTCATACATCTATTGTGACCATGCGTGATTTCCTATTGAAATTCTATAATGATACTACAACATTTGATATGGATACACAGCGTTATACTATTAATAAGGAAGCGGATGCTAAATATGCGCCGATAATTCGATTTCATCTTGTGCAATTGCGCAATATTCAAGTGACGCGTCATAAACATGCAGTAATCAATGACAAAACGGTATATATTTATCTATGCCGTAGTCAGACAATTAAGAATCTGCGCATGCTCATTAAGTATTTCGCGACCACATGGATTGAAGGACCAAAATTAAATGGAATTCCTTATCGTGCAGCGGAGAGTCTTGTTGAACTTAATAAATTGCTTGACTGAGTGAGAAACGTATATAAAAATTAGATTTATTAGATTTACAAGAATTATTAGATTTACAAGATTTATTAGATTTACAAGATTTATTAGATTTACAAGATTTACAAGAATTATTAGATTTACAAGAATTAGATTTAAGAATTATATTTGATTAAGTAAACGGTTCTTAATAAGAGATGCATGAGATAATGGTGAACTTGTATTCTCAATATCTTCATTAATATCATAATCAAGAAGTACTATTTTTGGATATGATTTCAGTTCTTCGAGTGCTTCTTGGAGATATGTATCTAGGACAAATGTATATGAAGGAACATAAATGAGTTTCCTTGCAGATACATAATCAAGTATAGTTTGTCCTGTTCCATAGGAAAATCCCAATATAAGACCATTCCATTCACTTGCCATTCTTTTTATTTTTTTCATATTATTAATTCGAAATTTCCGAGTGTCATATTCATAATTCTCGAAGACTTTAAGTCCTTGCCATATCCCTTCCACTGACTCTGAGAAAACATTGTCCATTCCCGGAACTGGAATATTTCCATGAGGGTAAAAAGGAGAAAACTTACAATAAGCGCCTTTCGAAGTAACGTCAATGATTCTCCAACCATCTTTTTCAGCTTTATCTATTTGTTTTTTTGCACCTCTACGTATGATTTTAATCTCAGGGGGCATATTTTATATCTCATATTTTTATTATCCAATTCAATTTTTATTATTTTTATATTTTTTATTTTTATTTTTATTTTTATTATTTATTTTATTCTAATATCTGCTGTATTTTTCCATATAGTTAATGCATTATTTTCGTATCCATAAAAGTTTATGAGTGGAATTCTATTAATTAAAGAAGCTGCTATTGAAAATGTAGAATACTTCGTGCATTGTAATATAAGAGTACAACGCGAAAGAGCAAAGAAATCTAATAAAGCAGACTCATCTTCAGATAAGGCGTCGCCACCGTCACCACCATCACCGCTATCGCCGCTATCGCTGCTATCAATGCTATCAATGCCATATGGATTTTCGAGAGTGCCTGTAATTTCATTTCCTGATTCAAGAATGAATTCTTGCATTTCGCGGCGGGCTATTTTATCTTCGCTACATACAAAATATGTTCCTCTGTGTGTAGCTACAAACTCGCGGCATTTTCTGAGAATTTCAAGATAGTCTCCGCGAGACATCGTAAATGGATCCGGATTTTCCACACACTTATCCGTCAGTCTTATATGTATTCCTATAGGTTCCACTATTGAATAAATATTAAATTTTTTATTTAATATATCTTCTATTTTTTGACAAGGTTTTATGCTATGTGTAACTTGATAATATACATTATATACATCTTTAATATCATATTTCTGTATTCCATAGAATGGTAATACATCAGCGATTCTCTCTATACTTGTTGTTCCCCAAAATGTATTTATAGGAAATATTTGATTTTGAATAATACCTTTAGACATGAATTGAAACATATAATTCCCCCATATACACTTATCTTTTCCAATTATACTTTGAATATCTATAAATTTATTATAGTCTTCCTCCTTAGCCCAATGGCATCTATCTATAGTGAAAAGATTCGTATTATATGTCCTGTTAAATCCCGGAAATTTATTCCCGGGATTCCATTTAACACATATATCATTACCATAAATACGTGATATTACCAAAATTGATATTAAATCTAAAATACGATCGCCAAAACCAGAATTACATGCTAATTCATATAAAAACATTATGGATATAAAATATGAAAATAATATGATAAAATATAAAAATGAATTATGTTTAAGTGCCGTATATCTTTCTTTTTGTTTTTCTCCTCTAGATTTTTCTAAAACAACACCATCTATTTAAAAAGCTAAATTGCGTCTGTACTGGGTCTTTATCTAATTCTAGAATATCTAAATCAAGGCGCGAACGTTTTGTTACATCACTCGAAATACCCGCTTTCAATGTCGCGAAATCTTCAGAGAATAATGCAGTGTTCTCCAGTTTTAAATCAAATGACTCAGCCTTGGTTATAAGTGTATCCAAATCTACCAAATATTCAGGAATTAAACGATTCGTATTTTCTATAAAGACATCAACAGTCTTTCCATAATAATTACGCTCACCAAATTCATTATATCTCTTTATAATCGCCCATACTGGCACATTTGCATCTAATTTACGTCCGTCTACTATACCAGATGCCGACCCAGAAAGTAATTGATGGACCAATTTACCATCCATAAATGTACATATGAAAATACCTCCTTTGCGTAAATTCGATGATACATTATTTAAAAATCCATTCAGTGTCTCCTCAGTCTTGAAGAAATAATGTATAGAAAACATTGTCGATACAACTGTAAATAAATTACTTACTTTACCCATCAATTGCGGTGGTAATATATCGTTTTTCTTTTGTGTCCACATACGATTATACAGTCCTTGTGGTACACTCTTAAACAATGCCTTCAATACTTGTCTTGATTCTTCATCAATACCCTCAGCTGCTTTACCATTAGATATAGGTAAGCTACAATCTCCTACTACAAATATAGTATCAGGATATATCTGCTTCTCTACACCTTCTATCGTTACATTTACGACTTTACTCTGTTTTAACATAATTGCATATGCACCCTCTCGCGAATTCGTTATATTATCTCTCACAAGATCCACTCCTAATATGAAATTATATCCAGATTCTCTCCAACGTGACATATCACCGGCCATACCACAAGCTAACTCAAGAAGCGACTCTCTTTTACCCATCGCATAAAGCCTTTTCTTAATACCATGATTATGAAAATTCAACATATGCACAGATAACCTATGCTCTCGCGGTATCGTACGAGCATAATATATATCATCGGCACCCAAGAGTCTCTCCTCTAATGTTATAGGAATCGTTGAATCTAATATAGGTGTTATTCCCATTATCATCTCGCGTGTCACTGGCGTATTAATTGTACGCCAAATACTCATAGCCACAGATATGTCATTTAAAGTCTTCGATAATTTACCTGTTTTATGTAAAATGCGAGTCTTATCATCTCGCACACGTAATGCTCGCCAATTACGTGACTGCGAAACACCTTCGCGCTCCGCAGATTTATCATAAGTAAATTCAACAATAGCACGGTTTTCTATCAGAGAACCGTCTTCACATATGCCTAATCCCATACCATTATCTGATAAAGGAACATGAGCAATAGATATATCATTTGTAGCATCCAATGGTTTGAATAATTTCTCACGATAAGAATCTACCGTAGAACGCTTTGTATCTATATAGCCTTTTTCATATCGAAGACGTATACCCTCATATACAGATATCGGTTCCCATTGAACTGCATTGTATCCCATAAATAATTTATATGATACATATTCTTTCTGTGTAATGCGGTCCTTTACCATTGTACCCTTCTCTACAAGAAAATCTATAGAATTCTGCTCAGGTGGCTTCCATTTCATCTCTTTATTCCATCTCACATTATCAGTTATCGTCGCCTCCTTCCCAGGATAATACCCAAATACAGACAATTCCGCTGGAGTAAATATAAGACCGTCTATATCATACGGCAATTTCTTTACATTTGTTAATATTGCACGACAAGCATCTTTCATCAAATTACCCTGAACCGCAATATGTTCCTTCGCTTTTATTTCAATATTAACGTGTCGCGTATTTCCTCGCGTACTCCATATTTTCTTATCACATATCTGAACAAGTGCGGCATTCCTAGAAGGCTTTAGACTACTTGGACCCGATGGACCCGCCGGACCCGATGGACCCGCTGCGGCCGCGCCCTTGCTACCGCCACCCATTAATGGCAAATGGACAGTCTGTTTGCCACCCATGAAATATATATCAAATGCCGCAAATAAATGATAATTACTGTTATCTCGGCGAGTCTGCATATTTATAAATTCGCCATCCATTAAAGTCTCCTTTGCACTCTCAGCAGTTACGTGAAGACCCGTGTCATATACATCTAATGTATTATTTATTAAATATGCAATTCCACTCTTTGCTATATAGAGAAGCATCCTTTCTCCATCCGCTTTATCCGTAACAGCATATCCATTATATATACTCTGTATTCCATATGATTCTGCACTTGGCTCTATTAAATTCTGAATCTCTAATGTAATCGGTTTCGGCGCAAAGAAAAATGTAGACAATTCACTTTCGCGACGCCATTGAGGCAATTTTATTATTGTTTTTAATAAAGTGTGATATTCCGTTAATACTTCTGATTGTTGCACTTTTGCAAGAGGATTCATCTGACCTGTTATTAATTGAATCATACGAACACAATTGTTTATTATATTTACTGTATTGTCAAAATCACCTAATATTATTGTTTCAAATTCATATTGAACAGTCGCGAACGATACATTCGACTCATTCATTGTTGTAAAGGGGTCATCACTTTCACGTAATATTGTAATACGATATGCAACATTTGTTTTTTTATTAGTATATACAAATTCTTTAATTAATCTAAAGTTTTTTATTACAGTCTCCCAATTATTTATCTGCGACTCTAAATCACTATTTTTATCGGCTAATTGCTTTTCTATTATATGCGAAACAATATCTAAAGGAAGTTCATCCGGAAGCGTTTCTGACTCTATTAAATTATTTCTGTAAAACTCATGCGGAACCGTAGTAGGACTATCCGATACACAATACCGAGAAATATGCGCAACCTCTTTTATATGTAATTCTGCGCCACCATCCATAGGTGTGACAATTAATACATCAGGATGTATAACCTCTTCATAGTCTTCGTCAGATTTTAAATATAATAATACATTATCAAAAATCTCGGATGACCATGCATAATCAGATTTGTATTTAAATGTCCATTCTATATTATCGTTTAATCTGTCTTTGACTATTTCGCCATGTTTCTTGAGGAATGTCTCCATTTTTTCTTTTGATACTTCCATCTTCTCTATTCATAATAAATACTTATTTCTTTATATATATATGTTATATCGTATTACGGTCTAAATCATTTTTTTATCATCCATACATTTTGACGTCTTTCTTTACCACGCTTCACCTCATTTTTATATAAAATCCAATTATATTCTATCGAAGAATGTATCTTCTTCTTATCACTTATTATTATTTCATCTAAAATCCAACTGAGGAAACCTGCTATAATTGGTTCAGATGTATCTGTAATACTATTACCACTGAGCCACGCTATTATACTTCGCGTTTTACGTGGCCCAAAGAATACTAAGCCATCAACAGATGTAACTATTTTCTCTAATTTATTCTTCAAAAGTGAACTCGCATTCTCCTTTAAACTCTTTGGATAAATTGAATATACCTCATCTATCTTCATTAATATATACTCAAATACCTCATATTGCAACGGGAAATCCTGATTTCCTCCCTGGTTTCCTTCATGGTTTTCTTTTTCATGATTTAAAGTGACTGGCGTGACTGGCGTGACTGGCATGACTGGCATAACTGGCGTGACTGGCGTGACTGGCGTGACTGGCATAACTGGCGTGACTGGCGTGACTGGCATCGGAGTTCCTGCGACTACTGAAACGGGGTCACTTTCGAATTTCAATGATGGAGTTTTAATTTTCTTTTTAACTGGCGCCACAGGAGTCACCACGGTTTCTGATATGGTCTCTGCCGCTACATTTGCCGTGACATTGGCCGTGACAGTATCCTCCGCCACAGGAGTAACAGTAGGTATAGTATTTTGTAAATATATATCAGCATTTGCATGTTTGTTTTTCCATAAGTCTCCGCCACTTGGTAACAATTTATATATATCAGGGTCCATTGCGTACACTCGCTAGGTCACTCGCTAAGTTACTCGCTTGCTTACTCTCCTTAGAAATAAATTGAAATAAACTTTATATCATTTTTTATAGAATATAATCTTCTGTTTTTAATTCATTTTCATTAATTATATTTTGTGTATTTACTTTTGCTAATTTCTTTTTTAATAATGTGAATTTCATACTAGAAGAAATCTTATTCAATGTCTTCTCATATACTTCGCTATCTTCTTGTTCTACGTTTTCTACAGCTACATCCTTTTTGTTTACAGTAGCATGACTATGATGTTTACGTGCAGCAGCGCTAGCGCTTCCGTGCGTGCCATGCGTACCATGTGCAGTAGTATGTTTATCTGTCTGTAATTTTTTATTTAATACATCACATAATGATTCGTATTTTTTAAGTTCTGTGCCAGATTTATTACAAAATAATACATATTGCTCTAATTGTTCTAATAATTTTAATGGTATCCACGCTAAATTCACAAAAATACCATTATTATTTTTCGAATATTCACAATTATTCTCGTGTATCATTTTAAACATTTCCTCTAATTCGGTTTGACTTAGAAATTGTACAGTATTCGCCAATTTCTTGCATCTCTCACTGTGCGTTGCTTCACCACCTACGTTCGTTACACTGTTTGATTCATCCATTTTATATATTGATATATGTATCTCTATAGTTATACTAAACTACTCTCTAAATCATTTTATATTTAATAATCATCATATGCACCTCCACCTTCGGGGTCATCTTCATCACCTCCACCCTCAGCTTCTTCATCATCGCCATCGCCATCTGGATCATCACCATCACCTCCGTATATTCCAAGGTCTTCACCACCGAGTACGTCGTCAAATATATCAACACCACTAATTATCTTTTCATCATCTGAATGTTGTGCATCATCACCACCAGTAGACTCTTTATCATCAGATTCTTGACCTTCAGCATCTGATTCAGACCCATCACCATCCTCACTTGCAGATTTCTCATCTGGTTCCACTAAATCTCTTTCACCAATATCCTCTGCTTTATTTGTCAATGAATGAACACCACGACCAATTATAGAAATTTTGCTATCATTTAATTGATATGATTTACCCATGACCATTACATTAAATGTATCACCAATATTTAATGAATCAAGGTCAATTTCAGAAACAATTCCTGCAGCACGACGAGGTACAATAATATCAAGAATAGTTATATCTTTTCCATGAATTTTAATATTACTTTCAGCCAATATACCGAGCGCATTCTTATTTTTAACTGTAGCCTCTACACGTGAATCTTTCGCAGGATTACATACATCTGACCTACATATGACTTCGTATATAACATATCCATTAAAATGTTGTTTAATAAATTTACCACATGACCTGCTTTCTATGACTAAAGTATCTGGCTTTATGAAACCGAAACGACTGCATTTACCCTCCAATTCCTCCTGCAATTTTGTTAATAGAATCTCGTCAAAGTCCCCATGTAACTCTGAAATCGGCAATTGTATACTTGTTCGAAATCTTATAGGAATAAACATTTATAATACGATCTCCTTTATTAGTATACTAGAATTCATTTTTTTAAGTAAAGAGGTAAGTTTTATCTATAGTCTATCTATATTAGAAATTTTATTTTCTATAATCTTTTTTATAAAATTTATTAAATCTCTCTCTCTCTAAAATATATGAGTAAAATATATGAGTAAAATAATGGTAAATAAATAATAATAAAAATAATAATATTAACTTGATTATGGTAAATAAATATTTTTAGCGGATATAATAATGAGTAAAATAATGGTAAATAAATTCATATAAAGATAAAAATTACTATATTGTAATAATAAGATGTATAAATATGAAAAAATATTCTGTTGTGAATATTGTGAATATAAAACTCTTAGATATTATAATTTATATCGACATATGGTCGTAAAACATATAGAAAGTGGCGAACTTTCTGCAAAATCATTTGCTGCACCAAAAGATACCCTTGCTGCACCAAAAGATACCCTTGCTGCACCAAAAGATACCCTTGATGCACCAAAAGATACCCTTGCTGCACCAAAAGATACCCTTGCTGCACCAAGTCGAAATAGATGTGATAAATGTGATAAAATATTATCTAGACATACTATATTTCTAAAACATTATGATAAATGTAAAGGTAAAATAGAAGAATAACGCTACAGGTTTTTGCCCTATGGTTTCCATTCAGGATATGTATATAGTTTCCCTTGTTTTAATATATTGTACATTATTGTATAGCAATACTGTTCTTTTGTCTTCTTTTCCTCTTTTGAACCCGATGCAATACTTAATTTACCCATTATATCTGACAATTGATTATATCTCTTTGATTCACATATTTCCCCTTTTTTCCCAACATCAGGTAATATAATCTTAAATGTAAATCGATAAGGCGCTGTATTATCTTTGCGGAATCTATGAGGCTCTAATATACCATATATCTTGTATTTATCAAAAGATTCGCGCTTTATTTGTGTGCGTTTCGATTTAATCTGATCTATTTCACTCTCAGTTGCTTTTATATATCTTCCCGTGTCATATAATATGACTTCAAAATCATCTTTATTAAATATATTCACAAAACCTATATATTTCGTCATTTCCTTCTTGAGGCGCGGAATCTCCTTCTTATTTATAAATACTCCATTTTCACCAAATATATCCGCAATAGTCATATATCTGTCTTCACTTGATTCAATCAATTTCTTCGCAATATTAAACCAACTATCGGAATCTACAGACAGATATGCAGACAATAGGCTCACATATTTATCTTTTGTAATCTCAATATTATTTAATATATTATCTAACGGATCAACCAATGCAGCCCTTTTGGCGGAAGAGCTATTTTTACTGGTGCTGCCTTCGCTGCCTTCGCTGCCTTCGCTGCCTTCACTGTCTTCACTGCCCTCTCTGTATTTTTTCGCGCGTGGTAAATGAATAAATACAGGGTCTTCTTTCTTAGAATCTGGCACTATAACTAAATTTCCTAAATGTGGATATATCATATAATTTTCTATAAGTCTATTTGGATACATACCGCGATATATTGTTTCAAGCGCTACTTCTTCAATGGTATCTATATGTTTTATTAAATCGTCAACATCTATATAGATGCTCTTTTCTTTCTTTTTTTCTACATATTTTTTCATACGTTTCAATAATGTCGGAATAATAAGTTCACTGACTTCACTGCGTGTTATTGGCTTCTTCTCTATTACAGCTATCTTTGCACAATTCGGTTTTTTATGAGTATTATCACCGAAATTATACGGCACTAATTTCTTTTGTGATGTCCGTAATACTATACTAAAATCAAATATACTTTTTGGATAATAATTAACATTCTCTAATAAATTACAATCTACTGCAGAATCTCGTATGGCATTCTCTATAAATTGGGTTTGCTTCAGTTTACGCGCAGATATCTGATAGGCTCTTATATCTGCGGTACTTGACGCATGCATAAATATCGTAATGTTACGTTCTTCGAGTGGTAAATCTGTATGAGAACATGTGCGAATTGCTCGCCCGGCAACTTGTTCTAAACGATTCATATGATACCAAGGGTCCATAATATGCACCTCGCGGACGTTTCTAAATGAAATACCTTCACTCGCTACCTTTGTCATTAAAATAACCTTGATTTTTTGACCATGAATATTATTTTTTGCATTCACTACTTTCACTAACTTATCTATAGCAGACGATGATGAACCTGTACCCATTATTTGATGGTCCGTAGACATTATGCAATAATTTGGAAAAGGAATATCATCATAGGTTGTAGCCTGAATTTTTGTATTAGAATTTTTAAGTAATATATTATTACCACCGTAACGCTGGAATCCCATATGTTCTAGAGCAATCGCAAATGGTACCACGCCACTCCATGCGAACTGGGAATAGACAATAACAATTCCTTCGGATGTAGCTACAAATTGAGAAATTTTTTTCATTTTTGCGGCGATGTTTCCAAGATTCTCCTGTGCCAGATAATTATCATACTCTTTTTTATACATTACCTTTAATGGTTCAGCACTATTCTGTTCTTCTTTACTTTCAATATTAAAGATAGTACGAAACCCCTTCGCACCACCTTTGTCATTTGCATATTTAACATTAGATAACTCTAATTGTAATAAACTCGCAGTAGCTGCAGCGGTAGGGGTCGCAGCGGTAGGGGTCGCAGCGGCGGCCGCGCCAGGTATTTTCTGGTCTTTTCCGAGGGGTGTTTTTACAATACTATTTAAATCAACATTTGTGTTTTCATAGTTTCCGTCTATGCGGGTCCATGAATCTTTTATACATTCTATACCATTTACAGAAGGACTTAATTTAACACCAAACGTAAATGGATTACTTGATTTAATATAACTTATATATTCCGAAGCTAATTGCTTGAGTAATATAAATGGGTCTTTTTCAACCGCACTCTCATCTGATTTAAATAATATAGGAGGATTCTTTACATTAAAAGGTATAGGTGTAATTTTATCATTTTTCAATAATAAAGAGAGTAACCAGAATATTTCTTCGGGTTCATTATACATTGGTGTAGCAGTTAATAAAACCACTCTATTTCTAGCGCCATTTTCTATTAATTTCTCAAGTGCATCTGCTGCTTTCTTTTCTGTTTCGCTTACACGTAAATTATGCGCTTCATCTACTATAATAACTTTATCTGTAACACTCGGATTCTTTTTATTATATGAAACGACTTCGCCATATGTTAAGAATTTATACCGTGTTCGTATTAATGAATAAATTCTTTTACGTATTTTTTCAATATCATCGGCAGTATTTACATTGACTCCATGGATAAGTCTCATATATAAATCACCATTGCATTGTTTTTCAATATCTTTCATAGATTCCATAGATATAAGCTGCGTATATGAGAATATTTGGTCTTCAAATGATTTCTGTAAAACAGAAGATGCTACAACTAATATTTTTGGTCCATTGGCTTGTTTATGGTCATATAAAAGAGATTCGGCGATAGTAATTGCGCTGCAACTTTTACCAGTTCCGAGAGAATGAAAGAGCATTAAACTTCTATATGGACTGCGTCGAGATAAGTAATGTGCCATTAAATTTTGATAAAGTGTTTTCTCGAATCCAAAACAAGAACTGATGACTTGAGATTCAAATTCATCCTTGCTTTTTATTTTCGGAATTTGCGGAGTTTTATACATCTGATATTCGCGAAGACTAGCTAACTTAGAAGCAAAATCGGTGTCGCCATGTTCTGGATATATTAATTTAACGTCGCCCATTATATTATATGTAGATTAATATAGAGATATATTTTATGGGATACCCACCTAATTTTTTGTTAACAGAACCTGGACCTCTTGGTTTTTATGTTAGGCCGGATGCGCAAGAAAAAAATAATAGAAATGAGAAGCTGTTATCTACTGATAAAAATGTAAAAGAAAGAATTAAAGAACGAAGAAAAGCACAAGAAGAGTTAGCAGCAAAATTATCTGCTGAAAAAAGAAAAACTCCCGCATCTGTCGGTGGCGCTAAAAAAGAATATAAAAGTACTGATACCAAAATAACTTTTATTAAAAATAATAAAGAATATACACGTGTAGTTTACACTAACAAAAAAAACACAGAATACGTTAAATATGAAAACCATTGGATACCAGTAAGTAAACTCCACAAAAAAGGCGGCTCCCCACCAACAAAAAAACTTAAGACGGTGACTTCGGAAACTGGTGTAGATGAACGTAAGAAGGTGACTTGGAAACCTGGTGTAGGTGATGGCATAGACCTAAATAAACCACCACCGACTTCGGCATATTCAAGACGGGGAAATAATGAAGCACCAAAGCAAAGACCGAACTCGGCACAATCAGTGTCATCATGGGAAGAATATTTAAAGGAAAGACCTAACTCGGCAGAATCACTGTCATCATGGGAAGAATATTTAAAGAAAAGAAAAGAATGGATAGATGCAGTATACTCTGATGGTTCTTTAAGTAGATCTGATAAACTCGCAGTAAGCGATGCATTAAAGCCTTTTATAAGCCAATCTGACCCCTCTTTACCATATGGTCAAGGTGAACATAACTTATTTAAAATAGTACAAAGACGAGATGTTCCTCGTGTTACATTAAATATAGTACGAAAACCAAAAACGACTTCTCCTAAATTACCAAAAACGACTTCTCCTAAATTATTAAATGAAGAGGAAATTGCAGCTGCTAGTGTGTTAGCAAATCTCAATAAAAAAAGGAAGCAAGAACCGGCTAATTTTCTTGAATTTACTAGTATGTTGAATGAATCCAAATCTAGAAAATCCACAGGGTCCAGAAGATCCAGAGGGTCCAGGGGGTCTAGCAAATAATTAATCAATTTTCGTATTTTTCATATGAAAATATATGTCCGCACATATTGATACATCTGCATCTGCCCTGTGCAATATTTCAGTGGGTTCTTTATTAAAACAAATTTTATATAATTCCGCTAATTTCATCCATTTACCATTATAGAATTCAGTTGGAGCCGCGGTGCCATTTGTTGCCTCGCGCTGTCTTTTCTTTATTATACCACGTCTCCATTCGTTTCCCATTATCATTGTGCATTTTTTCTCTTTTTTACACCATTTTGTATATAATTCGGTCTGTTCATAGCGATACAATTCAGACTGTATAACGGTATCGTCAAAACGGACATTATGTGCTACAACAAATGTTACATCTTCTATCGCCTCCGCAAATAATTTAAAGAAATCGCGAATCGGGATTCCTGTGTCTGTAGCTATTTCTGTAGTAATTCCATGGATTTTTGCAGGAACATCAGGTATCACATAACCATCAGGCTTAATAGTATAACATGCTTTATCTACTAAAGCATCTGTAGTCTCATCATATTTCCGCCAAGCAATCTGAACCATTCTGCAACACTCCCACACAACACTCTTCGTTATATCAGTACACCCTCGGGGAAATAATCCAGTAGTCTCTGTATCAATTATCATAAACGTCATTTTATTATATAAGCCTGCCGCAATTTATATACTATCAAGCATTTTGTCTTTAAGCAGTTTATCTACCTGTTCAATCAATTTTTTACGTTCTGTATTGTGTTCCCGGATATGTACCAATACATTCTCAAAACTTAACCATTTAATAGCTCGCACCTCTCTCGCCTGGTTTATATTATTTAAATCTACATCTATGATATCAGAATCGTTATATTTTATTAATTTTGCAACATAATATACATGTCTATATAATATATTATTTGTACCATAAAATATCTCCTCATAAGGCGGCATGTCACTATCAAGATTAATTAAATTGCCATGGATTCCCGTCTCTTCTGTATACTCGCGCACAGCACATTTAATGTCATCTTCGTATATTTTTCGGCGTCCTTTAGGAAACCCCCATTCCGGATTTTCAAAGAGAGATATTGATGTATCTATCAAATATTTGAGTGTTATTTTCTTATTATCGCAAGGAGAACCATTTGCCGAATAACCTTTTACAAGCGTCTCAAATTTAGTCTTCGCATGATTATACTCATTTGTTTGCTTAGAAATAGACGTTTGATACCATACATGATTCCATAAGTTATCGAAATCTAAAGTTTGTAGCAAGTCTCTTTCATGTATTGTCATGCCACTTAAAAGATTTCGAATATATGAGTGATTTTTTAACTCATATTTTCCTCTAATAAATTCCATAAAACATAAACTGTCTTTTCTTTGAATCATTAAATATTCTATTTTGTTTTCAGGAGATATCTTGTAACATATTATCCCAAAACTCGTTATTGGGTGTGGACAATCTTTATATAAATGACCAATATTTCCACAATTTCTACAAGTATGTAATTGTTGGGTTTTATTTATATTCATTTTTAGACAATTTTGATTGCCCTACTCTTTCATTAAAAATTATAATGCTTAAATAGTAGTAGATGGGCATTGATCCTAATCATTTTGGTCCTTATTTTTGGGCAACAATCCATTTTATATGTTTAGGTGTAACAAGTAATTTATCAAATGACCAGAAAAACGGATATTGCCAATTCTTCAATAACATACATTACGTTTTACCATGTGCATCATGTGGAGAACATTTAAGAGATAACATGAGAAATATTACACCAATAGAAGAGATATTTGCAGATCCATCATATTCATCCGATAGTCTATTCTATTGGTCCGTTGATTTACATAATATTGTAAACGATAAATTGGGAAAACCACGGATGACACACCAAGATGCCTATAAATTCTGGAGAAATGCCCCATACGCAACTTTTAATAAAAATACTAAAGATACGAATAGCGATAAAAATGATGAAGTTATAAAAATAGTTTATAAAGAAAATTATAGTCAACCAATACAAATGTTCCTAATATTCATTATCGGATTATTGATTGGAGTCATGCTGTTCTATTGCTGTAGGCATTGAGCTGGCATTGAGCTCACATTAGGAAGGCAAAGTTTAATATGGTGCTGCACCTGGGGTTTGTGTTTTCAAACCGAATTTAGAGGGTGGTGCAGGGGAATAAGAACTTGCAGTGCCATCAAATGGTTCAATGCCTGCCATATGAGTTTGGTCATTAGCATCGCCATATATATCTGCTTGGCCATTTATTTTTGGATATCCTTGATTGAAATTAGTTTGGGATATGAAGTGTTGTGGTTTCTTGTTTTCAAAGTGTTCTTGAGTATGGAAACCTGGTGGTTTTTGTTGTGCTGTGAATTTCTGGTTATGGAAACCTGATGATTTTGGTGCTGTTGCGGGTGGCATGGATGATGCTGTGAATTTCTGGTTATGGAAACCTGATGATTTTGGTGCTGTTGCGGGTGGCATGGATGATGCTGTGAATTTCTGGTTATGGAAATTTTGAGCAGAGGCTGCTTTGAATGGTTGGGTTGGGGTTACACCAGGTGCGCTTACTGGTGGTGTAGTGGTGTTATTGGTGGAAGGCATGGAAGAAGGAGAGACACCTGCGGGTAATGATGGGTTACTGACTGCACCACCAGTTGCAACGTCAGAGGGAGTACCTATAGCATTTGGTGGCATTAAACCATTTGGTATGGGAGATGGAGCAGCGGTAGCATGAGTAGTGGTGGTGGCAGTTGCATCGAATTTCTCATTGCCAGTAAACATCTGAGCGGCATATTTATTGGCATCTGTGAAGTTTGCTGTGGGTGTACCTTGTGTACCTTGCTTGTTTTGACTTACGAATTTCTCTGCATCTGCAATAGCTACTTCACCCATTGTTCTTGAGCGGCTTGTTAAAGACATAACTGCTAATATAATAAGAAGAGCGCAGTATATAATAAGGAGTATGCTAATTATCCATGCATAAATAGAGCACCACGGGCGCTGGTTATTCTTTCCTGCACCGACAACAATGCATGTTAATTGGAAAAGAGATAACAGTAAACCAGGAAGGGATACTAAGAATAACATAAATACGAATGCGAATTTTTGAGATAATGGGACGGCATCGTTACCGAATAATATAGTTAAAGATACGACTAACATGGCAGTAATAACTGCAAATGCAGCATAACGGGATTGTGGAACTCCAATGAAGGCATTTACAAAAGACATAATTAGTTCTATATTAGAGATAACACAAAAATCTATTACGTCTACTTAAGAATTTAAACATTAAAAAATGAAAAGCAAAAATAAAAAGATAAATAAATATATAATAAAGTATTGCGTAAAATAAATAATATAAAGACGAAAGGGCACTAAATATGGGTATTCCTCATTATTTCTATATTTTGACTCAGGAATATAATGATATTTGTAGTATCGTAGCGCCTGATAATTGTCAACACTTCTTTATTGATTTTAATGGGATGATTCATCAATCTGCGGCATTAAAAATTTCACCGGAATTAATAAAGTCTGCCACTTGGGATTATTTACATACATGTATTGATTTAATTAAACCGTCGCAAACTGTAAATATTTGCGCTGACGGCGTAGCTCCTCTTGCTAAAATGAATCAACAAAGGAAACGCCGATTCTTGAGTATTATTGAGAACAAATCAGCAGAATGGGATAAAAATGCTATAAGTCCTGGTACGGATTTTATGAATCAATTTAACAGTTTTATGAGTAAAAATATACGCGATACTTCTTCCGATTTTATTTATACATATTCTGGTACAAATATAGTGGGCGAAGGAGAGCATAAAATATTCTCGAAAATTCGTGCTATTCCGAATAATGACGTCATTATTATATATGGACTTGATGCGGATCTTATCATGTTATCTTTAATTTCAAATCATCCGAATATTTATTTAATGCGCGAAACTATCCAAGTTAATTTAATACAAACAGAAACTTCAAATAAATTCGTATATCTAAATATTGATAAACTCAGATATAGAATCTTAAGACAACTCCGTGATAAATTCAACTGGGATATTGAGGAAATTGTTGAGAATGAAATATATTCCGATAAATCCTGCGAAATTATAGAAAGCTATGTAATCCTGTGTTTCTTATTGGGAAACGATTTTCTTCCCCATATTCCCAGTCTCAGTTTAAAAAAGAATGGTCATTCACGACTCTTGTATGCCGCAAAAAATGTCTACGATAAATTGAAATGCAATATTATGAATAATAATGTAATCAATTATGAGTATCTCATTGATATCTTTAAAATCTTAAGTGTCGACGAAAATGATATTATAATTAAACTCAATGAAGAATATATTAAAAAAGGGGCCTATAATGAAAACCAGTATGCTCTCAAGAATAAATCTCCTTTGGCAAAAAACATATATTCTTCTCCGCAAAATTGGAGGGCGTTATATTATAAACATTTGTTCAAATCAAGCATAAAAGATACATCAATTATTATTGATTCTTGTAAATTATTTATTAATGGAATAAAATGGACATACCTATATTATAAGCAATTGCCAAAAGATGATAGATGGTATTATCCTTACGGATATTCTCCGACAATCCTTGATTTAGCTAATTATTTGCAAGGAAATATTAATGAATTTAGCGGGAGCGGCGGCATAGAGAACCGTCAAAAAGAACCACCGCCAATTTCTTCGGATGTTCAGTTGCTTGTTATATTGCCTCCGCAAAGTTTCTCTATTTTACCTGAAAAATTGCGAAGGGTAATGTCTGACCCAAAATATGGATTAGCGCATCTTTATCCAAATGAATACACTATAGAAACATATTTGAAAACATATTTATGGGAATGTATTCCGAATCTTCCAGCAATTGATATTGACTTGATTGAGAAATGTATTTCTTCTTTATAATTAGAATAAATACATTTATATGAATAAATACATTTATATGAATAAATACATTTATATGAATATAGCTATAATTACATTTATAATAACAGTTGTGTGTTTTTTAAGTTATTCTTTATTATTTTCAGGTTCTGCTGAGAACTTTGACGGGTCTCATTTTAATATCATTAGCGGATATTTTCCGCAAAGTGTTGTTTCTGACAAAATTGACACTGCAACAAATTTAGAAGACTGTTTAAGTACATGTGATAAAGACCCGAAATGTACTGGATTTTTAATGAGCGGCAAGAATTGCTGGAATATAAAAACAAAGAGTAATGCTATTCCGGCATTTATAAAAGCAAAAGACCCCAAGGTATTTAATCCTATATCTGGAATAAAACAATTGGCAGATTGTAATAGCGCACAACAGACTTTTGGCGGCACATGTTCCGGAAATGATTACCCTACCAATGATTTATTACCGATACCATCATATGTTCATGCGGATACTTTTGGTAATTGTGTGGAGAAATGTATAGATAACGATGGATGTGTCGGTATATCTTACGATACAGTGAAACAGAACTGTTATTTAAAAAAGAAGATGTCAGGGAACGGAAATCCTGCGCTTCATAGACTTTCGTGGATTCGTTCAACCGCTTGATAGTGCGCGGCTTGATAGTGCGCGGCTTGATAGTGCGCGAGAGATTTGTTTTTATTATAATATTTTTTATATATAATAAATGTAATTGAATGTTATATTATACATCACTCTTATTTATAACAAACGTTATTCATTCATCATTTGTTTGTTGTTTTGACTGTGAATATGCTACTTTAATATTAACATCTACATCAATATTACATCACGCAAAATTATATGATAATTATATTGGGAAACGTATAGTTTATTACTGTGATTTTAGTAGTGTATTTTCTATATTCTTTGCAGGATTATATAAATTATATACTATTCAAAATATTATAGGCTTCACTTCTACAATGAAATTGAATATTGCATCTCTCGTAGTTACAACGGCACTGGGAACTACTACCGTTTTCTTTGATAATTATCTAAAGGCTTTTAAAATAAATTGGAGAAATATTCATGCAGGTTTTCATTTATTATCGTGCGTAACTGGACATCTTTTATTATTAAATTATAAGAAAGCATATCCAAATAAATGTTACAGTTGCCCTGCGAATGGCATGGGAACTACAGCATTATATTAGAAGACCTTTAGACCTTTGAAGTTATTTATTATTTGTTATTATTTATTATTTATTATTTGTTATTTATTATTTGTTATTTATTATTTATTATTTATTATTTATTATTTGTTATAAATTGCGAATAATATATTTATTAATAATAGATATCAATGTCAAATACAAAATTATTATTTAAAAAAGGGATTCTCGAGAAGAAGAGTTTTCCTCATGTATCCAAGAAACATAATATTCATTTAGAGACAGCGGCAAATCTCATTTACTCTGCATTACAAGACGAGAAATGTTCCGATGTTAAACAACACTTTTCTCATTATCTAAATGACCATACAAAAACATTGAATATGCAAGTATTATACGACGATTTTCATAAAAGTGTGCTTCATCAATTACGATTTTCTAAGGATAAAAGAGGTCTGGCTCTTGAACATGCGCAAAATGGTGGGAGTTCATTGAAAGCGTGCATGTTAGCAGGATTTATGATTGTATTTATATCTATATCTATATTTCTAATGCAAATTCATTCAGAGAACGCTCATTATAGAATGCATTGTGCAGATATCAATGAATTATTGAGTCCCAAATCGAATAAAGTGGATACATTCTTTGACCATATACATAAATTAAATGCAATGATTTTCAATAAAGCTCAATTAGAACACTGTAAGATATTGCGTGAAAAACAGGGTACATACATATATGATTTTGTAGAAACAGTTCATTCTACCACAAAAGATTTTACGACAATATTAAAAACAGTTGGTAGTATTATAGTTTTCTTAATTACTATATTTTCTTCGGGTGTAAAAGGACTCGTATGTTTAGCCGCGAAATTTGTAAATGACTCGGAAATATGTGGCATTGAATGCGAAAAATTAAATATTAGAATACCATCTGTCACACGAGGCGAAGCAGTAGCTGCAGAGGCAGCAGCGGTGGCTGCAACGGCATCACCATCAGCTTCTCATAGCAGCCATTCCCGTTCGCACTCACAATCCCATTCAAAATCCCATTCACAATCACAGTAAACTCGTAATTTCCATTTAAGAAATAAGTTATTTTTATTATTTATATTTATATATACATATACAAAATGAATATTGAAGATTTATATAATTCAGTTGTATTTATTATAAATCTTGATCGGTGTCCAGAGAGATTGGCGTTTTCGAAAAAAAATATAGAGAATGCCGGATTTAAGTCAGAAATGATACATCGTTTTAAAGCAATTGACGCGAAATCTGATGATTTAGATGGTGCTTGGGCAAAACATGGGAGTCCTAAATTTGACAAAGGAGATACTGAATTTGAGTCATATTCTGGAAAGCAGGGATGTATGTTAAGTCATTTAGACCTATGGAAATTTATGATTGATAGTAATATAAAAATAGCTACAGTTTTCGAGGACGATGTTTGTTTTCACAAAGACTGGGCTAGATTATCAAAAGCATATTTAGAGATTACTCCTAATAATTTCGATTTGCTTTATTTGGGCGGGCAAATAGATTATATGATGAGCGGGAATGTATTAATGACACCTACGTTCTGCACACATGCATATGTAATTACTCTTGAAGGAGCTAAAAAACTCTATAAATTATTAATTGAATGTCCAAAAGGTGTTAGCACAATTGATTGTATGTTACTCGATTTAATGAAACAGGTTGTATTTTATAACGTAGAACCTGTACCATTTGTATGGTATACATGGAATGCCACTATGTTTCCTGATCCGATTGCAGTAGCAGACCCAGATTGGGCAAAAAGGAATCATGGATTAGTCTTCCAAGATGCGCGGTTTGAGAGTGATGTAAGGATATGGAAATAAAGTATTACGTCAATGACCAAAAACTAGGTGTTATGTAGTTTTTGGAGGTGTTGTACTTTTTTTTGTATTTTTTTATTTTTGTTTTTTATTTACTTCTTGCCCTTCTTCTTGTCTTTCTTGGGCTTGGTCTCCTCCGCCGCCAGATGCGCAGCATATGCAGCCTCGCATTGCGCACGGTCAGTGTCCTTCTCGGTATCAGACTTGTCATCTGTTTCCTCCTCGTCAGATTCAGCGACCTTCTCGGGCTCAGTCGTCTTCTTCTTGGACTTCGTCGCCTTCTTAGGCTTCTCCTCCTTCTTAGGCTTCTCCTCCTCCTTGGACTCCGTCGCCTCATCATCGGTCGTTGGAGAAGTAGAGATGTGAGAGGCCTTGAACTCAGCTTTCTCCTCATCCGTGAGGTTCTTCCAAGAAGTAGCTGCTGCAGCAATCATTTGCTTGGGCGGCATCTTCTCGTTGTCCTCATTCGCCTTGTAATCGATGTAGAACTGCTTTACATATAGGTTGTAAGCACTTGGGGCGCGAGGCTTGCGAGGAATCTTATCAGAAGTCGTCTCATCAATCACCTTGGAGTCGGCCTCAGCCTTGGAAGCCTTCGGGGTCTTCGCAGTCTTGGTGCCAGCCATTTGTAGGTTGAGGGGAGATGTGTAGGTATTTGTTTGCTTGGTTAGCTTTATAATCAAATTTTAAAAGCAAATCATTTTTTTAATTTTTCCTGTCAAATTTTTTACAAATTCGATTATAAACCTTTGAATTTCCAAAAGTACACATCTTTGGAAATTAGTATACATATAAGTTTTACAGTTTGCCTTTATTTGTGAGAAGAGAAATGTTGCGCACATGAACTAGAATAGCATCTACTTCATCATCTGTATCAGCTTCGAATGTCATATTAGTAAACATGAAAGGTTGCTGAGGCTGGATCGGATGACTAGGCTGATGTTTTTCTTGTACAATTGTCTTATATTTGGCTTTCTCTGCATCGCTTAGTTCTTTCCAAACAAGTGCTGCCATACAAATGATATCTTTAGGTAGCTTCTTGTGTTTTTTACTATCATGCTCGGAAGAGTTAGACTTGTATTTAGAAAAGAAGTCCTTTATAAAGTTATTATAAGCACTCGGTGTACGTTTTGTTTTCTCACTCATTTCTGTTAAACTTAAATTTAGATAATTAGGAAAATCAAATTTTTAAATTTTCCTAATTATCTAAATTTAAGTTTAAAGGGAAAAAATCGAATTTGTAAAAAATTTGACAGGAAAAATGAAAAATTTGATTTGCTTTTAAATTCGAAACTAAAACTGTAATACAGACATAAATACCTACACACCTCCTCCCAACCATATCAAAATGGCCAAGACTGCTGCTACCGATGCTTCCAAGACCCCGAAGGCTGCGAAGCCTGAGAAGGCCGAGAAGCCTGAGAAGCCTGCCAAGGCACCGAAGGCCCCGAAGCTGGACGCTGATGGAAATGTGAAGGCGAAGCGTGCGCCGACTGCTTACAACAACTTTGTCAAGGACTTCTACAAGAACTACAAGGAGAACGAGGACAATGAGAAGCAGGCACCAAAGGAGATGATTCGTATGGCTGCTGCTGCCTGGAAGGATCTAAGCAATGATGACAAGGCATCCTATAAGACAGTTGCTGCTGATACGCCAGCCTCAGTTGAGGAAACGGCGGAGGAGCCTGTCGAGGAGGAGAAGCCTAAGAAGGCAAAGAAATCCAAGAAAAGCAAGAAGACAGCAGAGCCTGAACCCGAGGATGAGCCGAAGTCTGATGCCGACGATGAGCCGAAGTCTGATGCCGAGGAAGAGCCCAAGAAGGGCAAGAAGGGAAGCAAGAAGAAGTAGAAAAGTCTACAATAAAAATATATAAAAAATACAAAAAAAAAGAATACCACCACTAGAAGATAAGATAACACTTATCTTTTGGTCATTTATGGAGCATTTATGCGTCATTTATGGAGCATTTATGCGTCATTTATGGAGCATTTATGCGTCATTTATGGAGCATTTATGCGTCATTTATGCGTCATTTATGGCGCTTGGAAAGGGATACGGTTCAATATCCCATATGTATTCATTATTATAGGGGTCTTCCCAATTGTCATTTTCGTAAAATGGTTCAAATTCATAGTGAAATATCTCTGGTTCGAGTAACCTATTAAATATATATAGTCCACAATTACGACATGGGAAATTTACATGAGCACATAACATACAATAAAAGGGATTGATTTCAATATCAAAATCTGCATATCCACATTGATATGCACCGACTTCATTTTTCAATAATTCTTTTAATCTCCGCGATTTATTTTTGGCCCAAGAAACTCTCGGTTTTTCCCGCGAAATTGTAGCTATAACTTCAGAATAAACTTCGCGCCATATTCGTTCCTGCAATTCAATCGGTAATCTTCCAACACTAATCTTTACATTTGAATCCATTCTACTATATATAATTTTTGTCTTTATATTTTGTTTATTTATTTATTTTGTTTATTTATTTTGTTTATTTATTTTGTTTATTTATTTTGTTTATTTATTTTGTTTATTTATTTTATATAGTTTATTTATTTTATTGTAGTTCAACTGCTGTTCTATCAGTAGTTGATAAAGCCGACGAATAAATACTGAGCCAGTAAAGTTGCCCATTAAATGTATTCGTTGTGGGTGTTGCTGGTTTATCAGATCCAAGCACATCTGGATTTCCTGATGGTGTAAATGATAGATTATTGATTGTAGTCGAGACTGTATTGCCACTATTTGTATAAATACTGTAATTTTGAGATGTCCCAGTGCTTGGTGCAATAATTGAAGTTATCGAACCATAATATGCTCCAGAACCACTTGATGATCCATATGCATTTGTTCCAAATGATGATATAAATGTTGTATTAAATGTTCCTATTATACCAACACCCATCCATTGATTCGCACTCGCGGTTCCAGTGCCAAGTAGTCCTCTTTCTGTATTTGTGCCTGCCATAATTCCATTCTTAAAACATATTGATGAAGCTACTTGTGTTGAAGGAAGTGTTCCAGATGGAAGTGTCATATATATAGTTGTCCCCGTAAAATCAACGAGACCAAGAGTATTATTATAAATTGCGGCATTCCCAGAAACTCCTGTTGCATTCTTTCCATTTCCTGATTGGTCATACCATATAGCTACATATGCTGTTCCTGCTCCTACCCAAGTTGTAAAGGATGTCCCTGTGCCGGTTGAATTGGTGTTTAGAGCCCCATTTACATAATAGAAATCTTGGGGAGTTGTGAAGGTATTTGCTGTCGATAATTTAATAACTGGACCAGTATATCCAGTTCTCACGCGCCGTGTAGAAAAGAGTAATGTTGGTGTGGCAGTTACTGAATCAAGTGCATATGTGCCTTGAGTTGTGAGATATCTCACAATTACTACACCTTGGTATCCATTTCCACCTGTTACATTTGTATTCGCGTCTCTAGCACCTCCTCCACCACAACCATAGTTGGTTGCATTATTTCCATTACCAGTAGAAGATCCATTTCCTGCACCGATTCCACCTTGACCTAATGTATTTCCACTAGCAACTCCTCCACCTCCTCCTGAACAATAAAAATATGGATTTCCTGATATTGCATTTAAAATACCTGCACCACCATTTCCACCAACTCCGTTTGTAGCTGCTGTACCACTTGCACTTGCACCACCACCACCTCCTGCACTACCCGCTTCAAAACCAATTCCACCTGAATTTCCTTGACCAGTTGATGGTGTACCGCCAGAACCAGCACCATTGAATTGCGAACCTCCACCACCACTCCCACCATTTGCACCATTTTTAGATGTAGAATTCACACAGCCACCGCCGCCGCCTCCACCAACTGAAGCAGTAAATCCTTGTAAAGAAGAATTTTGACCAGAATTACCTTGAGTACCTGACCCTCCAACTGTTCCAGATGTTGTTCCTGTACCATTTGAACCAACAGTTATCGAATATGTTCCTGTAGAAATAGTTTGATTTGGAAAATATAAATATCCACCTGCGCCTCCACCACCACCTCTATCACTTCCACCAGCTCCTCCGCCTGCAACTATAAGTACATCACATACTATTGAACTGGTAGTAGTTAACGAGAAAGTACTGCCAACAGTTGTAAATGCAACTACTGTATATGGTCCCGCAGATGTTGTAGTCCCGCCAACATTCGTTACTGATATAGAAAGTGTGGTTACACTTGTACCACTTGGATACGCCACACTACTATTTGCTGCCGCACCTGTTAATGCGATTCCAGGTATATCTGATATACCTAAACCAGGGACTGGTATATTTAATGAATAATAAGGTATAATTGTAAATGTATATGTTGTATTTAATGACAAACCTGTAACGCTATATGACCCACTTGAATTTGTTAAAATAGTAAGATTAGAAGTATTTCCACCGCTTGCAGGAGGTGTCCATACTACATTTACATATGATGTATAATTACCAAAAGCGCCCCAATTTACCTGTAAACTTGACGATCCAATACTTGTAATTGCAGTTGTTGCCGCGCTTACAGTAGCTACACGCGATCCAGGTATTAAACAAGTTTTATATAGAGTATTTGCATCATCGTCTATTATTTTTGTATTTAATAACATAAGTTCACTAATAAATCCTTTTAGACTATATGAATTGAGAGCACTATTCGTGGGACTCCCAAAAACTGAAAAAGGTTCAACATAATATGACAGATTTATCTTCGACACATCGCGGTCTCTTACAGCTACTATATAGTTCCAATTTTTATCATAATATACACCGGGTGCAGCTCCGCCGCTTCCGCCGCTTCCGCCACTTCCGCTGCCTGTAACAGCACTACCACGACCATCAGATTGCAAAGTGCCGCCAATATATCCTTTTGAATTATTTATGTAAAAGTAGCTATTATATGGCGCTAAGAAATCACCAGTATAATTACTCGTGCTTGTAAATGCGAGACCATAAATGTTACTATTGGCAAATCTATATCCAATATTGCTATTATATGTAGAAGAAAGAATAGTCTGAAAACTATTTGGCACAGCGTTAGAATATGTATATGTATTTGTAGCTATAGTATAACAATTTTGAATAGGATTTATAAAAGTTAAATTAGAACCATTTCCAGGAAAATATATACCATTCAGAGACATATAAGGTTGGCTAGAAGTAGTATTTTGTATAAGATTATTCCCGTTGCCCGATTGATCATACCATACACTAACTTTAGCAGAAGTTGCATTTATCCACGGAATATAATTACTTTGAGTTCCGATTGGACTTGTATATGATAAATTACCTAGTAAATCTGAATAAAAATCTATATAAGTAGAATCAGATTGACGCACAGTTCTTACAACAGGACCCTGATAATATGGATTTCTAAGTGTTGTTGAATAAAGACCTATAATATTATTATTAGGGAAGAATATTCCTGACATCTATTATATTATTTTTTATTTTTATTATACATTGTTCCTTTACTAGAGACTTATATTTTTTATATGGCATAAGGATTTCCTGACATGTTTTTATATTGATTGTAATTCGTTGCTACAGAAACTGTACCAGTTGCTGGTAAAATTCCACTGTACATTCTCGCCATTGCTAAATATATTTTTCCAGTTCTCGTGGGTGCAAGTCCTGTAGCTCCATTCACAGCACATGTTCCAATATAAAATAATTTATCTGGACCAATACTTATATTAGTACCCGATCCACCCAATATACTAACTGCTGTACCATTTAAATATATTATAGATTGATTGCCAGTTGGTTTACAAACAAATACCAAATGAGACCAAGTAGTAGTTGACGGTTGTGAATTTATAGGTGATGGTCCATTATAACTCCATTCAGAATAGGTATTTGTATACGTTGCAGCTCCCCAATACCATCCTCCACCATTACCAGACACAATATTTAAATATGGTGATGAAGTTGCTCCACCGTATCCCATAAGACTTGGAAAAGATGTTGATGTACTCAGTGATGTCACTTTTACCAGACATTCAAAAGTAAAACCGCCGGTTAATACCGAACCTCCCCAAGGAGCCTCTGTATTACTCTGAAGATATGAAATATTGTCTGTTAAATTTGCACACATTGCACCAGTTGTGGTGTATGATGGAGTTCCACCTCCCATCCATGTAAGATTTACACCATTAGTTGACAAATCAGTAACCGATGACCCATTATAATTTGATGTATTAGTAAAGTCCCAATAGCCTAACAATGTTGGAGAAGCGGGTGTAGAACGAGGAATTGCAACTGTAATTGAATCAACACATATAGACGAATCGAGTGAAATTGATGCAGTTGCTTGTAGTGTTAATGTGTGAATATTTGATGTAGCTGTAAATGATGTACATGTCTTGTATTGCCATGATGTCCATGTTATCGATGTAGGAGAGTATATTGTAGTTGAGGTTGGTGTAGTATTTACCAATGCTGTAAAAATGCCTCCAGTTGATGCTACATTTCTATTTGTAATACTCATATACACAATATACGAAACTCCGATAGTAAGATTTGTTATAGTCCCATATGCTGTAGGAGTTGGGTATGGAGAACTTGGTCCATATACAGATAATATAATAACAGCATTACCATCAGATGTAGCTGGTCCCCAGTTTGTTGATTGTATATTATTATTTACAATTGATGCACCAGTTCCATTTACGGTCCAACCTGCACACGCAGTTCCAGGTGGTATTCTGGCATTATAGGATACTTGCCAACTTGTCGGAGCTATTGGTGTTGTTGCCTCAAGTGATGGATTTATAATCATGGGATTTGTAGAAATTGCAATAGTCAGAGCATCTATCATTACTGACTTGCTTGCAATAGTTCCAGCAAGAGTTATAGTGTGTGTAGTTGATGTTGCTATAAATGGTTGACATTTAATTTGAGTCCACGTTGTTACATTTGTTATAGCAGATGATGAATATATTGTGGTTGTTGCAGAAGATGTATTCACAGTCGCAGTGAACGCATTTCCACCATTTGAGCCTGCAATTGGTGGGGACAACACCCATAAACTGACTATATATACTGATCCAATAACCAAGTTTGCTATATTTCCAATTGCTGTAGAAGCATTTGATGAAATGTAAATTACATTGACTCCGTCTTTTGCACCCACACTGCCATAGGTTGCAGGTGTTATTGATGGATTCAATATCGTAGCCGCACCTGCAGTTCCGGTAAAAGTCCATCCTATACAAGTTATACCTGATGCATTTGACATCAACCCACCAGACCATCCTGATGAAGGAGATGTTGTAAACTCAACTGAAGGATTTGTGATCGTCGCTATAGGAGTAGTTACTACATATCGCACAATAACTATACCTGATCCACCATTTCCACTAATACCATTAAGACCTTGAGCTTGTCCTCCCCCTCCTGTATTTGCAATTCCATTTCCACCACTTGTTGTTCTTAATGACCCACCGCCTCCACCAATACCTCCAAGACCTGTAGTCGAATTATTACCACCACCTCCTCCACCACCATAGTAAAGTGTAATTCCTGTTATTGAACTTGCTGCACCAGGTCCACCATCATTCCCATTTGTTCCTAAAGAATTACCACTTCCACCACCTGCTCCAGCAGCTCCTCCACCTCCGCCGCCTGTATCTCCAGAAGAATAAGTGCCTCCAATATATCCTTGACCGTAGATTGGTTGACCACCAGCAGTCATAGTTGATATACCACCACCACCACTTCCACCAGTCCCAGCTGCAATATAAGTGCCACCTGAAGTTGAATAAGCACCATACCCACCACCTGTTGAAGTGCATAAAGATCCAAATGATGAATTTCCACCTTGAGTTGGAACACCACTACTTCCACCACCACCTAATCCTCCTGACCCGACGGTAATAGTATAGGTGCCTGGTTGAAGTGTAATATTTGTCATATATTGAACACCACCGCCTCCGCCGCCACCTCCACCTACTGGACTTTGTCCAGCACCGCCACCACCAGCAACTACAAGTATGTCACATACAGAAGTTTTATTAAGTGTGAAAGTGCTTGTGCCTGTCTGTAAAAACTGATGAATCATATACGAAGATCCACTTATTGCCACTGGTCCGCTTACGACCCCACCAGTTGCAACGGGCAAGACCGCCTCAATTGCTGAAAATGACGCCATTGGCACATTGAAATTTGTGGTGTATCGCGCCACCCCATTTGTAATTCGAACATCATCAATATAACCAACCCATGAACCATCCCACGATCCACCCCAACCAATATTAATCGTGTTGTTTGATATATTCAAGTTACCAGTAATTGTAGTCGATGAAACGTTAACGCCATTTATATACAAAATTAAATTTGAACCATTTCTTACAACTGCAAGATGATACCACGTATTTTTATTAAATGTTGAAGTTACATTATAATTAGTGGTACCCACTGCAAAGTCACAATTTAGAGTTGTATTATCAACATACATGCGCCAGCACCCTGAAACAGGTGGTGAATTATTATTTTGGTAATTTCCCATAATACCATACCAATTTACTGTATTGCCATTTGTATTATAAACCCAACACTCGATTGTAAAATTATTACCTGAGAAATCATATAGACCTGAACATGCTGGTGTAGTAATCTGGTATCCATTCATTTGATTTTGACCAATAAATCCAGGAAAATACAATGCATTTCCAAACGTTTTGTTTGTATATGGATATGTGCTCGATGGCGCGACTGCTATACTTGCACCATTTGCCGCAGTCATAGTAGCGTTGTAAAAACTCGAGTCAACTATTGTCGTAGTTGTTGTTATACTTGACACTTGAGTGTCGCCATGCAGCAACAACACGGTGTTATAATAGTAAGGGTCAAAGTAGTTTCCTTGGGACTCCACAATGGACTGATCTATCGCCGACAAGACTGAGTTGAAGATCGATATAAAATTTATTTGACCGTTTATGTATTGACCCTGTGTTGGAACGTAACCAATAGCATTATTTGAAGAGCTCACATTGAGAGTCACTGAAGCAGTATTAACAGAAACTCCTTTTATATATTGTGTTACAGAGGACCCGTTATATGCAAATGTAACCACGTTTCCAACTTCTACTGTGTTTGCAGCAGTTATTGGATTTGTTCCCCATGTATTCATAAAATATGCATTCGCCGGTGTATTTGTAGAGGGACACATGCTCATTGATATCGTATTATTTCCGGGAATCCCTGTAAATAGTATTGTGTTGTTCTGAGTCGTATCCCGCTTTCCATGTCTGGCTGTTATTGTAAATGTAGGGGAACTACCGGATGGTATTGTCCCGTTTGGTAAAGTCATAAAATTGTTTCCGGAACTATTACCTCCGTATGAGCCAGCGAGCGTTGAAAAATCTAATAAATTATTATACGGATCATAAACTGGCCATGAACCAAATACAGCAGTAGCATGGTTACCTGCACCACTCTGATCCCACCATTTTACAACTGGTGCAAATATAATACTATTTGTAGAAGCCCATGATGTGTATGTTGTGCCACCGGTAAGAGCAGTCGCGAGATTTCCATTAGCATCTGCGTAAAAGTCTTGCGTGGGTGATCCGTTTGTAATTCCTTTAGAAAGAGTAATTATAGGACCTGTATAAGACGTAAGAAGACGTTTACATGCGAAAAGCCCTCTTGCATTCGCAATTGCTGATACATAATCCATAATGTAAAGAGGCATAGCTACAGTAAGGTATCTCACAATCACAATACCTGAACCACCATTTGCACCAGGATTTACTCCACCTGCCCCTCCTCCACCACCACCACTATTAGCCATGCCAGCTGTTGGTAAAACACCTGTATAACCACCATTACCCCCTCCACCTATTCCACCATATGCTGGAACACTTCCAAAACTACCACCTCCACCACCACCTCCGTAATAAGTAGGTGTTCCAGATATGCTTATTGACAGACCAGGTCCTCCAGCGCCAGAAATACTAGTTGTTGAATTTCCACCAGGCCCTCCAGCACCACCTCCACCAGAATCATATACACCACTTGCAACACCTGTCCCCCCTGGGTATCCTTGACCCGGTGTTCCAATAGCAGCAGTGCTTGTAAAACTTCCACTACCTGAACCACCCGATACTCCAATTCCTCCATTTGTTCCATTATTTTGACCACCTCCACCACCTACAGATGCAGTTAAAGCCCCAAATTGAGAATTACTACCATTTGAAGAAGAACCACCTGCTGCACCAGCTCCACCAGTTCCAACAGTAACTGTGTACGCACTTGCCGCTAGATTCTGATTCACAAAATATTGAACTCCACCTCCACCACCACCCGCAGATACAGCACCCCCACCCCCACCCCCGCCAGCAACAACCAATATATCACAAGCTAATGCAGAACTTAAGACTGTAAAAGTTCCAGAGCTTAAGAATGTATGAATAGTATAAGATCCAACTTGTGTTATAGTTCCTCCGCTTGCACTCGCTGAAGGTGGTGGCACATAAAGATACGATGTATAAATTTGCATTGGTATACTTAATTTTTCTGCATTATATATCAATTGTATATCATTTTGATTTAATGCCCTTGAGTATATTCTTATTTTATCTAAATAACCATTAAAACCTGTTACTGTTCCGCCGTAACCACCAATAGTTACACCCGTATTTGCACTTCCACCTGTCCACACCATCGAAGAATTGGTAACCTGTGATACATTCTGTCCATTTCTATAAAGTGTCATTGTATATTGTGCGTAACCAGATGATGCCGATGCACCTCCTTCATAAGCAAGTGCATAGTGCGCCCATATTCCTGATACCATCGGTTGAGGATCAGCTACATATTGTATTATTGTAGTTGATCCAGCACTGTGTCCTGCTGCCATATTGGCAGTTCCATTATTAAACATGATATAGTGTATTCCGTTCGCAGAACTGTTTGTAGAACTCATGATATGTGAAGTTGTTCCTGTAAGCGAATTCATGTATATCCAAAACATCTTTGTATATGAATATGGTGATGTCGACGCAATATTATAGCTTCCGCTAATATTCAAATATTGTGTAGAACCATTTAAAGACATGACATATCCACGAAGGGGGTCTTTATACATTTTAGGCGTAACTGTAGATGTCATCGCTTTACCAATATTATCTGTAGCAGGAAGTGTAGGTAAATTCTGACTCATTTCGAATTCTAAACTCGTGCGACTTGTGTCAATATTCCAACGTTTTTCTATAACAGATATTATGCCATTTATAGCAGATTCTGTAAGAGACTGGCGATATACGAGTAATTCTCCTATATTCATATTTGCCAGATTATCCCCAAAATTAGAGCGACCTATATAATTACCATTTGCATTTGCTGAACTTGTATAATGTGCGCCAGTGAGCACACGATTTGTAAGCGTTGCAAGTGAACTTGAAGTGACAGAATTAATTACTGTGCCGCCTCCACTTCCGCTATTATACCACATAAGCGATGTATTGGATGTATCGTAACGTATTACATATACCCTCCATGTAGCATCAAGAATAGTAGATGTTGAATATATTTGACCAGCGCCAGGATATCCTGTTGTTCCATTTGTAGCCCAAAATTCAAGCTGTTGTGTAGTGCTTCTGCGACTTACACAAATATTATTATTAGCTGATCCTGTTCCAAAATCAATAAGCCGTTCATATGCCGCATTCGCTGCAGTTGCTGTAAAGTTCACAACTGCTATTATTGTCATTCCAGCAATCGGCACTGAAGACGCATTCTGGAAATTAAATGTCATGGAAGGAAGCGTAAAAAAGTTTCCGGTTCCTGTTGATGATGTGCCTGTCCCTGTTATTTTTACATAATATCTATTATTATTCGCAGTTCCGGTTTGTTGTAATATAGGAAGACAGGCACCTGCACCAGTGCCAATAAAAGCACCTTTAGCATTTACTGGAGTCCCTGCACCAATACCATCAGTTCCTAAATTATTCCAAAAAGCGACCGATGAACCGGCGTAGTATCCTTGTTGTTGATTAAGCGAATCCGCGTCGAAATAGAGATATGGCGGATAGTCTGCAACAGTTTGATAAAAACTCGATAATTTAATAGGCAATGGATTATAAAATGTGGATGAGTATGTTATCAAATTATTTGAAAATTTAAAGTAATTTGATAATTCTGAATATGTTAGAACTCTGTTATAAACTGAAAAATTATATACAAGTGCTGCAATATATAACGATGGCGAACCATTGACGTAATATGAACCAATTGAATTATTATAATATGTAGTAGACACTGAATAATTCGCAGGTAATATACTGGTTGTATATACTGCCAAATTTGCAGGGGGAATATTTTGAGGCTGCGATGAAGCGGTTACATTATTTAAATATATTACAGCGTTAATATTGAAATTTGTATTATTCAAATAAGATTGAATTGCAAGTTGGTATGTATTACCACTGACGAGATTACCGATATTTATGCCTTGATTACTTCCAATCGAATTTATAAAATTCAAATTAAATTGAGAAGTAACATTCGATCTGGCAATAGTAATAGCATTTGATGCACCGGTTCCTTGGAAGAATGAACAAAGTGTTTCGCCACTTGTAGGAGGAGTTGCGGCAGTTGGCGTAAATGTAGTAGTAATAGCAAAACCGTTAGCTAAATTTATATTTGTTGGTGCAATTTGCATATACTGCGATGTTCCATTAAATATCTTTGTGTTATTAACACTATCAAAAGTTGGTAAACTACTCATTACTATTTATTTTTGTTTTATTTTCTTTTATAAATGCGTGGTCCATTCTGCAATAGCTTGTTCATAAGTAAATTCCATTTTGTTATGTTTTTTATTAACAGCATTATGAAGATCTACTGACCATTTAAATAATACCATAGATTCTGTTTTATCTATATTATCAAGTTTTTCAAGATATTCTTTATATAATGCGATACATTTATGACAAGGTATCGCATTTGTGAGTGCTTTTAAATTTTCAATAGTCTTTGATACATATATTTCATTATTTTCATAATCAATTATAGTTATTGTATGTATAAATCCCCACAGATGAATACCCCAATGCGATTTTGGTCGTAAATTAGTATAAGTGTTGGTGCTCATTTATATTTAACGTACATAAATTTCAACACGTGCAGAGCGATTTATACCATTTTGTGTTGCACAGCATCCATTATAATCTCCTGCAGAATAATAGTTTCCAGCAGTAATAGTCCCAATACCGCCGCCGACATCATTTGAGCCCCAATCAGTTTCATTATTAAAAGCAACACCCCAACGAACTGATTGATTTCCAAAAGAATTGAAATTAAATCCATAGAAATTATTACCACCTTCAACTGACCAATAACTACCCCATCCAGAAAATTGACTATAAGACACCCCTGGAAAAGTAATATTATATGCAGAATTAAAAAGAGCAATCATTGTCGATGGATTATTAACAGAGTAAGAACCACCATAATATTGTGAATAAATTTGTTGCCATGACCAACAACCAAATGGATTCGATGTTGTGCTTGTTCCTAAACTTCCCCCAGTTGTAGTAATATCAGGCCATAATGCAAGCATTTCGGATCCTACATAATAATTCATTGTATTAAATTTTGCATCACCATCATTTCTAGTATTATCACCTGTATTTAGAGTTGTTACACTTGTCCAGTGAGAAGAGTTATAATTAAATGTAGTTCCTCTGGTTGCTTTCATTGCCATCATCCATCCACCGCCACTTACATTTGTATTCATTATACAATATATTTGTGTAGCGCCTACAGTTGGTAAATTTATCCAATATACACCATCTGCTGGTAATCCTCTACCAGCAGCTACATAAGATTGTATAATCGCGAGTGCACTTGGGGCAGCTAATGCAGATGTTGAACCATCTAGGTATGTTGCATTTGATCTCATATACATTTCTACACGCGCAGATCGATTATACCCTGATGTATCATTACAACAAGATATATTATCTCCAGCAGAATAACTATTACGATCCATACCTATCCCACCAAATACATCATCTGTACCAGGACCACCTCCTCCTGATAAAGTCGCAGGTCCATAATAAAGTCCTTCGCCATTTTCATTCCAACCAAATCCCCATCTAGTTCTTCCTGCATTATTGTAACCAACAAAATTAAATCCATAAAATCGAATATCTACTTGACTAGAGAATACACCACTAGCCCATCCACTAAATGTTTTTGCATCTTGAAAATATAATAAATTTACTGAATTAAAGAAATTTGTTAAAGAAGAATAATAAGTTCCTCTTGAAATGCCTTGCTGTAACCATGTCCAACATCCATATGGATTACCAGGTGCACTGGTTCCTAAACCTCCGCCAGTTGATCCTGTAAAATCTGGCCAAATTGCCATTAAATCTGTTGGTGAAAGGTAATTGAATGTATTAAATTTGGCATCTGCGTTATTTCTTGTAGTATCTGATGTATTTAATAGAGTAGTTGAATCCGTCCAGTATGTTGAAAGATACTGGAAAGTAGTTGATTGAGTTGCTTTCATTACCATCATCCATCCGCCGCCTGCTACATTTGTATTCATAATACAATATGTTAGCACGCTTGTTGGTGTAGGCGCTTGTGAAAGATATATCCAATAAACACCATCACTTGCAGTTAGACTGGCTCGAGTATATGCCGTCATAATATTAGTTGCACTAATACCTGCGAGATTTGCTGTAGAACCATCATAATATACAGTAGTTGATGAAGATGTATATGCTGTATTTCCAGAATTATAAGGTGTAATCGTAAATGTAACTGAAGGGTTGCCACAAATACCAGATGATGCAGTATACGAGCCTTGTGTGGTAATATTATTAGAAGTCCAGTTACCAGTGCCATTATTTCCACTACCATTTGAAGACCATGTAATAATAGAATGATCTACGTTTGTAGATGCCCATGAGAAAGCAACTGATGTTGGGGTAGTAGATGAAATTCTAAAATTTGTAATTGTTGGAATTGGATTTGCAGGATAACCTGTTGTAGTGTATGTTGATGTTGTATTATCACCGTTATAAACTGTAAATGTAAATGTATACTGCACGTATGAAAGATTTGAAGGTGTTGAATAAGATGAGCCTGATACATTTGTTGCTGGACTTCCAGCAGTAGCTGGCGACCATGATATATCCAATCTCGAATAGTTTGAACCTGATCCATTTGCTGTCCATGAAACAGTAATATAAGCATTTCCACTAAAAGTCACAGCATATCCTGTTAGATAAGCTGCAGTATAAACTGGACCAATATTAACAGTAGTCCCTGATGTGCCAATAGCATTATAAGGTGTAACTGAAAATGTATAAGCTGTATTTGTAGCTAAAGAAGTCGATGGTGTTCCTGGTAAACTTATTGTTCCAGGAGGGACTGAACTACCTGAACTACCACCATTCCACGTTATTACTACATATGCAAATGTAGCTGTGCTTGAAGCAATTGTAATATAATTTGTTCCTCTACCACTTACACTTAATGTGCCTAATTGTGGCAATGTAGATACTACTTGATTTATTTGCACATCAGCGTAACCAGCGCTATTATTTGAAATTATAAGAGTCACAGAATATCTATTACCAGCTGTTAATCCTGTTATAGTTGCGGATGTTGATGTATATGTTAATGTTGGTATTGAACCTCCTGTAGGGAATATAACTATTGTCTGCGTTGCAGTAGAAGACGGTGTTGGCACAGGCAAATTCCAGTTCACTGTAAACTGAGTTAACTGTATACCAGTAGCTGCATTAAAAGATGGCATTGTAGTATATGTTGAAATAGATGATAATTGTGAAATTATAACATATCCATCGCCTGTATTATATCCATTCAAACCATATGATGTTAGTAAAGTGCCTGCGTAACTTCCTCCTGAATTCGCAGAATCATAAGAACCACCTCCGCCGCCTGAAAGTGGATTTACTCCATTTGTAGAAACTGTTCCTCCTCCTCCTCCAGAGTAGCCTCCTCCGCCGCCTGCAAAAATATTATTGCCTGACCCAGAAGCACCACCACCACCAAAACCTCCTGTTGAATAGATAGTAGTGGATCCAACACCTCCATTTAAGAAAGAATACGTCGTTCTATCAGTTACACAATTACCACTACTACCTGTGTTAAAACCGCCACCACCTTGACCACCAGAATTACCTAAACCATTTGCTGAACCTGCACCTCCTGCATTTCCGGAAGTTCCACCTGCACCTCCGTTCGACCCTGAATTACTTGGCTGAACACCACTTGTTGTAACTACTGCTCTCATATTATTACTTCCTGCATTACCACCGCCTCCACCCCCGCCTGCAATTAAAACAGGTGTGCTCGAAGAATTATATGCAACATATGTGCCTCCTCCACCAGCACCAGGTATACTTGCAACACCACCAGTAGAAGTACTGCTTCCTTTTTGTCCAACAAGTATACTAATTATTTGTCCAGTTGTAAATGTAAAATTATTTGAAAGAATAACACCATATCCTCCTTCGAAGTATATACCACTTAGTGAAGAATTTCCACCAGCTGCACCTGCAACTATTATATTATATATTCCGGCAGCAGGCACTGTCCAATATTGTATACCAGATGTTAAAGTCAGTGCACTCGGCGGGTTTGATGTATATGTTATGCTTGATGGACCAGTGTAACCAGTTCCATTCATATTTGTAAAAGTATAAATAAACCCTGTAATTGTTGTTGTTATAACTGGTGTACCTGCGACTCCTGCGTTATTATATGGGGTTACTGTAAATGTATAGGATGTATATTTAGATAAATTATTTACTACAGTTGATGATAATTGAGTACTAGCAGTTATTGTAATAGGTAATCCTGAATTAGATACTGTAGGAGACATTGTAATAATTAAATATGAATATGATGACCCATACCCATTTAATGCCCAAGATACTTGACAACTATTTAAATTAATTATTGTAGTATATAATCCAGATAAAGTTGCAAGTGTTATACAAGTAGTAGTTACAGTTCCATAACTACTACTGATACCTGCACTATTATAAGGTATAATAACAAATCTATATTGTGTATTCGGATTTAGAGAACTTACTGATGTTGAACTACCAGATGCGAGTGATGAAAATGTTTGTGTTTTTCCATCAGTACCATAATAATAAAGTGTAGATGTTGAAAATGTACCAGTATAAGTAATATTTAATCCTGTGCTTGTTACACTTGAAAATTGAATAGACGAGGGATTTATAACAATAATTTCATTCATAGGATATGATAAATCAATAATGGGACCCATCGGTAATTGTGGAATTGTAGGTAAAGATGCAATATCTGTTGCTGCAATGCTATAATATGATAAAACATCTGCAGTTATAAAATTCCTATTATATACTGCAAAATTATAACAAGAAAATGCAGCGAACCCGCCGATGCTGCCGCTGCTCCCGCCGCTGCCGACGCTGCATCCTATATAATTTGCGCTATATGAAGATACTTGCGGTAATGATAGTAAATTAATAGAAGTCGTAGTCAATAAAGAGTTATTAATATAAATATTAATAGTTCCAATTGTATATGTATAAACAATACTATAAAATGTATTTAATGAAACTGTGGCGTTATTACTCGTAACAGAATTATTTGCACATATATTAAATGATAATGTATTTAATGCACTATATTTAATACTAATATAATTTGCCAAACTGGTTGTATCTCCAATAATAAAAAGTGTTGAACCTATATTAATCGATGACGATAAAGAAATTGTGGCTACAAATGTAAAACCAATAAATGGCGAAAATGTTATAGTGGGTAAACTAAAATAATTTGTGCTTCCATTAAATAATATTGAATTTGTAACCTGTTTATCAATAATTGGTAGTGTAGCGGTATTTGTATTTGTATATCCTATATTTATACCAGATGTGTTTACAAGTACTATTGCACCAGGAATTGGTCCTTGATTAATATTAACATTTGGACGATATCTACCAACATACGATTTTACAAGACTTGTTTGAGATAGTGGAATTTCTGAAGGTGGCACGCGATAAAGCGCTACAGTTGTACCATTTTGCGCAAGACCAAGAGGTTGCGTCGGAACTGCAAAAGCAGAAGTATAAAGTGCAGATCCCGACCCACCATTTACGAGTCTAATATTTGATATATATGCATTTGTAGTAACAGTTGTATTACATTGACCTATAGTTAAACCGCATGGTGTTGCGGAACTACCCATCTGTGGTGTTCCCGAAATAGTATTCGTATTTGCAGGAATAATAAAACCATTAATAAATATATAAAAGTTACCACTTCCTGCATAGGAAAATGCTAAATGATACCAAGTATTTAATGAGAGTGTTTGTGTAGTGTTAATATATTGCGCAGAACCATTATAATAATAAAAAGTTACTGCACCTGTTGAAATAGCACCAAACGACCAGTAGTTTATACCATTCGTTGGATACATAATGCCAATTGTAGATGGTATACTACCAGTAGGGAAACTCTGATAATTTACCCAAAATTCACATGTTATTCCAGTTGTCCACCAGTTAAAATAAACACTACTTGCTGTATTATAAATGAAGTTACCTACAATACCACCAATATTTGGTATATAAATAATACCATCACCACTAGGAGGTAATACGCCAACGCTGCCACTGCCAAGTTGTTGTGCATTTACACCTCCTATAATTATATTACTTGCGTTTGTAGCTATATTTACTGTATTTGAGTTTTTAGAAATATCAATAATAAAAGGAGCGGCACGTAACAATGCAATTAATGTGCCAGATGAAATATTCGGATTTAATATTGCGGATGTAACTGTAAAGGTGTTTGTATATAACGCCGCTCCTTTAACCACACGCATATTAGATATAAAACAATTCATAGAGTTTGTGTTATTGTATTGACCGAATGTTAAGACACCTGAACTAATTGTTGTAGGTGTTCCGCTCAGTGTTGCAGTGTTTACTGGAAATAATACTCCATTTACAAACATATAAAAAGTTGTATTTGAAATATTATATGTAAAAGCAATATGATACCATGTATTTGTAACGAGACTATTTGTGCTCGTAATAAATACATTAGAAGGTGATGCTGTATACCAAAAGACAAGATTGCCAGTTGCATTTGGTCCAAATGACCACCATGGTGTTGTTGTTGATGTCGCTGAAAAGTTTCCTATAAGTGTAGGTTGCGCTCCTGTTCCCGTTCCGGATACACCTGATGGAAATGAAATAAAATTGGCCCAGAATTCTATAGTCATACCACCATTTTGCCACCAATTAAAAGCATATGCGGCATTTGTATTTGTAATATACGACCCTGTAACTGTACCATTTAAATAGATTGCACCATCTGGAAGAGGCGGTGCAGAAGATATAAATGACGACGCCGAAGACCCTGACGCCGCCCCTCCGACAATAGAACTACCGGTTATTACACTCCATGATGTAGATGAAAAAGATCCATAAATTGGTGATTGCGGAGTACTTATATATGATACAGCGCCATTGCCAGTTATAACAGATGAATTATACATATTTGTTATAATGCCACTTGTGTCGACAAGGAATTTAGGATTTGTTCGTAAAATAACAGCAGCAGTAGAACCTGAACCAATTTGTGTAAGAGGATATACAGGTATAGTATATGAAGACGATGGTGTAGTTGTAGATGCATATAATGCATTCGATGAACCTGCGCCAGATAGAACACGTAAAGAAGATAGATAGCCTATTAAAGTTGTAGTACTATTATATTGTCCAAGTGTTAGAATATTTGTAGTAGACCCGGTGGTTGTCATTGTACCGACTAATGTAGATGTATAGACATTTCCATTAGCACATAAGAAAAATGTATTTGTGGGACTCGTAGGTGTAAAAGATAATGCCACATGGTTCCATGAATTTGTAGCTATTTTTAAAGTTGAAGTGACGGTTTGCGTTCCATTTGCTGTCGTATTATAAATAAGAGTTAAATACCCTGTCGATGATATATTTAATTGCCAATCGAGTCCTGTACCGGTTGGTGCACATTTTCCGAATATAATGGAACCATTAGTATTATATGATATAGGATAGACCCAACATTCTGCGGTATAAAAGGATGTAGTTGCCCATGATATATTATTTAATGAAGTGATAGCGGACGTAAATGAAATATAATTATTTGGATAAGTACTTGATGAAAATTGGATACCATATTCACCTGGTGGTGGTATGTTTCCAGTATTGAGAGATGTACCGGCAATAGGCACAGTTTTAATAGTACCTGTTATATATGAATTAACATTTTGAACATTACCACTTGTATCAACTAATAGTGAAAATGTATTTTGGGAAGTATCGACCACTACCTGACCTTCCGATATTGTTCCAAGTGACTGCAGTACCATTATCTGCTATAAAGATATTTTTACTTGTAAATTATCTCTTTATTCTCTTTATATATTCTATTTGTATATACAATACCAAAAATAAATAGATAATAAATATACATAATAATAAATATACACAAAAATATATATTTTATAATTTACACATACACATACACAATTATAGCTACTTTTTTTATGTCGGCAGTGATGCCACTGATGCCACTGCTGCCAGTGATGCCACTGCTGCCAGTGATGCCACTGCTGCTGTTGCCTTGTCTTTGGGAGACCTCATAATATATCGCACTAGATTTTCGTCAAGATTATACCATGATTGTGTTTTAACTTCTTTGTTTTTCTTGAAGTTCATTTGTGCATAGATGATACCTTCGCGTTCATCAAGAATTTGAATAGTATAGGTCATTTCATAATTCTTTGTGAAAGTGCAATTTTTTCCGTCGATTGCATGAACACGCACTGTTGCGCACCCAGGTGTTTTATAAGATGTATAGAGTGTAATTGTTTTGATAGTCGCATCTTTCTGTTTCTTCTCAACTTCGAGATTCCCGAATGTATTGAGGTTCAATACAGAATTGAGAGGAAGCTGAACGGTAATTGAAGCATCGTATGTGGATGCAGCCATATTTGATTATTCGTGATTATATTTATAATAAAACAATAAAACAATAAAAGAGAATTTCAAATTTTAGAATTTTGTTATAATTTTGGGAAAAAATGATTTAAGTGATTTAAGTAATTTAAATTACTATACTAAGAATAAAGCAACGTGAAATTAAAGTGAAACTAGTCAAACTAAGGTGTGTTTCCCCGCGTTATGGTTTTGAATATTGAGTTGCGTAATAGAATTGAAATAATAACTGATGAATATGATAAATTGTATCCACCTATTGGTGAACTCAAGAAAATACCATCAGGAGATGAAACAGAAATGTACGTAACTGCGCTCTTTATATATGATAATATAAATATACAGAGGAGATACGTAATTCATCCATATCGACTCAAGTTATTTTGCAGCGAAAAATTGCGATATATAAAATATAAAAATATTAGTTTATTGATTGATAAACTTGTTGTTCGAGATTTTTAATTCTATTTTCTTGATTGCGAACAATTATGCGGAGTTCTTTAATACCTTCTATTAAAAGACCAACTAAATTACCATATGCGACAGACATAACATCAGCTTTCTCTTCATAATTTACAACTTCGGGCAATACTTCATTAACTTCTTGGGCGATAAGTCCGAGTCCTTTTCTACCATTTAAATCGATACGATTATATGTGACACCATGTAAAATATCTATAGTATTTAATGCATTTGTAATAGGCATAACATTTATTTTTAGTTTTCTATCTGAATATGCAAAAATGTCACCAGATGCTCGAATAGTACCAATAACATCTAAAGAATATGCCGGATTTGTCATACCAATACCGACATTTGACGAACCGATGGTATATAAACTTCCATTGCAAGATCCCCAAGTAGTAAAAGTATTATTATTTTGATAAAGTGACCCAGTAAAATTAATATCACCTTGGACATTTAAAGTTCGAATAGAAGCTGTAGTACCTATAGCTACATTTCCGCTGCTAGAAATGTATAAAGCCTGGGTGGTTCCTGCCAAAAAGTTTGCCACAGGTTGTGCGCCCACTATATTTTGTTGCTGTGTAACTTGGAATGCTGGCCCAGTACCGGCATTATTAACAAATAAATTAGATGATTCAAAATCAAATGCATTTATTGTTGTAATACCACCCAGAATATATAAATTACTTGCAGTTAAATTACCTCCTATAAGTGTATTACCGGCTACGTGTAATTGTTGTTGTGGCGCTACAGTACCAACACCGATATTACCAGATACAATAATAGAGTTGGCCGGAGCAGTATTTGTACCAGCATAGGAACCAAATGCTCCTGAACCAGATATATCGAGAGTATTAGAAGAATTTATAGTTCCTACACCTACATTACCGTAGCTCCAACTTAGATTATTATTACTAGATGTCCAATAATCATAAAAAGTTTGATATACATATCCTGTTTGATTCTTAAGATTTGTATCATTTAAATAAACAGGAAATACAATTACATCAATATAATCACCGAAATATGCACTATTTGTCAAAGTTACTTGGAAACCTGTGTTTGTTCCATTATAATATGGAATAATATCATAATCTTTAACATTTGAATTCTGATATCCAAGTTTAATACCATTCTGAAATATTTCAACATTGCTTCCATATGCAGTAAAACGTCCACTTAATAATGAATTTGTAGTAAATACAGATTGATTTGAATTAGTGACAGTAAATCCTTGTCTAACAGGAGCAACTTGAAGTTGTGTTCTAAACGTAGACGTACCGATTAAACCTTGAATTAATGGCATTGTCTTTTGTCTTTATCTAACAGTAATATTATAATACTTTCGATTTACACAATTTATTTTTCAACTTTAACATTACTTAATTCTATACCCGTTTCCTGTTTAATTCCTTGAAATATTGACTTAGACCGTGGTAATGCCGCTGCCGCCGCCCCTGCCGCTCCTGCCGCTCCTGCCGCTCCTGCCGCTCCTGCCGCTCCTGCTGCTCCTGCTGCCCCTGCCGCCGCTCCTGCCGCCCCTGCTACCGCTCCTGCTGCCCCTGCCGCTCCTGCCGCCGCCCCTGTCATTGTTCTTTCTAGTCCTTTAGCGAATGATGCAGTGGGTCCGGAAGGTAAACCGCCCTCTTTCATAGTTTTATTTAATTCTTCAAAGAATTTTCTATTATCACTTGACATCATATTACCGTTGTTACGCAATGGACTGGGTGTCATGGGTTCAATTAATGTATTTCCATGTTCCACACGTACAGCTTTATTATACTTTTTAATTTCGCTACCAATTTTATTAATAATATCAGCATTCTTATCTTTATCAATACTTTCATCTTCAAGTGGTGGCGCCTGATATATTATAGCACCATAGCGACTGAATGCATCACGTAAGAATGTAATACCATTTGTTTCGCGGTCTTCAATAGGAATATACATTTCACAATAAATATCATCAGCGAGTTTTTTCAGACTTATTGAAACAGTTAATGCCTTTGACACAGTATCAGCAATTTTTAAATAAGATTCATATGTTTGAATCATAGCTATAGTAATATTAATTAATCCAACAGATATACTGACATATCTTTGATATTGTTGAGGGAAACTCGTATTTCCGAAAGATGCTACCCCAGAGAAAGAAGAAAGAATAATCGCAGGTAAACGCAGATTTGTTTGCTTTGCATGAGTTCTTTTATATAATTCCATATATCTCTCAGATAAATGTTGAGATAATTGTTGCAAATATTTGAGATATTCTTCTTCTTTATCAAACCATATAACGGGTGGTTTAGTCATCTATTAATATATTAATTTTTTATTTTTTTTAATAAAATTTTTAAATTATTTAATGCTTCTTTTGGAGAATAACGTATATTAAAATCTGGATGTATTAAATTTCTTATAAAAGTATTTACATAATCATCTTCAAAATTATAATTTATATATTTTAATATTTTAACTATAGTCATTCCTAAACTAAATACATCAACTTTATTACTGTATTTAATCATATAGTTTTCAATTGTTTTATTTTTATCATGTTCAATTAGATTATTAACTTTATTTATTATAATATTTCTAACATCATTTTGACTAAATAAAATATTTAATGTATGATTAATTTGCGAAGATGAACTTCTAGAATTTATAAAATTATTATATATATAATTGCAATATTCATATTTATAGCATTTCTGGAAATATATAAATTCAAAAAATTTATATTCAGGAGGATATGGATAATAAGAATATTTTAATCTATGTCTATTAAAAACATTATATATCTTATCATATGGAATCATTAAACCGTAATCAATTAGCGTTGATTCATTTGAAGGTTTAATTAAAATATTATCAGGTTTAATGTCTTGATGACACATCTTCTTTTTTTCTAATAAAATGAGTATTTTAAATATATTTACCAATAATTTTAAAATATCATATATATTGATATTATATTTATTTAATTTTAGATACTCTTTTAAAGTCATTCCTCCATATGGCATATTTAATTGATATAATGGTTGATTTTTATCAATAATATTTTTATGTTTAAATTCGCATGATTTAACTCTATTTATATTCTTTAGTTCTTTACCATTAATACTACAGTAACTTGTTGCACTTAATAATTTATCGCCCTTTTTATCAATATTTATAATATTCTGATTTGCAATAATTTCCTTTTTAAAACTATCTTTATTAGTAAATATTTTACCAACAAGTACTTCTTTTTTTTTCTCTTTTCTTAATTGTACTTTATTTTTACATTTAACTGGTGGTTTTACAACACAACCATATGAACCTTCGCCTAAAAATTTCGATTGTAGGTTTTCTGCATCCATTTATATTAAGCTTTATAATATCTAAATATATTTGTTTCTGTATATTATATAAAGCGATGATAGAAAAAAAAATCTATGAAATATATTTCCCTTTTATTGCATATAGTATAGTTACAATTGCGTATATATCCCGTATACCATATGTATTAAAACAATATGACAAACATCCTACATTATTCATAGGAAGTATAATATTAGTATCTGCATATGCTCTATTAGCTTTTAATAAAGTTAAATTGTATTATCAAGAGAAACATGAAAAACACGAAAAAGAAGAGAAAGATGAGAAACATGAGAAACATAATCAAACCGCATTTAATAAATACTTATGTCTTGCATATGGATTATTATCCGCTTTCTTTATTAGTTCCTATGGAATACCATTTAATATAACTGTGAGATTTTACGATATATTCGCAGCAGTCGGGTATTCTTTATTATTTATAAATACACTGCGACCTACCGACTTTATATTAAATTCCGGATTAATAATTATAGCAATCTATTATTTCTTAGGCGGAATAATAAAAATATATGAAAGAAATTTCGATGATGTCTTATTATTATTAGGACGCATATTATTAGTAATATATACAATCTCCTATTTAGTATAATTAGTATAATTGGCAACAACAACAACGCCTTGAGACCTTTGAAATTTTTAAAATTATTAAATTATAATGGATACAATTGACAACGAAGTCATGAAAACAATGAAAACAATGAGAACAATAAGAATAATAAGAACAAATTTAAAGGCTCTACAAAAACAAAGTACTGATAAGCTACATAAGTTACGTATTGAAATAAAGAAGGATATACCTCAAGAATATATAAAATATGTTCACGAAGAACTCGGAAATTCCAAATATACTCTTGATTCAGTTCCAAATTATTTAAAAAAGTGTGATTTATATATAAATATATCTCTCTATAATATTAAAATCCATGTATTATTAAATTCGCGTCAATTTGTGCCTATATTATTATTGAAGCGTGTCATTAAGAGACTCTATATTATAGCAAAAATACATTCTATCACAAAAGATATAGTATATTGGTTTTTGCCAATAGAAGATAAAAGATATTTTCCGACACAAGGCATACAAGTATCTCCCGATTCAATTAATGGTGCATATACATATCCAACAAAAAACGAAGTATTTATATATCGTTTCGAAGATTTCGCGAAAGTTATGATGCACGAATTATTACATCATTCCGTCATAGAAAGTGGAAGTGTCTGGAAAGATACACATATTCAAAACTTCAAACATTATTTTAATATATCATCAGGCACTGCAGTATTACCGAATGAAAGTCTCGTAGAAATATGGGCAACATATTATCAATTACTCTTTGTATCTATTGAATACTGTATTCCATTTAAATTTTTATATGCTAAAGAATGTGAATGGGCAGTATTACAATCGCGAAGGTTACTCAAACATCAGAAAACCCTCAATTCTAAAGAAATATGGGCCGAAAAAACAAACTCATTTACATATATAATATTAAAAACAATATTCCTCGTAAATCTTAAAGAATTCCTCAATATACCATTACCATATAATACAGATACTCTCTATACTTTTATAATGAACCGCATTAATGGCAAGTCTTTATATAGTTTTGGCGACTTAAAGAAAAATAATGGAGTTGAGCGCGGGGATGCGGGCGCAGCAATGTCAATGAGAATAAGTCTATTTGGTGATTTATAGTAAATTTATTATTTTTTAGTATTATTTTAGTATTATTTTAGTATTTTTTATTATTATTTTAGTATTATTATTTTAGTATTATTTTAGTATTATTTTTATTTATAGATTCCACTTCTTAGAATCGGGGTCTATATATTTATTTTGAGCATATATTAATGTTGCATTTTGGGTACTTCCCCCTGATGGCATTAATGACAAATCTGGATATTGTGCGGATACAAGTTGTGTTTTAGCGTCATCCCAATTCCATTGTTGATTTCCACCATAGTGACAATCCCATTGTTGAAGATATTTTCCATTTCCATCTACATCTAAGCATTTACCACTGTGCCCAACTTTTAACGATTTATTTGTTGGGTCATATGTCCATTGTTGATTTCCTTGACCATGACAATCCCATAAAATAGCACGAGCACCATTTGCTTGACTTGCACCATATATATCTAAGCATTTACTCTGGTTTAATGTTGATTTAATTGTTGCACTTCTCGGATTAAATGGTGGAACGGCAGCAGCAGCGGCAAGTTGTGCATCATGAGCCTGTTTTTCACGCGCAAGTCTGTCTGCATCTGCTTGTGCCTGTATTGCTCTTTCTTGAGCAGCAGCAGCTGCCGCCGCCGCAGCTGCATCAGCTGCATCTTGGGCAGCTTTCGCAGCCGCAGCATCAGCAGCATCTTTAGCAGCTTTTGCAGCAGCAGCTTGTGCGGCGAGGGCAGCAGCTATTGCATTATTATAAGCATCCAAATCAGCCTGTGATGAAGTCGCGTCCCATTTATTATTACTATTAATTAATACAGCTTTATCATAATTCCTAATAATTGTAAATACAATTCCACCTGGTCCGCCTCTATTTACTGCCACAATCGAAATGTCATTAGAACCTTGGTCAAAAGATACAGGAATTTGTGTAGGCGCAGCATCACTATTTGGCCATCCTGCCATGACTTGGCCAACTTGTATATTATTAACAGAAACAACAGCTACATCATCTGCAGCAATATAAAGTGTCGCAGTCACTGGATTATCACTATAATAATAATTGGTAAATGTTACATTTTTATTGGGAATCTTTGGTGCATCGCTTTGAGATACATTCCATATCCATTTTGCAGTACTATCATAAGGACATAACCACCCTTTATTTCCATTATTAGACCAAGGAGGAGAATCAAGTGGACCAATTTCAATCGTATTTGCACCTATACCCATATTACTTGCAGGTTGCGGTAATGTAGATGATATACCAGTACCTACAAATTCATTTTTCACTTCTTCAGGACTAAGTTCTTTATTATACCATACCATATTCTTTATTGTTATACCTCCATTTACACACGTCCAACTATTATTATTTGCTCCTTTCCAATGCAAATAAAGATTCTTACCTACCGATTGATTCCATACAAAATTATTTCCACTTGTTAGCGTATATCTTTGATTTTCCTTTCCATTTATATATATAATCATATTTGAAACACTCACCACAATTGCAATATGTGCATAATTACCTAAAGGAAACGAGTAATTTGTTGTATCTATACCATCATTTGGGTTTGATATACTATGATGTCTAATATGTAATTTTGAACTGGCAGGATAAATCCATATACCAGGTGTTCTATCAGTTCCTATATTCGTTATTCCATCGTCTTCTACTCCGTGGAATAAAATATTACGCCAATCACTGCAAAGTGCCTCTATATTTAAACCAAATAAAAGAGTATAACTTACAGGCAATATTCCTCCATCTGGTGCATTTAAACTACCAACTGGTGAATTTAATTTAATATTATTACTATTTGATATATCCATTGGGTCCGGTTGAATTCTAATAGGTGTATCTCTATCTACACTCGATGATGTATCGCCTGCAATCATATTAATACTTCCACCCTGTTCAAAGTCACCGATGTAAACATATATATCATGATTATCAGATTTCGCATCATTTATATCAGGAAGACCTCCGAAACTTAATTCTGCATTTAAAATATTGTTAATACTTTCAGCTACCTTTGTATCATATGCGCTTTGAATATCATTTATCGCTTTACTTAAAAGGTTTGCTTGACTATTTAAATGTGCTTGTCTTATCACCTCAGCATTGTCTTTCTCATAATCACCTATATTATAGAAAAACGCACTATCTGGGATTTCTACATAGCAGGAATATATATCAGGAAGTGATGGTAAAGTTGAACCAAGAGGATTGACAGGTGCCATTCCACATGTATTCCCTTGCTTACTAGGTGTTAACCAAAATATTTGTATGCCAACATCAGGATTTGTACCATGTAAAAGACGTGCTCTATATCTAAGTATATCACCTTGATTAAAAGGTGTAAGAAATCCGCCATTATTCCCTTGCATACTCATATAATGATGACCATAATATGATGCTGCTAATGTACTTGATGGATCTATCGGGATATCATAATATGTATTGTCGTATTTACGTATTATATTCGTAATCTGGAAATCACCGGCATCATCGGAATTTATCAAGAAATTATAATTACCAGATTCAGGAAGTTGAATATAACCTCTAAATACTATGCCAATATTATTACCAGATGCTATACCATTATCATATAAATTTAATGTAGTAAGTGTTCCACTACGTTTAAATCGAGCGGTGGTTTTAAATAATGTATCAATTATTTTTTTGCTCGAAGCAATGACCGCTGGATTTGTACTTGAATCGCCAAAATCACTATTTGCTGGAATGGTATATAATTTATATTGAATTCCAGCAAATAATTTGCTCGAATCAATATCTACTATTTTAGAGCCAGTGGGTAATCCGAGAGCCGAAGGAGTTGGCATTGCATCTACAACCGGCTGTGAGTTTCTAATATCATTGTTTAATTTATCTTGATTTGCAATAAGTTGTTCTAGATTACCTAAATAAGCACTGTCAATACTGCTATCAAAAGTATATAATACTTGTGCAGGTATCGCAGGACTGCCATCAGATTTTTCAATATTATCTCTCAAAGAGAATGTTATTCCAGTTTTATGTCCATATGTAGGGTCATAACTAATTTGTCCAATATCTTTTGCTACATCACATGCTTCATATGAGAATTTATAAATTTCAACATTAAAAGTATCAGGAATCAAATATAAATTATTTCCAAAAAATTGAGTCGTGAATAACTCTTTATTTACTTGTTTTGCTTCATCACTATTTGTATCAACTTTTGTTGTAATATCAGGTGCGTTGTCTGGATATGGTATTATCATGCCATTTTGATTATATCTCATAAGTCTGAAAGAAGTTATTGCTTTTGAAGCATTAACTCTGAAGCGTAAATAATACGATGGAATTCCTTGAGGAAGAGGTATCCCTAAATGACATGGCAATAACACAGATGCTGCACCTGGGTCTGTCGCTGGATTATTATATTGTATATCAGTTGCCGTTGAATTATAATTATCAAATCCTTCATTCACATTGCCACCACGGCCACCACGGCCGCCACCACGGCCACCACGGCCGCCACCACGGCCACCACGGCCGCCACCACGGCCACCACGCGCCCCACCTGAATTCATCGGATTATTTGATAATTTTAGGGTCTTAAATGCTATTTCTGCATATGAATTGTTATCATTTAATGGACTCGGATTCTGTAATGAACGTGACATACCTTTTATAGCACAATTCGGTGTTTGATTAGTATCTAAACAATCAGCTACACCATTTACCATATTTAAAGCGAGTTGGTCATTATTTCCGTTTGGATTGCCGCCACTTATATTTTTATAACAAAAGGCAGCAGATTGGGGCGGCCCCATTGCAGATATTAATGGATTCGTTAAATTCTTTTTAGGATATATATTACCATATTCATCTTTGGATAATTCCACCCAATTATTCAGACCCAATGCATCTAATTTACAATACCCCTTTCCGGTAACATTTAATTGAGAAGTTTTATCTTGTTTAAGAGCGAGAACGCCATAACCGTATTTCTGTATATTTCTTTCATCTTCTGTTAATGATCCTGGGTTTTTTGCATTAATTTTATTCAAATCATTTGTGATTAAATCACTTGGTTTCTTAAATTTATTGAAATAAGCCATATCACACGGTATAGTCATATCAAGTGTTTGACCATTGATATGATACTCCTCTGGTACATAATATATATTACATGGGCGAGTTTGATTAGGAACACTACTTATAGCACGATCTGCATAAACAGTGCTCGTTAATGTATTATCATCGTCGAATTTCTCTGTTGTACTTGTACTAGTGCCTGTGCCTGTACTTGTAAATGCAGTAACATTACATCTATTTAATACAAAAACTGTTAATGAAATAACTAATATTAGAATTATTATTATTAGTGCGTTTTTAGATTCCATCTAATCTACCTTACTTAAATACTATATTTATTTACATTAAAGGAAAACAGAAATCAAAAATGCCAATAGAAGATATTGATTATTTAAAAAATAACAGTACAAAACAGAGATATCTGTTTCTAGTTAATAGTTCTGATAGAGACCGTTCTGTAAATCCGACTCCTTCCGAATATGTCGTCAATTTTACAATGCCTTTTCAAAATGTCGTTGGATTGACGGTTGTCGATAGTTCTATACCAAGAACTATGTATAATATTGATATATATAATAATACATTTGTATATTGTGTATACAATCCTTCTATAACACCACTCGATAGTCTTTCTAGTTCGAATTACTCTCATGTAAATGTAGAACCAGGTGACTATACTATAGAAACGCTGATTGTAGCTATAAATAATACTTTACAAGGTACAATACCGATAACCGCGGTATCTCTTTCGAATCCTCCGGAAATTAAAAATAAAATTAAGTTTCACTGTCCATATCCATTTATTATTGATATGTCATTATCTACCATAGCTGAAACTTTGGGTTTTGATCTCTATATAGACCCCGCTGAATCATTAAAACCTATTTATAATCAAAGATACACTGCTATAAACTATCCGAATAATTACAAAGGATACGGAAGTGTGAATATACCTCCAGGAAATTCCAATGTTAGTTATTACACAAACGATATATTTACAGGACCTGTAGGTGTTGTGCGAAAAGAAACTATTGCTATTCCTAATAAATTGGCACAAGCATTCCGTGTGACAACAAGCGGATATTTAACAAATATTCAAGTTGCACTGGCGAATACTACAGGTATTATATCAAACACAAACATTGCATCATGGCAATTATGGAATAATAATGCGACGAGTAACATACCCAATAATTTTATAGGAATAAGTAACATTATCGAGACAACGTATATTGATGGCGGATATTCTCAATCAACTTTATCTTTGAATACATCGAATACATTTTTAACTGAAGGCATTTATTGGATTTTATTTGAAAGCAGTGATCCGACTATGCAAATATATTATAATGATGTTATACAGAATCAAAATGCGAATAATTTAACGAATACATATCCTGGTGCAAATCCTATGTTAATTTCAGGAGACAATGGAACTACTTGGACATCATTGGATGATACTGTAAATGGTATATATTTCCAAGCATCGATTATTGTTACAACACAAGAAGACTATAATGTTCTCGTGGCTCCTGGAATTTATAATTTACTTGGCGAGAAATATATAACATTGAGATGTCCTGAAATAGAACAAAATAGTTTTCGATATCTGGCATATTCTAAGTATTTTATGGGTCTAGCGAAATTTAAATTAGATACAGTAGGATATAATAGTGAAATTATTGATTACAATGATACATTACATAGAGAATTTCATCCTATCGGTAAGTTAAGCAGATTATCTTTACGTTTCGAGACATCAGCGGGTAACATATATGATTTTAAAGGCGTTAATCATAATATAACATTTGCAATATATTATTATGAACCAGTACAAAAAGAACGATTCCAAAACTCTATATTAAATCCGAATTATCAAGGCAATTTCGTAAATTATATGTATCGTCAACAAGAACAAGAAGAAGAATCAGATGATCAAGAATTTGATTATGATAGAGATAACCTCGAAAATTACAAAGAAATGGAAAATAGATACAATCCAGAAAATATACAAAGAATAGATAATGAAATAAAATATCAATCTTTATCTTACGGCAGCCGTGGCGGCCAAGGTGGCCGTTGGGGTGAGAGTGAATATGGATATCAAGAAGAAGATGGCACCGAAGGCACCGAAGGCACTGATGGCGAAGGCACTGAAGGCAACAATGGTGAAGTTACCAGATGAGTTTGAGTGGTTATAAATTCTTTGAAATCTCTCATTTTTGGTAAATATTTATTTTTAAGTTCTATTAAACTAATATTTTCATGGACACTTATTTCGTGCAATAAATGTTCATTTTGTGCTTTAATAATTTTGAAAATTATTTTGAAATATAATTCGGGAATATCCATAGATGCGCAATTATAAATAAGCGAATCCGGTATAATTAGTAAATTTCTCTTTTAAGGGAACATCATGGTCATCTTCTTTAATGAAGTCAGCCACTGTCATTTTTTCTTGACTCGTCGGCATTGAATCGACATATGCTAAGAATTTCTCAATAAGTTTTTCAGTAATTACACCGGAATCTATGAGGTTATTTATACTTTCATCTGTTAAATTTTTGGTACGAAGACCATGGAATATTTCAGCTTCATTATCGGTAAGTCCCATTTTACTTAATTTCTCGAAATCATTTGGAGAAGAATCAGCCTTATCTTTTGAATCACCGGCAATGACTTTTGTTGGTTTTCGCGCGGCAATATTAGTATTTGGTTGTGGATCATTCGGACCAGTGGATACTCCAGAATTATAAGAAGTATCCGGTGCGCCACTCGGTCCCACACTCGGTCCCACACTCGGTCCATTAATAGATGTAATTTCTGCAACTGCGAATTTCTCTGCTATTCCAGCAGTCCCGGTCCCGCTCCCGCCCACGTCACCTGCTCCACCGACATTGCATTTGCATTCATATAAGATAAGAGCGATAATGCCTATAAACAATAGAAGCGAAACTATTAATAAAATATTATTATTTGGAATAGCAATCATAGAGCTATCGTTCTAAAAGAATACTTGCATATTTATTTAGCGTGTATCTTATTTAGCGTATCTTATTAATCTTTCTCTTTTTAAAGTAATGCGTCCTTTATGTATTCCATAGCATTCCATTATAAATTCCCTAAATAATTTATTTTTACTCCCTATATTTTTATATTGTAAAATTGCCAATAAATTAACTAGACATTCGATATTATCGTGATCTTTTTTGAAATGTGTATATGAAGAAAATAACATTAACATATACATACGTATTATTGTATGTATAGATGCTATTCGCAAACCATCATGGTCTATGAATGAAACACATGCCGATGCTGTATATAATGTAGCTATCTTTTCAGTGCCATTATAGATAAAAATATGTCTAGAAATAAAATCATCAGCTTCGAAAACTTTACTTAAATTCAATTTCGGATGTCCCAATTTCTCCACAATATCTGTAGCTATCTCGAATACATCTTCTTTTACTAGAAGTTGTATTAATGGTTGTTTAATATTCGGTATATTGTTATTGTCTGAACCAAAGAATGTTTTTATTTCATTATACCCAAATACTATAAAATCTGTTTGTTTTATATATTCATATATTTCGTCAGATATAACTCTATTCGTAGTTCTTGTATTCGTATTCGTATTCATATTTCTATTCAAGTTTTTGATGGTTGATGTCGGTTGTTTAAAAGTACATTTATGCGGAGGATTTATTTTATAGAATAATATTAATCTTTCAAAAACTTTATGCCATCTATGTGCATCATTCGGTTGTGATAACATCATATGAAGTGACATACGTATAAATTGCGGATTTACAATTTTAATGCCTGTACTTGTTCGCATAGATTTATGAGATAAACTCTTAAATGTAGCGGGTGATACACTTGTAATATCAATAACCTGGAGACCATCTACATAGATTTTATATGTACCTTCATGGAGCGCATCACCATAACTGGATATAGGATGCCCATTTTTCTGTAAAAAACCGACGATACGTTTAGCTATCTTTTCGGGATTTGTACAGAATACGTCTATATCTGGAAGTACATTCTCTTTATAAATTTTCAATTTCTTCGGTAACATCTCATTAATAGCCATTCCACCATATAGTAAAACCGGTTGTTTTTTCAGTATTTTATAAACAATATCAAAAATCGGTGAATATTTACCATATTGTTCTTTATCTATTTCATTTTGCTTTTGTTCAGCAATTTTGTCTATTTTATGTAATTGTAATTTAATAATTTTATCAGCAGCCATATTTTGCTTCTTCTCTGCTTTATAAAATCAAAAAAATATAACGTGCTAATAGGAAACACTCTAATAATAATGTTTGAAGGTACAAGTCTAGATATGGCTTATGGGTCAATTTATGAACAATCTACACCGGTGCAACAAATGGCACCACCACCGCCTCCTCCCACACCAGCAATGGACCTACCATTACCTAAATCTACGTCTTCTCATCAAACTCCACCTGATGTAAGTTATTCTAATCCGAATGCAATGTACGCGCAACAAGGTGGAAAACCGGTTACTGCTATGTACAGAGAAGGTTTCATTGATAAATTGGGTCGTAAAAAATGGGAAGTTGTAAAACTCATTATATTATCGCTGGTAATCTTGTTAGGGATATCAATGGATAAAGTTGCCAATCATTATTTAACAGCATACATAAGCAAGTCATTCTTAACAGATACCCAAGAATTCTTAGTGCGTATTGGATATCCGGTCACTATAGTTTTACTCCTGTGGATAATTAAAGCATTTGTCTAATTTATTATTGATTTTTCTATTGTCATTCTAGAGTAAGAGGCAACATCAATGAATAATAAAGCGGCGGGTCCACAAGATCCACAAGATCCAATGTTTCTTAGAAGTGGTTCTGCTGCTACGTCGCCGCCGCCAGGGGGCCGCCCGCCGCCGCCCACCACCGCCTGGGGCTATCCGGCGACGGCCTGGACGCCGGCCGCTCCACCGCCATCTTTGCCACTCACGAAAACTGTAGAAAATGCAACAACAGTTCCAGAAACGGAATCCGAAATAGAAAAAAAGATAGAAGTAGAACTTGTACATTTCTTGCATGGATTAACAGAATTACATAATGAATTTAAAGAAATTGATTTACCAACTCGTGTTTTTACAATTCTCGGAATATTATTAATTATTACTACCGGTATTATTTCAATTGTATATTCAATAACGCTTAACAATGATTATCAAGAAAGTTTATTAATAAAAAATCAGATTAATAAAGAATCCCTTGATTATAATATATCACATAGTATCTCATTTGACCCTCGTTCGCTTTTTAAGAAAAGCATAAAATATAAATTTATATTATTTCTTATTCTACCTGTATTGGCCTTTATATGCGCAGTCATTGTTATTATTTTAATGGGATTTAAACCAAATGATAGACAACCTATTATATATATTCCTATAGCATTAGTTTTAATACAATCGGTATTATCAATAATTACTAACTTTGTAGGATTTTCAAGTGTTCGTAAAAATATAAGAGATATTCAAAATAAAACAGCGCAATTTAATAGCTATGTATTATTGAATATGTATACAGATCCAAATTTCTTAAGTATCTTGCAAAATGTCCCTACAAATTCATTTTCTATGATTAAAGCTATACAAGCTGCATTAAATAATGTAAATGATGCAGATAAGAATGATCCTACTAAAATAGCAAGTGTATTATTAACTTTGAATTTATTTATACATATCCAGAAAATAGGTTTTAAAAATCCGAATATATTCCAAGCATTTACTTTATTTAACCCTGCAAATTTAACTCCAGATTTATTCGTCATGTCAGACTATTTATATAGACAGCCTACATACATAACAAATTATTCCAGTAGAATAATAGATATCTATAAATCGGGAATTTCACACGGAACATTAAATACAAACTCTGGATTCGCACCTCATTCAAGTACACAATTAGATGCGAATGCGGCGGCACAAATAACAGAAGTAGCTGCGCAAGTACAAAGTCAATTTTCAAATTCTCTATTATTTTCTTTTGCAGAAGCATTTGATGCTAACAATAATAATAATACTCCGACAAATACTCAAAACCAGACCCCGTCAAACCAGACCCCGTCAAACCAAATTCAAATAACAAATGATATTTTTAAACAAGCACAGCAACCTCTTGAGACTATAATAAATAATTTGAATAATATGGTATTTAAATTTGACCCAGAAGCGGGATTCAGTAAATTTTTACGAATTCTTATAATTATAATAGTTGTATCATTATTACCTACACTGTTTTTATTTAAAAATAAGAAATTCAGAAATGCTTCTATGAAATATATACCTAAATTATTCCAGTTAGTTTCAAAATTACATGGCGCACCTGTTTAATTGATTTTTCTATTGTCATTCTAGAGTAAGAGATATTAAATGGCAGCACAAATAGCCGCCAATATAGCTAATATACCCACAAATATCAATGAACGTTTTAAAAAAATTGCAAATAATGCAGCAAGAACATTAGTTGGAAATAATGCAGGACAAGTATCATCCGCTCCCGCCACTGTTGCCCCCGCTCCTATCCCCGAAGTCCAGAAATCCTCCTCTGCAGCCGCCGCGCCCGCATCTTCAAATTTGACAGAATTAGGAAAGATGCAGAATAGTCTCGATTTTAATATGATTTACGCAATTCTCGCATATGCCTGTATATTTGGCATTTTCTCTCTGTTTCTAATAAGTTTATATGATACAGGAAAGTCAATATATGATTCAATTAAAAATACAGCTATCTTTAGCAGAGATGATCCCAATGTATTTACAAAAGACGCAATAGACTATGAATCACTTAATTATATTGGGAAAGACCCCAATGATGAGCCTTATGATATCTATGTACAACAAAGTATTATTAAAACATTATTAGGTGTCGTATCACTCGGAGTATTACTATTAGCTGTTCAATTCAGTGTATTCTTTTCTTCGAAAGTATACAAAGCATTTAAAAAGAAAGATGATAAAGAACAGGATATTACTTTAAATATTGACAATATTTACATGGGTATTATTATAGCAAGTGGTGTCTGTTTAATTGTTCTAAGTTCAATGTATAAAAAATATTTCATGAAAAAGAGTCAAAATACCGTTAAAACCGTACGAAATGAATTAAGGTCTTGTAAAAAATTCATTTATGAAAATCTAACGACAAATGAAGATTTCCTCGATGCAATTGAAAATGACGATATTAAACAGATAATTCGCACAATTCGAAAGACATTAAATAAAGATAATGAGAATGATTGTACAAATGTGGATGCAGTATGTTTAAATGACAATGAAGCAAAGAAAATGATATTTACATATTCTCTTTATAGCTATTTTAAATATCTGATACCAGAAAATAGTGAAATATATAATGATGTTATGGCACTTTTTAATATAGATGTAATTACCAATACATTTGCTGTAGATCCGACACAATTCTTTTATTACAAAGAGTCTTTTTACGTAGCTAATATATATCCAATGATGAAAGATGATATTATAGGTACGGCAAGTCCTGTAGATACAACCAATACCAATGATCCTCGGGCATTTTTAAAGAAAACACCTCAAGGTCTCGTTTATGATGAAGGGAGAGAACAATTATTCGAAAGTAATTTAAATAATCTCATGCAATCATTAAATAAGAAATTATCAAATATAAATAATTTACCAAGAAGTAGAAAAGCAATATCTACGTATATATATACATACTTCGGATTTACATTATTCGCACTTTTAATAATACTTACAATCTCATGGGATAAAATATCAGATAGAGTTGTGCCGATATTTAATGTAATAAAAGAGTATCTCGGTAAAATTATTAGTAACTTAGAAAAATTACTCCATATTTTGAAAGAAAGTGAGCAGTAGTAAATTTTATAGTATGTATTTTAATTAGTAGATGGGAACACCCGAAATACCAGGAATACCCGAAAATTTTAATTTTAAATTTGACAAAATAGTTATTGGAGGATTTATATTATTATCTACTATAAATATTTTTCTATTTATAAACTATGTGCAAAAACTAGATTACTATATAAAATATGCAACGTATATGCAACATGAATGTGATAACCAAATAACTTTAGAGAAATATACAATGAGATCTATAATGTTTAATAATAAAGATAGTTTATCAATAAAAAAGGGGGCATTTTATTATACATCAATTATACTTGTTGTCTATCTTGTTATTTTATTTGCAATTATTTTCTCTAAAATATTTCTCAAAATTACATCTGATTATCATCCCGATACTATTCCGATTCAGATACTTATTCCAATACTTATTGGTCTACTAAATATTTTTATATTTGTTATGACTTATAATTATATTAATATAATAAATAATTTAGATATTTACGGTACAACTATAAGTCAAATAGAAGGGGAATTAAAGAGTTATATTTTCACTGGACCAATACCAATAACGAGTGACATAGCTTCTCTTTTCAATGATTCCACTCCATTGTTGAAATATGAAAAAATTCTGCTAAATAGAATAACGCGAATTGAAAAATTAAGTAGTTTTAATGATGCTATTACCAATTTCAATAATGCTATTAATACAAATAATATGCAATATATAATAAATTATATAGATTTCTACAACGACCAGTCATATCTATTACAAATATATATAGCATATACACTCTCCACCAAAGGCAACGCGAGCGCAGTAGGGTCGTCGGGGGCCAACGGCGGATTAGGAATATATAGTATATTTGAACCTATTCCTGATACATATGTAGGAGCCGGAAATGGTATAAAATTATTACAAAATGCAAACGGGACTGGGACCGGGAATGAGAATGGGAATTTACCTGGTTCTCTTGCATATGTATGTATTATAATTCAAAGAGTCATTGTATCAAAGATGGGAAATCTGCAAGAAACCAATGATACAAATTTTAGTAATACCGTAGATGCAGTTATTACAGATTATAATAACAGTTTTAATTATTTAATGACCAATGGTGTGAACACGGAGGGCGGTGCAGGTCCTGCTTATTATGCCAGTTTCATTGATTATACTAATGATTTGCCGTTAATATATAATATCGAAAGTATAGATCAAACTATACGAAACATTAAAACTCTATCAGATTATAATAATGTAAATATCCTATATGATACTTATGTTGATACTCATTATACAGGCAGAAATTATACACCATATAATTCTAATTTTGAAACGGGTGTATTAAATATGAAATTTATGGGACTCATTGTATTAGCTCTCTTATTATATATTGTATTTCGTTCAATATTATTTAATCAACTCATGTCTCTGCAAAATATAATTATTGTATTTTTAATGTGTTTTTTCACTGTGTTATTTATATTATCAATTATATTGAGATTTTAAGTTATTTTTGTCTACTTTTATTATAATGAGTGCAGCACCTTCAAACATAAATTATACATCTTTTAGCAATGATAGACCAGGATATGGTATTTCTATAACACTATTCTTAATATTTTTCATAGCATTATTGGCTCCTTTAATTCAAGGTTTTTACGAAAAAATAAAGAATACTTCATCATTAGAAATATCAGATAAATCAGATAATTATACAAAATTAATGTTACTTACTATCATATTTATAGTATTATTTATAATAATTGCAGTAGGATTATTATTATATATTGCTTTGAAAATTGATATTCAATTTAATATAGGTAATCGTTTAATAAAAGCATGTGGTGGGGTAAAATATTATCAGAGAGAAACCGGAAATGAATTAGTATCAAGTTTAATATATGTTCCTCCAAATTCACTTGATGATTCTAGTGATAGTTCTATAAAATCTCTAGTTAAGTATAATGCATTTTTAAACTTTATTAATCTATTATTGGTAGTAATATTTCTTGGATATATTTGTGTTATTCTTCTTGTTCGTTTGAATTTTGTACACTTTACTACGTTTACATATGATGGAGATATGACTCCTATTATTCCATTTAATAATTTACCTTTAATTTTAGTAAATAAATTAATATATGGATTATTGGGTATATTAATTTTGGGGTATGGTTTTTATTTTATTATAGCTGCTTCTATTGAAATTGATAAAATACTAAAAGCAAAAAATAATACTCGACCAGGAACCGCTCCAAAAGTAGTTGCTACAAACATAACTACATATTTCTTAGTTAAAACAATACCATTTGTAGTATTCATGGGAATAATTTTTTATATAAATTATTGTAATAAATCTCAACTACAAAATGATAGTATTTTATTCATGTTGCTATTTACAATAGGAGTTATATGTTCACTATCAACTTTAGTAAAATATCATTATAATGCATTATATGATATTGTTTATAATCAATATATGCCAATATGTAATTCATTGAACAATATAATTTCCCGGTATTTCTTTGATAGTAGTACTGGTAATTATCTTTCTTCTGTAATATCGCCGGAATTACAGACAATACTATACAATTCGATAGTAGATTTAGAACCAAGTGTAACTGACACACCACAAAATGCAATTACTGCGAGAAAAAGTATTCTTTATCAATATATTATGCATAATAATGGGAATGAATTAGCACAGTTAGCAAATATATCAGATTTTACAGCTACTGATTTAACATCTATTAGAAATACAATGCAGACATTAAGAAGTTTTAATGGCATACGAGATAATATTATGGTTCGTAATAGGACTATTTACATTGTTATTGGTATATCTTTAGGAATAATATTTTATTTAATATTTAATGAAAATTATAAACAAAAAGAAACACAAACGACAATTATATCGGTCTTCATAATTGTATTCTTATTAATAATATCTTGTATTTTTGGAGCATATTCGAATTCTTTACTATTAATATAATATCTCAGTATGACAGAATATGACAGATAAAGAAAATAAAGGGTTGAATTTTAATTTTATGGATTTAACTACATTAGGAAAAAAGAATGATATAGGAGGAATATCGCTTGTATCTAATGAAGATGCGTATAATTTACATCCAGAAATATATGCTTTTTATCAAAAATTATTAAGTTCGATAAATGATCCAGCATTAATTAAAAGCATAGAAATAGCTGAATCTCAGAAATCAACAATACAAAAGTATAATGATGATATTAGTGAAATTGCTAAAGAACTGAAATTTGCTCTTAAACATCAAGCAACTAATCCCGAGGAAGAAAGACAACGTATTAATAGATTAAATATATTATTAAGATCTAATCCATTAACTTCAAGTCTTTTAATAAAACATACAGAGGAAAATCTAGATGGTAAAAACGATAATTATAACCCATTACTCGGTCGTGATCAAAAAAAGAAAGGCATTAAATTTGAAGGTGAAAATGGTGTGCATGTAATATTACCAAATAAAGATTCGGAAATATATAAAAATTTAAGGGATAGTAAATCTTCTCGTAATAAATTTTATATAGATATTAAAGATAGTAAAAAATATAAAGAAGTAGGTTATCCATTGAACGATGTAAGTTTTGATTTAAGACTTGAAAAAATAAAAGACGAGACGTTAACACATGAACAAATGGATTCAATATTAGAAAAACTTAAAAATATTCATATGGATAAATTAATAGCAGTTAGATTTTTAGAAAATCCTATTAATAATGATAATTATAAAAAACCCACTGTATTTGCTATATTAGATCCTACTACTACTACAGGAGGAAAAAATCCATATAATTTATTGCAAATTGCCGGAGCAGAAGCAATAACTTTTTATTCGAATCTTGAAAAAGAAATAAATAGAGCAGAAGTAGATAATCTTAAAGATACAAGTGATAAAGTAGACTTTGATGATAATGGTGTAAAGAAAAAAAGTGTAAGTGAAATTTATAAAGATTATCAAGATGATCCAATTTTTGGATTAGAATCTGACAAAATAACTTCAACTGACAGAGCAGTTTTTATAGGATTAACTTATATAATTCGGGCAATAGTATTATTTCTTTTAAATTGGGGAATTAACTCGAATATGATAACAAATTTTGAAAAAGCATTTATATTATACTTTACTTGTTATATCTCAATACTTACAATAATAATTATACTTATAAATACCGAAAACAATTTATTCTTTAGATTATCATTATATTATTTGGATACAAAGAATAATGGGCCTGGTAGAATTATAGTACATTTTCTAATGCAATTAGGATTAATGCCTATATTATGGTTATTAAAAGTAAATACAAATAGTTTAGAAATTATAGATTTTGCATCTGGTCAAAGAATTTATAATATAATTTCTACATATACATTTTTTATATGGGTGTTTTCTTCAATTGTCGCTTTAAAGTATTAAAGGTCAAAATAGTTTCTATAGATTGATTAAGTAAGAGGTTGTTATAATGGACCTAACCCCAACCGATATATTAAAATTAAGTTTATTATTACCAATATTGAAAATGAGAAATCGGATCATATGTAATCGATATATGCCAAATGATTTTGCTATAGCAATAGTCCGTCTTCTTAGATTATTTGATGAGCCGCCGCCTCCTCCGCCGGCTCAGGAAATAGTACTATCACCTATTGATCAAACTAAATTAGCATTCTTATTATTGGCACTTAATAATCCAAATTTATTTGCAAATGCTCCAGAAATACCTGTACCCCCGCCTCCTCCTCCGCCACCACCGCCACCGCCACCACCGCCACCACCGCCACCGCCACCTCCTCCGCCAGTAATACTATCACCGATTGATCTAATTAAATTAGCATTCTTATTATTGGCACTTAATAATCCAAATTTACTTGTAAATGCTCAACAACCACGACCAGAACCACGACCAGTACCACCACCACCAGGACCAGTACCAGGACCAGTACCACTACCACCGGGACCACTACCAGTGCCAAATCCTATATTTGGTGTACCATGTATTCCATTTATACCAATGGGTATACCGGTATTACCATATCCTTACAATGCTTATCCTCAACCACCGGGGCAGGCAGGTCCGCCAGGTCCGCCAGGTCAGCAAGGTCCGCCAGGTCAGCAAGGTCCGCCAGGTCAGCCAGGTCCAGCAGGTCAGCCAGGTCCGCCAGGTCAGCCAGGTCCACCAGGACCACCAGGACCACCAGGACCGCCAGGACCACCTGCGCCGCACCCTCCCCCACCGCCGCCAGGACCGCTAGTAGTAGAACTAAATGAAATCAGTAAGACTAAATTAGCGTTCTTATTATTGGCACTTAATAATCCTAACTTATATCCTGTAATAGAAGTACCACCAGTAGTAGAACTAGATGAAATCAGTAAGACTAAATTAGCGTTCTTATTATTGGCACTTAATAATCCTAACTTATATCCTGTAATAGAAGTACCACCAGTAGTAGAACTAGATGAAATCAGTAAGACTAAATTAGCGTTCTTATTATTGGCACTTAATAATCCTAACTTATATCCTGTAATAGAAGTACTACCAGTAGTAGAACTAGATGAAGTCAGTAAGATTAAATTAGCATTATTATTATTTGCATTAAAAAACTATATAAATAATAATAATAATAATGATGATCCAGGAGATGACTATGCTTTACAACAATATTAAATAGATACTAGCAATGACGTATAGTCTGAACAGTAGTCGTCATATAACCTCAGGAATAATTAATAAGATAAAATAACCTTTGGGAACGTATATAATATAAATAATAAATATCAGTGTATAATTATAAGATGGGTGATACCAAAGAAAATTTTAGTTTAGAAATTAATAAATTAATTAGAAGTGATTTTGTTTATAAAAATACTAATAACAAAGAATATGAATTTGATACCTTTCAAAATGAAATAAAAAACCGCGAATTCAATGACTTAAATCGTTTAGAATTATTATTCAAAATAGAAATATATATGATTTTATTTGTTTATAAAAATAGCGATGAAGTAATATTTAATGGAGATTTATTGAATAGATATTTACAAGAAACAAATAAAAATCAGAAGACCATCTCAACATCAACTAGTATTTCATCGTCAAGAATGCAAGAACTGAATGAAACTAATAAAACTAAATTAGCATTTTTATTATTGGCACTTAAGAAGTGCAATTTTCCCCCACTGCCGCGTGCTACGCCAAAATTATCAGAATCCCGTAGTTTTACATTTGTAGATAATACTGAAATTGTATTACTATCTGATATTAATAATAATTCCAAAGAATTTGAAAAATACTTGAAAGAATTAACTCAATTACAGAAATGGTTAATAAAAATGGGATACAAAATTAATAGTACAGATAGTGATATAAATACAATTGCCGGAAATTATATTAAAACATATTTCAAAACTGCTTATCCTCATGTAAATGATCCTAATAAAGATTTACAAATACATACTTCTCTTTTTGGATTAAGTTCTAATTTTGAAGAAATGGGAGAAGATTTTATAAAAAAATATAAACCAAAGCAATTCTTAGTAGAATTACAAAGAAAAATAGATCCCGATAGTTATAAAATTATTAAAGATTTGTATAATCAATGGTTAATTAAAGAACATGAATTAATAGAATCCGAAAAATTATTTCTAAAAGATTTAGCATCTCTTGCAACTATTTTACCTTCAGAGAAAACTTCACTTGAATCAGTACTAAAATTAATAAGAAACTATTTTGAATTTAATAAATTACAATATGAAATTACTACTACTAAAGATAATCCTTCTATAGATCAAAAAACGAATAGAGGAGGTGGTTATAAAACTTATAATAATAATAATAATTTAAATAATCTATTAGAACGTCTTGAAAAACTTGAAAATATTGTTTCAAATAAAATAGATAAAATAGATAAAATAGAAGGTGGAGCAAACGGTGAAAATATAAATAAAGATCCACCTTCAGAGAAAGCAAAACCACAAGAAGATAATAATTTACCTGCAGCAGCACCGTCTATTCCTACTAATGAAATTCTTGAAAAATCTAAAAAAGTTTTAGAATTGATAGACACAATAAAAAAGAATATAAAAACATATAATGAATCAATATCTAATATTGATAGTACATACACTAAAGTATATTCAAAATTATTAGATGATGATAATGCAGATGATACAGATACTTCTAAAAATAGAAATAAATTATTTATAGCAATAGAAAATTATTTAAGTATAAGTAAAGACCCTTCAAAAGCAGGTAATAAGCAATCATTAGAACAAGAAATTAATAGTTATGGTAAAGAACTTGAAAGTGGCAAAGAATGGATAAAAACTGTAGATGAAGAATTAAAAAAGAATAAAATTTTATTAAATGAAATTTATAAACAAGTTACAAATTTATTAAAATCTGAGCAAAAAACAAAAGAACTCACAGATAAATTAGAAACAATAAAAAAATTATTTGAAGGAGATGATACAATAAAAGAAAAAGACGATACTAATATTAAATTTTATCAAGGAAAAGGTTTAACATCAACTATTGAAATCTTAAGAACAAAAATTACAAATAATTATCAAAAATATAATAGTAAAGCGAAAGGTATAATAGAATCAATTGAAAAAGAAAATAAAAAAGAATTAGAATTAAAGAAAGCTACTAATCCCCAAATCCGAGGACAAAGTATGCCGCAACAAATCGTGGTTGCAGCACCACAAAATGTAGGTGTAGGTGGTGCTGATGAAGTAAGTAAAGGTGGTGCTGATGAAGTAAGTAAAAGTGGTACTGTTGGTAATAGTGTAGAAACTATTTTTGGATTTTTAAATACATTACAAGATTCATTAAAAGATTCATTAGATCCTTTAGCTAAAAAATATAAAAATAGTGCTGATCCATTGTTTTCGTCTACTTTGTCAGAACCCTCTATATTTGCAAAATTATATAACAAATATATTGATGATAAACAATCAAAAGGTGATTTAATAGCTTCTAATAATTTTGTAGAAAGCCTACGTTCAAACTCTTTATTACCAACAGATGTACTTAAAATAAATTCAACTGATAAAATAATATTTGTATTTGTCACACTATTTATAAGACTTATTACAGTAACAGTTGTCGAGACAATGATTACAAAAAATTTAATTAAAAATATTACATTTTCATTATTAGTATATTTTGTATTATATACTACACTATTAGCTGGAGCAATAGCTTTGGTTAATTACGATACATATCGTATGAGAATAGTATTTAGTTATCTTAATCTAAATGGTAATAAACCAGGTATATATGCACATATTTCAACATTATTTATAATATCATTTTTAATATTCTATATGAATACACAATTAAATCCAGATTTAATGAAACAACCTGCTGGTAATTTAAGTGATCAAGATAAAGTTTCATTAATGTATAAATTTGAAATTATATCTATGATTACATGGTTCTTCCTCTTAATAATAATTGCACTACGATAAAGAGCCACGGCAATGGCTACGTCATAGCAGGCAATGACTACGTCACTACTTATATAAACTATTGGGTTTTTGCGGGAATTTATCTTTCGGTGGTGGTTCATCTATTCTCCCATGTTTTCGAGTATTTTGATGTTGGAGACAATATTCTGATTTAGCCCCATTTGAATCGGTAAGACATTTGCGGGTGCATTGTCCACCTGTACCTCTGCCCCATATCCGCGCAAGACATCGCATATTATTTGGCGCCTCTTTCCGTGTCTCTACTTTCTTCGCGACATTTATAGATATCCTTGAATTCGGGATTATTTTATTTTTTTCATTTGGAATATCAATGAATTCTAATATTTCTTTTTCATTGATATTATATTTTTTAGCTATCTTTTTAAGGAGAGAAATGTGAGTTTGTCTTAACTCCTCCTGCAATATCTCGAAAATATATTTTGGCTGATTCATTATTTAACTTGAAAAGATAGCTACATATTTTTTTCATTTTTTACTTCCATTAAAATTATTATCTGCATATTATAATTACATACATTCATACCAGTTAAATCTACTCCATTCGGAATAATAGTACCACCGCTACCGCTGCCGTCAAATTCAATTATATTATTTAATATTCTTAATACCGTTATTTGGAATTCAGTACTATCTTTCTTAATTAATAGTTGATGACCAATTTCTACATTTATTGTATTCGAAAGCGTAATAGTTGAATTGTTATTTAATAGTTTATTATACTCTATAATAGTTGCGCCGTCTTTTCCTATATCTATATTATTATCATATATATCACATACAACTAATGTCCAAGGTGTAGCAGGTATATATCCGTGTGCTATAATAGATAATTCTTTAGAACAAGGTCTCCATATATTCCATTTATTATCATTTATTTCTGTTTGCGAACATATTAATTTAAAGGAATTATTAGCAGGTGTGCTTATTTTCAGAAAAATATAAGGAGTATTTATTTTGGCATTCTTAGGTATATTTATTGAATTTAAGAAAATTTGTGAATAAGCATTGCTGTCATTTATGCCCCCATTTATGCTACCATTCCAAACCATGATAGAACGAGATGTAAAATATTCCCAGTCTCTATTTATACCATTAATAACTATAGGAACTGAAGGAATAACAGTCGTATTTAATGTAGGTACATATATAACACTTGGCGGTGACGCGGACACAGCAGGGGCAGAGGCGGGCGCGGAAGCTACAGATAGCAACTTATCTGGCGGCGGTGATATAGTTGGTAATGTAGAATTGCGCTGTATTTGTAATTCCTCTAATTTCGAGAAAAACTGACTTTGGTCATTTATAGACTCGTTTTGCATAGTCGACGGTGGCATTGATGAAGGCGCGGCTTGTGATGTGGCGGCTTGGGGGGCTGATTGCGCAGATGGTGTTTTTTTGGTTGTAGATTTTATTTGTTTATTTACAGATTCTATAACAATATCTTTTACTTTACTTATAATTATCTTATTATAATCTTCAATAGATTTTTCATTTTCAAGTATACTATTTTCATTAATAGTTTTTGTAATTATCTTCTTAAGATGTTGATTTTCAATGCGAACATTATATTTAGTTTCTAGAAATTGCGAACATATATTGAATATTCGCGTTACATTTTCCGTGGATTTATATATATTTGTATTTGTATTCATATTGATATTTGTATTCATATTGATATTTGTATTCATATTCTTATCTATAAAAATAACTAATATACTATTTCTCTAAATAGCAGCGGGAGCGGCGGCGGTGGCGGGAGCACCAAGGACTTTCTTTTCACTTTTGCGAAAGACAACATCTCGTATTTGGTGAATATCATCATCATTCATTTTAATTCCCACAACATCTTCAAATACTGTATCCGGATTTTTTACTAATTTGCGCAACCAACGTATCTGAAAGACCATTGAGAATACACCACATTCTGTATTTTTATATTGATGTTTATTTTTATTAAAATCTATTCTAAAAGGATGTGGTGTCTGTGTACCATGTAATGCAACAATTTGTTCTCTTATTTTATTAATAAAATCATTTATTTCTTTGGGTGGTCTATCACTTGCAGTGAAAGTACTATCATAATAATAGGCACCGTAACATTTAATTTTTGGGTCAATGCAAAAAAATAGTGATGTCCAGTGTGATCCAGGTTGGTCGTGTTTATCTAAATTAGTTATCATACCGACATACTTAATGCCCTTTTTATAAAGAGCGGAAATATTCAGCTTACAGATTTCATCGCTAATACACATACCTAATTCGCTTTTATTTGCGAAATCGATAGGGAATACACCAAGAAATTTGTATAAATATTCTTGGTCATCTTGATATTGTCGCATTACTTTTTCTATATCATAATTTGATAACCATGCATAGGGTTTCTTTTCCCATTCTTTCGGTTTTAATGGACGTATGCTTTTAGCTACTTCTGATGCATTTAATGCTTCTTGGCCTAAGGTGTCTACCCAACATGTTTCAGATCCATTACATATTTTCCCCATTTTACTGTTTATCTCACTCCATATTTGTTTTTTTGTCTTCCCTTCAAATCCTTTGATATTTCCATGCTGTGCCCCGTAATTTTTATTCCAAATTGTAGCTATTTTTACCAATGCTTCTTTTGTAAAACAAGTACCATCACTTTTGTATAACTTTTCATTCTTTGGACTACATACTTTTGCACCTTCTGGTACAGGATTAGCGTTGGCAGGATTCGAATTTGGTTTGGATTTGGGATTGACTTTCTTTATTGTTGCCATCTAAAGTATAGTAAGATATTGATTTATATATTATAAACCATTTTCTGTATAAATGAGAAAAAAATTCTGTAAAAAATGACATAAAAAAAAAGGCTTAAAAATATCTGCATATATTATTCAGAGGGTAGAAACTCCGTAAAAATATGTCTGAATTTAAAAAATTTATCACACAATTCAGATGTAAAACAGGAGAAAGCTATACTCATACAAGTATCGATGACCCCAAGGGAAGTTTCAAAATACCCGAAGAATCTATAAATGAGTTCTATAACGTATACAATCGTTCAATGATGCAAGGAACTATGTTATATATGACGGAGAAACCAACAGATCCGAGTCCTATGCGACTAGACTTGGATTTCCGTTTCTCTATAGAAAAGAATGATGACGGAGAAATTATTCGTAAATATAATGAGAGTCACATAATTACAATTTTAAATACTTATAATTCATTACTAGAGAAATATATAGATATAAATAAATTTGGACGAGAATGGAAAGCGTATGTTATGGAGAAACCGAAACCTGTTGAGAGTCGCGGAAAATGTAAAGATGGTATACATATAATATGGCCAAATGTAATCTTATCACACTCAATGCAACATCTTATCAGAAAACATATATTGAACGTAGCAAATGAAATGTTCAAAGGATTATCTATGAGTAATACATTCGAAGATATAATTGACAAAGCAATTATTGATAAGAATAATTGGCAAATGTATGGCAGTCGTAAACCAGACTGTGAATCATATCGAGTTACAAAAGTATATGGTTATACCTGCGCCGTAGGTGGTGCCTCGGGGTCCGTAGGGTCCGCAGGTGCCGCAGGAGCTGGAGGAGCCGGAGGGGTATTAGAATTATGCACTACACCTGCGCCATCGGAAGAATTGGAGTTTCCTTTGCTATTCTCTATGAGAAATAAAGGAAATCATGTTACTCCGATCCTTCCAGAGAAGGATGTAGAGTTGGAGGAATATATTCGCCATATTGTTCCTACGATGGATGATAAGCGAAAGAGTAAATTGGATTTCTATATATTTGGGAAAAATCAGAATAATTCGCGGAATTTAACGAATGACGAAGATTTCAATATGGCAAAGCAACTTGTAGAGGAATGTTTATTACCTACTCGTGCAGAAAATTACGAAGATTGGATAAAATTGGGATGGACTTTGCGAAATATTGATTTCCGTCTTCTTGATACATGGATTAATTTTTCACGTGTTTCTAATAAATATGTCGAAGGTGAGTGTCAGAAAATGTGGAATCGCATGAAGAATGATACATTGGGTATGGGAACGCTTCGATGGTGGACGAGAAATGACAATCCAAAGCAGTATGAGGCGATATTGCGAAATAATGTCGAGATACTCATAGATAAATGCATCGGATCTGACGGTGCTCATTATGATATTGCGATGGTCATTCACACAATATATAAGGATCGTTACAGATTTACTTCAAAGGATACATGGTATATGTTTGCAGATGAAAAGCATAAATGGGTGAGGAGTAAGGAGGGATTAAAGTTACGAAACATATTATCGACGGATATTTGTTCAAGATTTATGCGAAGATCTATGTACTGGACGGAGAAGGCGCGAAGTGCAGAAGATGACGATTCAAGGGAAAAATGTGAATCAAAATCAAAGAAATTATTGACAATATCTGTGAAATTGAAAACAGCGGGGTACAAAGATTCAGTATTGAAAGAGTGTAAGGAACTTTTTACTGATGAAAATTTCGAGGAATTATTGGATAGTCATGCCCATTTGTTGGGATTCGAGAATGGGGTTTATGACTTGCGAATGGGTGAATTTCGCGATGGACTTCCAGATGATTATATAAGTTTTTCGACAAATAGACATTATGTAGATTTTGATAAGAATAGTGAAGAAGCAAAAGAAATTGAGAAATATCTGTCACAAGTCTTTGTGAATGAGAATGTGCGTAAATATATGAAGGATATTATGGCATGTATGATTGACGGTGGAATTCGCCAAGAGAAATTCTATATTTACACCGGAAATGGTTCAAACTCAAAGAGTGCCCTTTTGAATCTGGTGCAGAAAGCGATAGGTGATTATTATTGTATATTGCCTATTGCATTACTTACGCAAAAACGCGCGGCGTCGAATTCAGCCCAGTCAGAATTGGAGAGAACAAAAGGGCGTCGTATAGCAGTTATGCAGGAGCCAGGGGAGAATGAGAAATTGAATATAGGACTTATGAAGGAATTATCTGGTGGTGATCGTATTATGACTCGTGCGCTTTTTAAGGAACCGATTGAATTTCGGCCACAATTCAAGATGATTATGACATGTAATGAATTGCCAGAAGTTCCAAGTGATGATGGTGGGACATGGAGACGTATTCGTGTAATAGAATATAAATCTAAATTTACAGATTCTCCTGATCCAAACAATCCTTTGGAATTTCCCTTGGATGGCGAATTACTCGATAAATTCGAGAAATGGGCGGATATTTTTATATCAATGCTTATCCATCATCATGGAACAATGGATTTCAAGAAAATTCATGAACCCGAAGAGGTGCGATTAGCTACAGAAGGATATAAGAAGAATAATGATTTGATTGGTCAATATATTAATGAGAGATTGGAGAAGGATGAAGAAAGCAAGGATAGAGTTATAGTAACGAAATTATATGGTGATTTCCGTGGATGGGCTTTCAATATTGTACCAAAGGGAAAACTTCCTGATAGAAATCAATTCAGGGCGAATGTGGAGAAGGTCTTTGGAGTATATCCTACAAACGGAAAAGGATGGAAAGGTATTGTATATAAATCATCTGGTGGGGAAAATAATAACAGCGATGTTGACTAGTGGAGCTGTTATTATAGATAAAAATTATCATACTTCTAAAACAATATTAACTCATTTACTATTCATAGATACTGACAATACTGACATTACTGACATTACTGACATACTTGTATGTTAGTGTTAATAATATCTTGTAATTGTTTGCATGCATTGTAGGTACATATGTCAGCAGCATTCTGAATGAACGATACAACGTTCAAAACTGACGCATTAGTAATATTTTTATTCAATGTTGGTAGTGTGAAAAACATTTTTGCCATGTCAAACCTTAAATCTTGATAACCTTTGGCAGAATGTGGCATGATGGTGCTGCTTTTTTCAAAGTCCATTATCCATGGACGCATGCCATGCAGTTGTACATCGATATGATTGTTGCCAGAAGTAAATTTTAAGATTGTTTGTTTTGTAGCCTTCAATAATACATTTGCGGAATGAAAATCATTATGTATAAAACCACAAGCATTATACACATCAATATAGCACATACACGCTACATATAAACACGAACGCAATATGTGCACATTTATGTTTGTCCATGCAAACCCGGCAACACTACCAAGGTCAAAATGTGGCATTATAATAACTTTCATAGAATCACCTGGACCTTTACATATACTGGTTCGTTTGCCATTGAAGAAATCACGAAAATCATCGTCACATGTAAAGTGACAAATGAACTTCACAAAACCTTTGTATTTATTTATGCGTTGAGATATAGCATATTCGTTGTCTATATCAAGCGTGTCTCCAATCTTGATTACAACTGAAGCATCCTTGTAAGTACCTTCGAGCAACTGTGACTTTTGAATGTCTAAATCACGGTCACTGCGCACTTTCTTAATCTCCTTTTGGACTCGCACCCATTGGGGGCTACACGTCTGAATGAAAAACTTGGCACTGTTAGAGTCACGAGGAAGCCCACCATCTTGTTTATGTAGATATTGCATATATACTATAAATGCGATTTATTTTACCAAACCGTCACGCGAGTTAAGTGGCGTGGCTCGTCGATTGAAGAGATTAGGGGAAACAGCGTTAAAAATTGAAATTATTTAAAAGTAATGTCTTTTTAGTATTAAATAATAAAATGGAGGAAGAAGAGACTACTACGAATGAGATTGATATTATTAGATCGAATCTTAAGGATATGTTAGATGCGCGTGGTGAAGATGTTTCATATATAGAGGAACACGGAGATGTAGTAGAAAAGAGTCGTTATTATAACGAGATTATAAAATTAGATACAGATAAAACAACTGTTTTCTTTATATTGAATAAGGAATTATTGAAACAATGGAAGGAGGAGGAAAAATCTCCGGAAGAAATGGCGACGACTTATAAAATGCATAATTTTATCTTGATTTTATCGGAGACGCCTTCTCCTGCGATGATGCATTTTCTCCAGGACCGCGATAAACTTTTGCAGAAGAAACCTTTTGAGGGTCATCTGCAGATATTTTATAAACATGAACTGAAATACAATCCATTGAAACATGCTTTAACACCTCATCATGAGAAACTATCTAAGGAGGAATCTGATAAAATTATGACAGATTATTTGGTAAAGAATAAAACACAGATGCCATTAATATCAAAAACCGATGTAATATCCAGATGGCTCGGATTAAAACACGGAGATATCGTAAAAATTACACGTCATAATGAAACATCTGGAACATATTATTATTATAGATGTTGTATGTGAACGGGAGTGAATTGTGGACAAACTAAATTTTTCTATATGTTTAAAATAGAGTATTATTATAAATGAACAATAGCAGTGGCAAACAAATGAAAGATCCATCACTTGTAGAAAATTTTGATACTACTACTGCCCAAAATGCTAACATTGGAGGATATACTGGTGGATTTGTTAGTAGTGGTGCAAATGCAGTAACTTCTTTAATTTCACAAATACAATCAGCCATAGCAGTTATTAATGCAAATTTTTTCACTAAAGGATTTTCTAAAAATATAGCTACAAATGTATTTTTGGGATATTGGCCAAATAGCGTTCCTATAGACACAACTACTCCAGGATATTATTTATATAAATTGTTAAATAATGTAGTTACTGCTACTGATCTTAGTGCTGCTGTTTTTCTGCCTGATGTTATTAATAGTGCAGGATCATATTCTATTATCAATGCAAATACGACTACTCCTGATATAAGTGGATTGAACGTATTAGTAACAACAAGTCTTCTCGATAATTCTTCTGGTGATCCGACATCAACGCCTACAGCATTTACGGGGGTATCTACTAGCTCTGCCACTATACGTGATGTAAATTCTATGTGGTATTACCAGAACGCAGGAAATATACATTTATTTAATTTCGTGCAAGGATTATATGCTTGGCACAATTTGTTAATTCCGACAAATTGGGCAAATTTTATACAGGGAAATCCTACAAAAATATATGTTCCCGATATTCCTACGAGTAATGGCGCAAATGCAAGTTCATTGTTTATGAATAAAAATATTACATTAACATTAAATACTAATAACAATACAGTAACCGCAGTGAATACACATTCTTCAAATACTTCCAATACTCCCGCTAATTTCAGTATTTCAGGGAGTGGCAGTATAGTAAATATAATGTCGCAAATTATTCCCTTTCCTGATATTTTACCATATGGAAATACCATAAATATATATGTAATGCGTCAGTTGTTTTTCATTTATATACAATTAGTTCAATATAATCTAGCAGGATCATTATACGTAGCAATAGTTCGTATAAATATATTTAATAGCAAATATGGTATAAACACCAATTTATTAAATCCAATTACAGCAATAGAATATATTTTAAAAACAATAGCACTTGACCCAACAGTTTATACTACTTTATTACAAATAACTCAAGATAGAGTAACAGAATATTCGAAATCTACGAATACCATAACAAATTTAAATAACAGTGTAAGGAAAGAAAAAACACAATTAGTATCTAATGAAGAAAAGATTGCCGCTCAGAATAAAACTGTAGCTTTAGTAAAGAAATATGAAATTGTAGCGATTACTGTGCTGTGCATTGTACTTGCTTTATCTTGTGGATTAATAATATATCCTTTAGAATATACTAAAAAATTAACATTTGGTTTATTAATTGTATTGTTTGCAATAGTAAGTAGTTTTACTATTTCAATGTTATTTAATAAATCAAATATAAGTACTGTAGAAACCTTTTATACTGCTGATACTTCTGCAAGTACTAATGATGCTCTAAGTACTAATATTAATAACTCTAATAATCAATTTTATGGTTTAGTGGTTGCATATTTTACTAATATTATTAATAATACAAATGCATTACAATCATATAACTTATATGGCAATGTAAATTACGCATTACAAAAAGAACAAAATTATTATAATGACACCAATAAGGGTTTAATAAATGTAAATTCGCGAATGGATTCTATATATAAGATATCCTTCTTGGATCAAACACAGAAAACCGCATTAATGAATTTCCTGTTATCAGTTTCTATAATATCAGCGGCAACAGTAATGGCATATGTTGCTATAGAAAAATACCAAAATATCGCAAAATATGTATTAGCTTTCGGATTATTCTTAATCGCTATTGCATTAATTCTGTATATCTTAGAAGTAACCCAACGTGTACGCACAGATGGCAATAAGATATATTGGGGAGCACCTACAAGTGATACATTAAATAGACTGTAGAATGTAGAACAACATGTAAGTCATAAAAATTATTAATCAATAATTTTGGGGGTTTATATATTTTGAATATTATTTAAATAGAGGTCGCTAGGATTTTGTTTTTTATCATTTAGATATCCTTCGGATACGAGAAATGAGTGTGGGATTACATTGAATGGATGTGCTTCATTGAGTAACATTTTAATAAGTATAAAATAGAAAAGTAATAGTAATAGACTCCAATAGAGACTGCGGGTGCTGACATAGAACATCGCGAATAAAATTACGAATTTCGACAAAGGATGTGAAAGGAGTTTTTTTTGTACATCAGTGAGATCGAATGAAACATGACGCGCACCACTATGCATTATAAAAGCGGATGCAATAGCAAAAATATCAGGTGATTGCATATGGAATGGTACTTAGCTTATAATATTGGTATAAAAAATTTAATGATCTGAAACAGAAGCATAATCGTCATTTGTTAAAATGTAATTGCTTCCAAAGTCCGGACTTAAATTTTCATGGAATTTATTGCTTTGTATAAGTAATTTATCTTTATATGTTGTTAGACCTCTTTCGTTTGCATATATTTCATCTAAAGGTAAATACATACCACTTGATGGTGGTACACTGCCTGGTGGAGTATTTGTTAAAGGGAGTAATGTCACACCGTGATCTTCCATTTCTGGATCAATTGTAGAGCTATTTTTGGGTATTTCTTTATTACTGATGGGTGCTTTTTTGGTCTTCGGTTTATCACTGGTATCTAAAGGACGTGCAAAGAGAAATCTATCGATAAATAATGCGATACTTATAATTATTATAAGCGCACCGGCTTCTTTATTATAATTAAGGAATATCACACCAAGAATAAATAATAATAATAGTATCCAGGGTTTTTCGAAAGTTTTCAAAAGCCAAGCCGGGTATGGTGTTTTAATTTTGAATACGTATAATATGCAGATTGCTACGAGTATTCCGACAATAAATCCGTTGACTATTGAGAGTAAATATTTCATTACTTGATAAAAAGAAAAATATTGTAAAATAGTAATGTATTGCTCGCTTAAAGAGGCTTATAATATTCCTTCATTTGACCCGGCATCAGGTAAAAAGAAGAAAACGTGTATGAATCCCTTATCACAACAAGCATTAAGACAACCGGGAGGAGCACCATTGACTGCGCAATCCGGTGCTCAGCAGGCTGCTCAACAATGTACGATTTCTATCGATGACTTAGATGCTTATAATGAATTTCTGAGAATGAAAGAATATGCTGCAGCAAAGACTCAGTATACGAGAGAAGATTTCACGACTCAAGATACTTCTTCATGGTCTACAAATCGCGACCAACCCGGTCCTTATTTCGATACAACTACTCCATATTCAACTCAAGGAATGGATTATAAATACTATTGTGATAATTATAAAATATGCCCAAAAGCACCGATAAATAGTGTGGAACATTTTGATAATATTCCGTCAAATACTCCTATGGCGGCGCCATCTGGTTCCACCGCCACTCAGGCATTACCACCAAAACAATGTAATCCGATTCAAGCACCAGTGTATGAGATTCCCATTTCTGACGCTGCAAAAGAGGAATATTCGGAGGCTATGAATGTTTCATTGAATCAAGAGAGTCCGAATTATCCCGCACCAGTTCCTCAAGCAAGAGTCTACGATATGAATAAAGTAACCGGATATTATGACGAAGATCTTGAACAATATTTAAAAACCAACAACCTAAATGTAGCTACATCCGGATCCGACAAAACACCCATTGGAAATGCCGTAAATAAATATAAAGATAAACAATTAGGAATTCCCACTGGAAGCATCCGCAGTAACAGTAAAACATTAAATGACCAATCTACCGAAGATATTATTAGACCATACTCCAATAATAGAGAAAACACAGATGGCACCGGAAATGTTACCGGAAATGGCGGTAACAATAAATATCAAGGAAGCGATAATTTAAAGAAAATAGACTATATATTAGATATTACATTATTTATATTAATTGGAATTCTTGTTATACTATTATGTGACCAAATATTCAAAGTTGCTATGGTATATGGTATGCATGAAACTATGAGAATGTTAAATCCCTATTTACAGCAGTCACAGCAGTAGCAGCAGTAGCAGCAATAGCAGCAGTTATTGCGGCAATTATCAGAATAAACGCAATGGATTGTTTTTAGGTGGCATTATTTTTAATGGACCTGATGTCCCGGATGGACCGGATGGACCGGATAGACCTGATGGTCCCATAAGAGAAGGTCTGGATAAATCTCTGAGGGCTTTTTTAGAAATATCCGGTTTCGCCCAAGACAAATATATAACATAGTAATGAGGTGGTGGTAGTATTTGTACCAAGAATCCATTTTTTCTCAGAGCATTTACCATATAATCCATACATTCTTTTATATTATAGAGAGGGTATCCCACAATCATTCCCGGTATTTCATAGAATGTATTATCGCCTCCGTAAGAGGATACTGTACGAATCCTGCGATGACACAGTTCTAATATATGATTAAAACAAATATGTCTATTTTTATTCTTTTTCTCTTTTATTGAATATAATTCATTTAAATTAATTTGCGGAGGCGCTGCCATAAAATCTATATATTATATCGATAAGAATGACAACAAATAAACCGAAATTTACACATATTGCATTTAGTGGAGGAGGATTCTGTGGTCTTGTATATCTTGGTATTCTGCGATTTTTAAAGCAGGAAGGATATGATAAAGATATTATAAATATAGCAGGAGTATCTATCGGTGCCGTATTTGCAGCCATACTTGCATTAGATATACCATTAGAAATTATTGAAGGCTATTTAAAGGAACAATATGCCGATGAGAAGAATAAAGTGAGAATACATTTGGAAGACGCTTTTGAGAAAATAATGAAAGAAAAGGGCATCACAGACCTCGATAATTATACGAGGAAAATTCAAGATAATTATCTAGGCAACATGACTTTTATGGAACTTACAAAAAAAACGGGGAAAAATCTCATAATTGTAGCTACACATTTAGAAACAATGAAACCTACATATTTTTCCGTAGATGATACACCACATGTTATGGTAGTTGATGCGATTCAAGCATCTATGACCGTGCCTTTAATTACTCCGCCCAAGAAAATAGGAAATGATTATTATACTGACGGCGGTGTTGCATGTAATACGATGCCATTAATATTCGAAAATGTAGCGAAAGAGAATATACTATTATTACATTTATCGATGGTTATTAATATTGATAAAAAACTTATTCATGAAAGTATATTTTATTATATAATGACTTTTTTATCAGTATTTATGGAAAATAATACATTATTAAAAATAATTACAGACCAATATCCATATTATATACAATATAAAAACTATGCGTTATCCATGTTCCCTCTAACAATTGTTGATAATCACATAACATATGATATAAGTAATGACGATATTGATAAAAGTATAGAATTTGGCTATGAAGATACCTATAAATACTTTAGATCAAAGAATCTAATCTAGAGCGATTGGGACTGGTCGGTGGGTGGAAGGGACTGGGCCGGTTTATTTGCTTGCGTTATTTTTGAGAAATGCTACGATATTTGCGGGGGTACGGTCATCGGTATATTCGACATCTTTGCCACCGGGTGTAGTATAGATGAGTGTTGGGACACCTTGAATTTTTTTGCTTGTAGCCAATGTAGCATTAGCGGGGTCGCTAATATCAACTTTATTCAGGGCAGTTGTTAAACCGGATTGATTTAAAGCATATTGTAAACTCGTAGAATCGGATGAATCTCCGTCCCAAGTTGGAGAGAATTTCTGGCAATATCCACATGTGGGGCTATAGTAATATGTTAATGTACCGCCGCTTGTAGATGATGCGCTACCTGCACCAGCGAAGTTTTCAAAAGTAAATTTCGTTTTATAGAATGCGATACCAATAATGACTGCTATTAATAATATGGAAAATGCAATGAGCATTCTTTTTTGCATTTTTTGCATGTATGGATAGATTCTCTAATAATATAAACAGAAAAATTTAATTATCATCTAAATCCAATATTGCCGGATTTAGAGAACTATTAATAAAACCATTTTTATTGCTTAATGATATCCACGATTTTATTAAATTATTCTGAAATTCCGATATATCTAATAAAACGAGCAAATTCTGATAAGGTAAAATATATTTTTGTATAGTACTCTTATTTAAATCCCAATATAAAATATTAAATAATATAATTCTATAATTTGAATTTTCGAAATCCATAATATGATTAATATCGTTTAATTCATCTTTAATACTTACAACTGTATAATCCGATTTCATTAAATATTCATATATTTCGTCTTGTTTTTCCACACTACATATAAAGATAGTTTTGAATATCGACACATTTTGCAAATATTCCTCAAATTTATTGAGATCTTCTATCATTTTTATATGTTAAATATATTAAAGAATCATTTCTTAAATAGATATATTTATTATATTATATTTTACTATTATTTATATTTATATTTATATTTATATTTATATTTATATTTATATTTATTGTAAAATAATAGTAAAATATAATAAATATAAAACGCGTAATTATATAAAGGTAATTATAATTACTAAAAATAAGCTGTATTTATATTTTATGACAAATATATGGGAAGATATATTAAAAGGAGAAGTCATTAAATCTGAACAGTTTGAAAAAAAAGCTAAATATCTTCTTGATACTTACAAATGCTTTACGGAATCTGATAAGTGTGTTCCTCCGAAATGGATTCAGAAGAAAAAGAATTTAGAATATAAACAACAATTTGAGAAAGTTGAGCGTAAAAAAATAGGGAGTAAAGAGTTATCGATAGAATCAATAACTCGTAAAGAGTTTATGTCTTGTATGAATAAACTCACATTAACAAATAAAAATATTGTGCTTAAAAATATTGGAAATATTATTCGCAAAGACTACACCGCATTATATATAGATATATTATGGGATTTGATGCAAAGAGCACCGGAATTTCGCAATATTTACTTTGAAGTATTTAAATTATTGGATACCCAGCAAATGATGGAGAAATGGGCAACTATTTGGGATAGTTATTATAATAAGAAATCGTGGTTACCTGCACCGGAAATTCTAAATGATAATGAAGATTACGATGAATTCTGCGATTTTGTAAAATGGAAAAAAAGAGCATTAGCGTCTATCCATGTATGGATCATGTTATATCAAAAAGGTATACTTGAAAACTATATTATTAATCAATTAATAAAAGAAATAGTCAATGATTGTAATATAGAATTTGAGAATATCGTAGAAAAACAAAGCGATGCAGTGGCGGGGGTAGAGGCTGTGGAGGGGGTAGAGGCTGTGGAGGTGGTAACAAGTGTTAAAAAGGTGGATGTCTTATTAGAGCAAATAATAATTCTTATAAACTTCACAAAGACAGAGCAAGATGATCATTTTATAGAATTAATAAAGAAATGGTTGCCAGAAAGTGATAAAATAAAATCATCTACACGTTTTAAATTATATGATATCAATGAGATTTTACAGGGAAAAATGAAATCTGTTTACAAGGTAAGAAAAGGTATATAAATGGCGGCTGCACTCGAGAATGATTATAAAAACATGATAATTGAAGAACTTGATGTTATGATGAAAAAATCCCGAAATGAGAATGATAGATTCCGTGCTCTGGCATATGATAAAGTATTAAAACAGTTGAAAAATATGAATGGTCCCATACATACATATGATGATTTAAAAGATATTACTGGCATTGGCAGTGGTATTGAAAAAAAAATAAAAGAGATATTATTAACTGGTAAATTGCAAGTTGCCGAAGATATCAAAGAAGAACAGGCGGCGTCTCTATCACTCTTCGATACACTTTTAAATATACACGGAATTGGTGCAGTAAAGGCGCGCAATTTGGTCGAGAAGGCGCATATTACATCAATAGAGGATTTAAGGGAAAAAAGTAATAAGAATCCGAAGTTGTTGAATGCGCAGCAAAAAGTTGGTTTAAAATATTACGAGGAATTGCTTGAGAGAATTCCGCGAAGTGAAATGAAGAAACACGAGAAATTAATATTAAAGGAACTTGGCGATTCTGCCATTATAGTTGGTAGTTATCGAAGAGAATTGGCGGATAGCGGAGACATTGATGTATTAATCTCTGAATCAATTTTGAAGGCGGATGATTTGAAAAAGACAGTGGAAAAGATGCAGAAATCCGGGTATATTACAGATGTGCTTGCGCTCGGGTTACATAAATGTATGGCGGTTGTAAAATTGCCGGCAACGGGGACGAAAAAAGAGGGAAAAAACCCGGAAAAACACCGACGTTTGGATATTTTATTGACCCCTGAAAATGAATTTATACCTTCGGTTATATATTTTACTGGATCCCAGAAATTTAATATAGAAATGCGAAAAGTAGCTATAAATTTGGGATATAGTTTAAGTGAACATGGAATAAAGAAGAAAAAGGACGATATTCCAGACGTTCCAGTTTTTAAAAAAGAGAAAGATGTTTTCGATTTCTTGGGAATGGATTATGTTGAACCAAAAAACAGATGATTAAAATAAAATTTTCCATCTATTGATATAGAACATGAATTTAGGAAATCTTTTATCCACAATTATTGGTATTATTGGCGTTTTTCTATTAGTGTTAGTTTATACATATGTTGACAAACTCGAAAAGATTGGATGCGATTGCTCATCCCATCCTTATCGTAAATACATTAAAGGATTCAGCATATTCGCAATCATTTATGTAGTATTTATGTTTATTATACCAGCATCTGTAGCTATCAGAACTTTCGGTAAAGATATGGCATTTGTATATGCAATTGCCCATGTCATATTTGCAATTTTAGCTATTGTATTCTTCGTATACAGTCTTCTGTATACCAGATATTTAATGAAAGAGAAATGCAAATGCAGTGAAGATTCTCGCCGTGAAATATTATACTTATGGTCATTAATTGAAGTAATATTATTCGCACTGATCTTTATCATTCAAATATTATTACTCCTGGCCGCTGTAACTATCGGTGCAGCAACTGGTATGGTCGACATTGTAAAAGGCAACAGTGAATTAGTTCATGAGGCTGTTTACAATCCATTAAGATCAGTCCAAAGAATTCCAAAAGCCGTAAGAGATTTACCTAGCTCATTGAAAAAAATTAAGAATATTAAAAAATATTAGATTTTAGATGGATTACGTGAAATTTTGTGAGATTTCGTTTTTAAACTTATAAGTTTAATGTGTGACTTAGTTAAACTTATAAGTTTAATGTGTGACTTAGTTAAACTTATAAGTTTAATGTGTGACTTAGTTAAACTTATAAGTTTAATGTGTGACTTAGTTA